>Ga0307380_10003093_pt1 | contig 23262 bp, 22 predicted proteins | sample UN3MG_FD_202239 | JGI IMG/M metagenome (GOLD analysis project Ga0307380, IMG submission 202239) | Soil microbial communities from Risofladan, Vaasa, Finland - UN-3 | ecosystem: Environmental > Terrestrial > Soil > Coastal area > Acid sulfate soil | place: Finland: Risofladan, Vaasa | collected... | reverse complement strand
TATCAGCGGGAAACCCCGAAGTGGTGCGGATTACCGGCGATCCGAGCATTCCCGGCATTCTCGGTGATTATATCTGGAATCTGGAAGTGGCCAACGGTCAGCCGGTGCGCACCAACGGAACCTACTTCCTCAAGGCAACGCATCACCAGGAATCCCCTGATTCGTGGCGCTGGGCGGTGGTCGACAACAATAATATGATCCTGTTTCTATCAGGCTGGGCCACCGATTATATTGCCCATTGGGCGGATGATGAAGACGAGTGGGAAGATGAATGGGCGTTTGAGGATGAGCTGGGCGTGCTGGAACCGGTGGGCGGATCCCCGGAAGTACCCACCTTTGTAGGGCAGACTCTCACTATGACGGCCGCCGAAGACCATATCCGGGTCAATGAATACGGCTGGATCGTTGAAGACGAGGCCGCCACCTACGAAGTCACCGGCGATATTACGCTTGAGGCGGTGGTCGCTGATGATACGGATTATGTCCTGATCAAACTGCCATATGCAGAGTGTATTACCCATTCCGGCACCTACTATGGCGGCGAAGTATGGGTGGAGCGCTCCAAGGGAAAGAATGAATACGGCGTGCCGGATGGACATTGGATCGTCTACCAACGGCTGCACCAGTGGAGCGAGGCTTATCTTCTGATCGGCCGCAACACGCCGGCCTATTTCAACCGGGAGATCCGGCTGTATCGCAATGTTCCCGAATCCGGCGTGCCTACCCTGGTCAACAGCATTGCCGACAGTACGACCGAATTTATTGACGAAGTAATGGCCCGGAAGACTTCGCGCGAAGGCATTTATGATGTTTATGTGACCGTCATTACAGGGCTGGATAACGATGCGATCACCGTCGGCAAGACCAGTGCGGATTACGGCAGTGAGGTAGAGCTGCTGTACGCCAACGTCAAGTATTCCGATGTGACGACCCTGGTAAATGCCCTGGCTGTGCTGGGCGGCTACGCCGTGGTGGATGTGCAATCATCCAGAACCGAGAAGGCGGGTGTGTTTGACGTGCGCGTAAAAGCATTGCAGCTTATCCCCGGTGCCGGCGCGATCAAGGTCGGGAAGAAAGTGACGGCCAACACCACCGAAGAAACCTGGCTGCATCCGTGGGTAGCCGAAAGCGCCCTAGAAGCCACGGTAGACGCGCTGGCGGTGCTGAGTACCTATGCCGTCGTGAATGTTGATGCCAGGCCCACGCGCTGGCGGACGGTCTATGATGTGTATGTGACCACGCTGACCGTAAACGACGGCGGCGATTATCTGCTGGTCGGGTTGCGCTCGCCGGCCTTCTTCAAGCGCGAAACAAGGCTTTATCCGCGGGTAAAACAATCGGCCGTGGCGGCCCTGGTTGAATCACTGGCAACGTCCGCCACCTATATTGTGGAAGATGATACCGCCCGGCAAACGCGCTGGGATGGCGTCTTCGATCTGTATTTGACGCTTCTGCATGTTCCCGATGATGAAGTCAGCGTGGATGTTGCCTTTGAACTTTCCGAGGGCGATTGGGGGCCGTCTGTTTGGAAATTCATCACCAACTACACACCGCAGCGCGACATTACCGGCGATGTTGTTGATTATGAATCCTATCGCCAAGCGCTGCCTATCGCCCATTCTGAAATCGCCCTGGTGCGCAAGGTCACGCAGACCTCAACAAAAAGCTATTCCAAGGCCGAGCCCAGCCCGGCGGCCGGATCCGCGTCGGCCAGCGGTATCAATAAAACATCCACCTTCAGCCTCAACGGCAAGAAGAAGTACCGGCTGCCCAACGGCCTATGGGTGAGCGAATCGGTTGTGACAACCAAGGGCGCCTGGGGGGCTACAGCATAATGACCGGACCATTCGCCAATGAATTTACCGATATGCTCGAAACCCTGACGCCCGCCGGCGGTGCCGGCAAGGATTACTCCGAGCTGACGGAAGAGCAGCGAGGCATTGTTGATGAGAAAATCGGGGAAGCAAACTCGCGCGATCAGTACGATGCAATGGTGATGATGGGCCGGGCGATCAACAAGCTCAACAAGGTCGTCGGAGGCATGGAGAGTGAAGACATAAGCATTGACTATAATCCGCAAACCGGCACCAGCAAATGGCGGGTGCGGCCGAAACCGGCGGAAGAAGGCGGCACCGATCTCGGCGCGGCCGAAAAGGAATACATGGTTTACCAGCGCAAGGCGAATGCCCAGCCCGGCGACACCGCAGTATATGGATTTGATTATGTGAGGAGCGTAGCAGCAACAGAACCATGAGCGTACCCTTTACCATAGGAACAGTTGGTGGCAGCTGGCAGGAGAAGGCCGAAGAATTGCGTCGCGCGTTCTGCGAGCGGTATTTCGTTGGGCAGTTTTCTTGGTGGCGGTATGGGTGGAACGGAAGCGCTTGGGCTTGGACGCTTACAGGCGACGGGACTGATGCGGATAAACTGCCGGAGGGGGCAAACATCCAATCGGTGGCGTTCTGGTATGGTATGCAGCAGAAGACGAGCGAGCTGATCTGCCGCCATGTGTCGATCCCCGGCCACGACTACACCGGCGAAACCAATAAGGCTTGTTTTGATCAATACTCACTTGGTGGAACCGGCTGGCCCCTGGCCTGGAAAGAGTTTTGCCGATGGGCCGGAGGAACCCTCTGGGCGTCGGAAACTGATTATGGCTGGCCGCGCTTGACGAAGAATGATGAGCTTGCACGCGGCCCTATGGTCGAAGGCGATGTCATTACACCAACGCTGATACAAGCCTTCGTGGAAGTGTTCAGCCACATGACGCACATGGAATCTGGATGGATTCCGGTGTGGACGGGTATGAGCGGGTACTCTGGGATCAGGTATGGCGGCGCAACTTCGCGCAACGGAGGAACTAGGGAGAGCGCGTGGGCTGATACGGTGGGGCAACCGGAGGGGGTCGAGTCTTGGCGGATCTATGCCCCGCCCCTTGAGCCACGCGGTAATGAAAGTTTTTTCTTTAAGACCCAAGTGGTTCACAACGAGATTGAGCAATTCCTTCCTCCGGGTACTCTTTGGCTTTTTACGCTCAGGCAGCACTACGCGGGGAAACAGTGTCACCTTGACTTATCCCGAATCCCCGTCATTTCTTGGGATTTTTACCTTGAGCATTGGTCGGACCTTGGCGGCGCCGGCGCTATCGCAGAACTGACGGCGGGGTTGTTCCCCGTATCGTATAGCGGCGAGCATATACTTGAGCGCGTTTACGCGGGGCTTGCCCCTGATGCCCAAACTCCACTTATGGGGGCAACGTGGTTCGACCAACTTCCCACGCCCTACGGCATAATGGCGATGGATTACCATAAGTCCGGCAACGTCACATCCAACCCGATTATGCACTTTGACTTTACCAACGCAACCCCCCTTGAAGACCTTTAAATAATAATTATCAACAGGAGGAAATAAAATGAGAAGATACGACGACTTGGGAAACCCGATAGACGAACAGGATCCCGCGGCAAGCGCGATGGAAACCGCGCAGCAGTTAGAAGGAGCCCCCCAGGGTGGCTCGGTGAACAGGCTTGGTATGCGGGCACCAACACGGTCGGAAAGGAGAGTAAAATGAGCTTGTTAGATAAAATTATGGGCCGTCCCGATGAGGACGAAGAAGAGAAGAAAAAGCAACAGGCCCTTACCCCCGAAGCGGCCATGATTCAGCAGCCACCGGCCGCGGTGGAACCGCCGCAGAACGTTTTGACGACGGCCCGCACACCGATGAACATGCCGCTTGAGCCGGGCAAGTCCTTTGCGTTCATGGAGTCCACGGATCCGCAGCGCGCCGCCGCCGCGCATGAGGTTCGCATGGGTGAAATCCAGGATTTTTCCCGCAGCAACCCGGAGATCGCCTATCAGCGTGAAAGCGCGGCTACGGCCCAGCGCTTATCGCAAGCCAAGCGGGGCATGAGCTATAACCTTCGTTCCGGCGTGGATCCGAACATAGCGGCTAAGCTGTCTAACGAGATGGCGATGGGAGCGTCGGGCGGCCAGCAGGAGAGCTTTTTGAACACGTCAGCAGGGGTATTCAGCTCGCGGGACCGCGGAATAGTTCCCGGCACGGCGCCGGCTACGGGTATGCAAATGCCGTTTTACGGCGAGAATGTGCAGAAAGACGGAATGTGGGCAACCTGGGATTGGGAAAAGGGGCATTATAAAAACTGGAAACCGATACCGGAAGGGGATGATTGGTTAGAGTATAAAGATGATCCGACGACACAGGCGATGCTACGTAAAATCAGCGGCGGCAAGAATCTCGGCGCGGCGCTGCGCAATCTTCCCCAGCACGGCGGAGAACTGCCGGCCGCGCCCGGACAGCCGGCCGCGCCCGGACAGCCGGCCGCGCCCGGCGGCCGCCCTATCGTAACCAGCCAGGCCGAATATGACGCGCTGCCACCCGGCACCGTCTACATCGAAAACGGCATATTATATACAAGGCAGTAATCAGGGGCTCCAATGGCATCTAAATTCGGCGGCATACCAGTAGAAGAACCGAAGCGGTCCAAGTTTGGCGGGATCCCGGTAGAGGAATCCACGCAATCCGCGTTTGGCGGGATCCCGGTAGAGGAATCCACGCAATCCGCGTTTGGCGGGATCCCGGTAAAGGGTGCCCCGGCCGCTCCCGCGCCGGCCGCGCCAGGGCTTCCGCTGTCTGAGGCCATAGACCGCCAGCCGGTCGGAATGGGGCCCATGCGAAGAGATGCTTTTGCAGCGCCGGCGGATAAACCGCCAGCGGAGCCGGGCATCCCCCCGTCTGAAACCGGCGAAATCACAGAAACCAAACCGGAAGCTGGTCCTTTCTGGCTGCGGAAGCGCGTGGCTGCGGCGCAAGAAGTGGGCATGAGCGCGAAGGAAGGGGCGGCAAAGCCCCTGGCTGCGGCGCAAGAGGTGGGGCTGAGCGCGATGAAAGTGGCGCAAGAGGTGGGGCTGAGCGCGATGGAAGGGGCGGCAAAAGTGCTGGACCCGGAATCAATGTCGCAAGAGGAATGGAATCAGCTTTCGCCGGCGGCAAAGCAGCAGCGTGAAGCCGCGAAGCTCCTTTATGCAACGGAACAGGCGAAGAATGAGCCGCTGGTTTCGGCGGCCGCCGGCAGTACCCCCGGAAAAATAGCCACGGCCCTGACAAGCCAGCTGATGGATGCCTTCCGCGGCCAGGACCGGGAACCCACCATTTTCGAGGTCGGCCAGAAAGTGCAACAGCTGGGGCTTGCACAGAAAGGAACCTTTAAAGAGCGCTTCTTCGGGGAAACCCTGCCAAGGCTGGCGATGGATACCCCGTTTTACATAGCGTCCGGCGCACTTACCAAGGGCTTCGGAATGTTCACGCTTATGAACGTGCTGGACCAGGGGCTTGATAAAGTCAATCTGGATGAGGAATTTGATCCAATCGACTTAAAAACTGCGATATTAACAGATTGGTTGTTTAAAGCGCTCCCTGGTTTTGTCCCGACCGCAGCCGGGCCTGGCCCGGCGGTTGCGGCCGAGGTCGGCAACATCATCCTGCGCGACGCCGGGATTCTTACCGGTACCGGGACGTTAAATCAATGGGCACACGGCGAAGACATTGACCCCAAAAGTGTTTCCCTGGCCTACATTGAAAACGTGGTATTGCTTTCGATGATTCATAGTCCGGGGCTTTATAAAGCCGCGAAAACACCAAAGCCGCGGCCGTCCAGCTATACAGCGGACCAGCAAGCGGCGATGAAGGCTTTTTGGAAGCAGAATCGGCGCGAGGTTAAATCTAAGATAAAGGCCGCCAAGGCGGGGGATAAAGAGGCCCAGGCTTGGCTCCATAATGAGATTTTGAGGGGTATAGAGATCGCGAATAAGATAAACCCGCAGCCGAAGCCAGGGGAAGCCCCGGCGGCCCAGGGATTGGGCAGCGGAATAACCACGCCGGAAGGCCGGCCGGTTACAGTTACCACGGCGCCGGCACCGATCACCACGCCGGAGGGCCGCCCGGTCCGCGTAACAACGCCGGGGCTTGAGGCCAGCGCATTTAATCGGCCGCCCTATCCCGGACTTGTTACCGGGAAGACAACGCCGGGGCCAGCACCGGCAGCGCCCAAGGCGGAAAGAACCGAAGCGGATCAAATAAAAGACGATGCAAAGGCTCGCAGGAATCCAGATACCGGAAAGTTTTATGGCGACGAAAAAGATGCGTGGATTCTTGAAGACATGATTGACGATGTTATTGGCGCAAGGTCCGAATCAGATATGACGCGGAGGCTTCGTGATTTGCATGAAGCATTCCCGAATGCTATTGCTATAGCAAATCGTATTGTGAACGCATGGAAGGCCGAAGCCGCCCCCAAGCCCGTAGAGGGAGAGCAGGCCGATGAGGCAAAAGAAAAGGCAAGTAGAGAGCCGGTCCCGGACCAGGCGGCGCCGGCCGCGGCCGAGCCAACGCAAGGCAAATTCCCATGGGAATTGACGTTTGAGGAATATACCCAGCGTGAAGCCGACCGGATCATATCGGAAGAGGACAGCAAAAATCTGGCGGCCCAGCTGGAAGGGGCATGGGCGAAAGTAATCCAGGACGCCAAGGACTCCGGCATCGGTTTAGATCCGGTTTGGGGGCCGATGGAATTGGTCTTTGATGAGAAGCATTGGCCTGATTTCATGTTTATGGGAACTTTCCCGCAGAACGATAAGCACCCGACTCTGTACCAGTATAAACACGCGGACACGCGCAGGGGCATTATGCTGGACGATGAAGGCCGGGCGTATCAAGCGGATTGGCAGCGTCCCGATGGCCCGCGGGTCCCGGATGATATGAATGATTTTAACGTAGAGGTCATTGATCTTGAAAAAGCGATGGCTCGCGTAACGGATGGCTGGGCGAAGATGAGGGAGGAAATGCAGCGCATCCGGGACGAGCATCAGAATATCCGCGAAGTATTTGGCAAAGACATGCTGGACCTTTCGTATGAAGAGGCGATCCGCGCAGCGCTGCTTAACAATAAGCCGGTGGAAAATCGCATTATTGAACAGTTCAGGGGCAAGGAGTGGGCCGACAAGGCGCTGGCTGAACGCGCCGAAAAACCCGCCCCCGAAGCAGCGCCCGTTACTCGGCCGGATGTTGAGTTGTCCGAAATGACGCCGGCGGCCGAAAAGGCTGGACCGCGCGAAGCGTCAACGGATACGGTTGTTTTCCAGGGCGGCTGGGGGGCGGAGCTGGCTTCGGATCCGTTTGATGCCAAGTGGCCGGGTCTGGATGGTCAGTTAGTGGATTTGAGGTTTGATCGCTACCACTTTACGGACCAGGGCGAGGTAGCGGAAACCTACGGCCCGGATGTTAAGAAGGTGCGATTAAAGTACACCAATGCGAAGGTGTTGGATGCGAAAGGAAAGTCATGGGATGATTTTATGCCGCACGGCGCTACTGCGGACGCTTATGTTGCGGGCCATGATGCGGTAATATTTAAGAATCTCCGGGATGAGGCTTCCGGGTCCGGTGCGCCAAGCACGGTAACGATTGTATTTAACAAAGATCAGATCGTTATGACTGGCGATCAAGCTGAAAAAGCACCTGAAACGCCGCAGGCGCCGGCGGCCGAAGCGGCCCCGGAAGCGGCTTATGCCGCCAAAAAACAACAGTATTACGATGATACGGTTAAGCCCGCTATAGATAACCTACAATCGGCTATAACCGATTTTGGAATGGAGCGAATGCTCTCCGTCGGATTAAAACCAGGCGAGAGCATTCGACAATGGATCGAGAAACTAATAAGCCAAAAAGCAAAATGGGATCATGGCACCAAGATTGGCGAAACAGCTATACAAATGCTGAGTAGGCGCAACTTATGGCCGGCAGACGACGGGACGGGTGAAGGCTTAAGAAAAGCCGTGCTGGCCGTTGTAAGAGTGCGCTTAAAAGCCCCGATGTGGAATGATACGTGGTTGGATATTCTTGGTGGTCCGCCGGCTGCGGAGCCGGCAGCGCCCAGCGCGCGCATTGAAACGCTCACCGGCGGCACCGATGTAGAGTATGCTGAGGATGCGTTGGGATCCGTGCGGGACATAGCCGATCTCGGTGAAATGACCTTGATCGAGGCTCATCGTGATCGCGGCACCGGGCTGCGCGTTGAAATGTGGACCGCCGGCAACAGCGCCGTGGTGCGTATGCTCGATATAGATGCCAAGAAGATTGAAGGCATGATTATCGGGGATACCGCGGCGGCCGCCAAGAAACTGAAAGACATAATTGCAAAAATGCCGAACCCGGAAAAGGAAGGCGATGAGGCGCCGGCCCCGGAAGCGGCGCCTGGGTCCGATGTGGAGATTGTGCCGGATGATGCGCCGGCCGGGAAATTAAGTCCGCTTGAAATGAAGCGTTATCTGCTGGCCGGCGTTGAAAAGGCGATTAAGGCCGCGCCGGAAGGGTATGCGGAAGAAAACGGGCGGGCGGTTTTCAATATACCGGGGGATGGATCCTTTTATATCTACAATGACAAGGGCACGCTGCGCGAATTCAAGCGGCGGGCGGGCCGTTTCCCGACCGGCCAGGCCGGACCGGATGTTAAGCGGCCGCCAAAGCCGGTGCCGGCCAGAATTCCGGCGGTGGCGAAGAGCCGGCCGACGGCGAAAGCGGACCTTATTAAAGCGGTATCGGTGGCGGCAGCCAACAAGAAGGATCAGCGCGAGATGCTGAAATCGCCTTACGTCAACGAAAAGGCCGGGGAGCTGGTGGCCACGGATGGAAGACGCCTGGCGGTGGTGCTGGATGTGACCATGAAGTTGCCGCCAAAGCCGGATTCCGCTCCCTATCCTGATTACGCTCAGGCAGTTCCCGGCTACACGGCCGGAACGTTTCCGGCGAAAACGTATAGCGAATCTGCAACCATTGATACCGGCGATCTGCTGGCAAAAATCAACCAGGCGCTTCAGATTAAGGACGAAGAGCAGTATGTGTATATCTACCGCACGCCGGCGGGTACGTTGGAAGTGGTGACTAAACCGAACGAAATAGGCTCCTACGAGTCCGCGGATGTAAGCGGCGCGCGGCCGGTTGCGGCGGTATCCAGCGCATATCTGAAGGATGGCCTGACGTTTCTTCGGCGCATGGGTAATGAGGCCGCAGAACTGCAGTATGCGCTCCCGCCTCAAGGGGAAACATTCGCCGCCGAACCGTTATTGCTGATCGGTAGCCGCGAATATTATCTGCAGATGCCGTGGCGTGTGGACGAAGAAGACCTGGCGGCAGCGGGCCGGGCGGATCCGTACCAGGGCGAAGAGCCGGCGGCGCCCGCCGGCGGTGCCGGCGTGATGGGTGAACAAGCCAGGCCGTCTAAGGGCGGCGACGCTTCCGGCGGCCTGGGCGACTCCAAAACGCCGGTGGACGATCCTGAATATTCCATGCTGCCTATTGAGCTGCCGGAGCTGGTCGAATTCATGGAGCTGCTGGGCGAGGGCAAGCTGCCCCGGATCCGGCCGCACCTGGGGCGGGCTTTCGGTCTATTCAGGTTCAGGGAAGGCGATACCCAAAGCGGTTCGATAGAATTGTTAGCCGAAATTTATGAACTCATTTCCCCGGAAGAAAAGTATGAGCTGCGCAAGCAGGCACTTGAATATGCCCGCAAAATGAAGGAAATGGATCCTGGCATTGATGCGCACGCGGTCTGGCTGGCACGCTTTGAATATCTGTATGAAAAGGCGCTGGAAGAGCGCAAGAAACAGGATCCGATTTTGGCCCGCAAGACGATTGCCCACGAAATCGGACACTGGGTCGGCTTCATCACCAAGGGAACGCTGAAACACGGCAATATTCTCGGTCACATTGGCGACATATTCAACTACACCAAGCATCTGCTTGAAGAGAAGCCCGGCAGCGGCAACGTTATCACGCAGGAGGAACGGGACGCACTCAAGCGCCAGGCCAGGGTGGATCTGAAGGCGCTGCATGGCGAAGTTAAGGAAATCGTCGAAGAGATTACGCGCGAGGTTCCGATTTATGAAACGATCCCTATTACCGTGGAAGACATTACCCAACTGGTGGGTTTGAATGCCCGCGAGAGTACCCCGGAACTTTATGAATGGTTTGCGCGCCAGGACCGGAAGATTAAAAAGGAAATTCTCAAAGCGGCCTTACAGGGCATAGTGGATGCCAGAGCAAAACAGTTTGAGCGCAAAACCCAGGTGGGCACGAAGAAGATCACGGAAACCGTTAAGCGCACCGTAGGCGGTAAGAAGATCACAGATGCCGAGATTAAGGCGAAATATGAAGAACTGCTCCGCAAAGAAATCAAGAAACGCCGGCTGCATGAACTCGACGTGATCAAAGAGGAACTGCAAAGCGCCATTGCCTGGTGGAACGGCACGGAAACCATGCCGGCGTATTACAAGGATCCAGCTGAAATGTTTGCGGACGCCTTTTCTATCTTCATCAATAACCCGATGGCCGCGGCCAAGCGCGCGCCCAACTTCTTCCGTGCGCTCATGCAGCACATGGAGAGCCGGCCGCTTGTCAAACAGCTTTATGATCAGCTGCAGGAGGATATACGTTCCGGCGCGATCTACCGCAACCGGGTGAAGCGGCTGCGCGCCTCCTTTACGGAATCGGGCGAAACCATGATGGAAAGGTATGAGTCCGGCAGAAAGAAGAGCAAACGGGAGCGCGTCGATCTCATCAATTATGGCTTTAACGCGGTATTCGGTCCGATCGAATCGCGCATAGGCCGGGCACCGATTTCCGCAGACAGGAAAGGCGAGATCGGTCTGAAGATTGAAAACTATCTATATCGCGCCACCGGGCATGAGTATCTTATGGCCCGGCTGAACCAGGAGGTGGTGCGGCCGCTGCTCGATGCCGGCCTGATGTGGATAGACCTGGCCGAATATATGTTCCACCGCCGCGTTTATTACGAGCGCCACAGCAAGGCGAATCCAAAGGGATTCAGCCCGAAAGAATCCATGGAGCGGCTGCAGGAAATGGAGCATGTTACCTTCGGCCCGGCCAAGTGGCAGGCGCTACAGGACGCGCAACAGGCATTTTGGGGCATCTTTGAAGTGGTCCGCGATCTCATCCGCGAATCGGGATATGTGACGCCGCGCATGATGAGGAAGATCGAGGACAACATTTACTATGTGACCTTTTCCGTCCTGCGCCCCGGCGCCAAGGCAAAGCCCGGCAGCATCATGGAAATGCTGCAGAGCGGTTACGGCAGCAACATCGGACCCCGCATATGGCGGCAGCTCGGCACGCATCAGAATATCATGGATCCCGCGGCCGCCACCGTGGCGAAAATGATTTCCCTGCTCGACGCCGCGCGCAAGAACATCGTTAAGGTGGAATTGGTCGATTTGATGCTGAATTACTACAAGAATGAGATCGCCGCGGCCGAACGGAAATGGAACGGCCGGGATATGGAAATTCAAATGAAGGATACCACGCGGGCCGGCACGATCATCGTCATGCGCCAGGGCAAGCCTTTCGGTTATTACGTGCCTAAAGTTTTCGTCGAAATGTTTGAACGCGACAACCCGCTTGAGATTAAGCTATGGCTGAAAATGATGGGCATACCCACCCGCGCGCTGAAGTCTACCCTGGTGCAGCTGAACTACGGCATATGGCCGATGATGTTTGGGCGTGACGTGGGCGCCTACTATCTGAAGATGCCGCGCGTGTCCGGCCGGCCGTTTGGCGGTCCGCAGTTCTGGCGGTTCTTCATCCCGGCGCTGATTGATTCGTGGTCTTCCGTCATAGGCAAGCCGAACGCCGGCGCGCTCGACAGCCTGAAAAAGAATGATTGGATCACGGTTGCAAACCCGCTGGCAACCAGGTCCGAGGGCGAAGTCATTGATAAGCAGATGCGCAAATACTGGCAGGATACCACCAACACGGAGCTGGATGCCGCGGACAAGGCGCTGCGTGCGCTGCAGCGCTGGATGGAAACCGGGCAGGTTTTCGAGCGGACCGTGAAGCGCGTGGCCCGGCTGTATCTGGAATCGGCCCATGGCGATATGCCGGAATATCAAAAGTTATACTATGTCCACAACGCCGGCGGATCCCCGAACTTCCTGCGCCTGGGAGCGCTTAATCCTTACATTGACTTCGTGGGCCTCTTCTTCAATCCGACCAAGGAAGCGGCGCGCTCTACCTTCAAGCGCATTGGGGAATCGCCGGCTACGATGATCTGGAACTATACCAAGCTGGCTATGGTGCCGAAATTGATCATGTGGCTGTTTGCGACCGGGGTTATCACCGCAATCCTGAAGGAAATCCTGGGCGAAGCCGGCGAGCAGTGGGGCAAAGATAAAGAGGACATGTATCGCTACATTCCCGAATACGACAAGGCCAATTATACCGTGATTCCGTTGGGCTGGGCGGACCGCAAAACCAATAAGGTACTCTACCTGAAGATTCCATTGCCGGAAGAACTCCGGCCGATCGCGGCCGTGACCTGGAAGGTATTAAACCACTCCGGCGATTATAACCACATGATCAACTATATGGGCGGGCAGCTGCCGGTAGGCAATCCGATTTATGAAGTGCCGGTGGCGTGGGCCATGTATGCGACGGGCAACAATCCCTATGATTGGTTCCGCGGCGAGCCGCTGCTTGATGAGCGCACGGCCGAGGCCCGCAGTACCGAAGGACTGAAACAGATGGGTAAATATTCATGGAATGCCCTGGGCGGCGGCATGATCCACCGGTTTGACATGTACGATTACAACGATGAAAAGACCCGAATGGAAAAATTCCTGAAGCTGCCGATAATCAGCAATGCGGTCGGCCGCTGGTTCAAGATCAGCAACCGCGGCTATGCGGATACGCTGCGCAACCAGGTGGCCTTGCCGCTGCGCAAGGAACAGGCCCGCGCCCAGGAAAAGGCATACCGCGCGCTGGTGGATAGGGATTTTGAAAAGATTGGCGAGCTGATGAAAGATCCACGCGCCGCCAAGTATCTGCGGAACAACGCGGCCAAAATCTACCAGCGCGAGGGCGTTACCCCGGAACAGGCCATGCTGATGTTTGCGCCGACGGTCGAAGAACGCGCGAAGCTGCTGGAACGGATAATGAGCGATTCAATGAAGTACGCACCGCGCACGCCGGAAGGGGTGCCGATCAGGCTGGGAGAAGGATTCAGGAAGCCGGCGAAACCGGAAGTCCCAGAGTAAGCGAGCTTAACGCCTGGGCTTCGGATCCGCTGACCGAGTTCAAATAGTGCGTGTCGAAGGTGCTGGCGTTCTTATGTCCCAGGTTTTTCATGGCAAGCTCTTTGCCGATCAGCACATATTGGAAGCTGGCGGCCGTGTGCCGCATAATATCCTTGGGCCAAATGTCCCAGCCCAGCGCCTTCTTGGCCGGCCCTAGCGCTGCATCCACGAAATGCCGGTAATCAACGGGCACCACGCGGCCGGCGCCCTGGCGCGGCCCGATGATTTCCCAAAACAGCTCCGGCAGATCGGAAATGGTGCGCTCCATGAAGGTTTTTGTAACCCAGCTTTCATGCAGATTGATAATCCGGTGCCGGGTGTCGATCCCGTAGGACTGTCCGGCATCATTATGGCGCCACTCAATACGCATGAGTTCGGACTGCGGGCGCAGCCCGGCCAGGATCCCCAGCGCAAAGGCCGCGCGAAACCGCGGCTCGGCCGTAGTGAAAATGGTCTGGATCTGCTCAACGGTCAGCCGCGGCGGCCGCTTATGGGTCCGGCGGTTAGCGCTTTTCGCGGCGCTGGCCCGCCGGCGATGGGGGTCGAGCGCTGCATCCTGCGCTATCCGGGCGCTGCAATGCCCCTGCTGCGCGGCCCAGCTGAAGAAGCTCTTGAGATAGCGCAGGAAACTGACCTGGCTGGCGTGGTTGTCATAGCGCTCCTTCACCAAGGCAATGAGGTCGCTTGATGCAAACGAGCTTACAAGGCGCTTTTTGTCGGTTTTAGAGGCCAGCCATTCTATGGACTGTTCCAGGCTGGAAATGGTCCGCGGACTGTATTTTTCCCCCATCATCCACATGGCCATCAACTCAATGCCGTCGGCCAGGCTGATCTCTGAAACTTTGGCGGCACCGTGGTGCTGCAAGCCGGCGTCGAAGACCTGCCGGGGATCCAGCCCGCGGGCCTGGCACTCCTTAAAGAAGTGAAGCGTCAGCGCGCGCTCGGTATCATTGAACCGGCGAATATCCGATCCCAGCCGGCGCTCGGTGTTGAGCTTGCCCCACGCTTGCGCTTCCTTCCTGCTGGGAAACCACCTGCTTAAGCGCCGGTCGCGGGTGCCGTTTTCGTCGGTGATCGTTTCCCACCACTTGCAGCACCACGGCGCCAGATGTTTAGCTCGATCCTTCGACGGTCCGGTAACGGTAAAAGGTTTGCGGGACTTCATCCGATTTTCCCTTTGTTTTTTCTAACAATATCCGCTTCATCCTGGGGCGGATTCCAGCGGGCCGCGGCGGCCTTTTTGGCGCGCGTAACCCTGCCGGCCGGTGTCAGCTTCTCGCGTTTCTTGTAAATGGTGCCAATGAGCCTGGCTACCTTTTTGCGGAACCGGGCGCTGTTCTCGATGTAGGTGAGAATGGCCTGGTCCGGTATGTCAAAATTTTTCCAGCGCATAATAAACCTCCTTTCAATCTTAAAGTAAGAATCCCGCCGGCGCGTGTCAACACCGGCGGGATCCGCCTAGCGTTTAATTTTCTCCCAGCTGCGCCGCAACAGCCGCGGACCGCGCTCGAAGAGTACCGTAACGGCAAACGTGACGAGTACCACGCCCACCAGGCAACCGACGGCGAACAGTCCTGTTGCGATCCCGTTCATGGCTTCACCCCGCCGCTCTGCAAGCAGCACAGGGCCAGCCAGGCCAGCGCGTAGGCGCCGGCAACGGCCGCCACGATCACGGCGCCGCCGGTCCGCTGCAATTTTCTGATGCGCGCCGCTTTGATCTCTTCCAGCTGACACTGCATGGAATACAGATATGAGTTGGGCGGTATGTTTAGTTGTTTCTTCATGTTGTTCCTTTCCTGCCGGCTGTCACAGGCCGCCGGCTTCGCCTCATAAAGATAATTCCGCCTGCGTCGTGCCCGGACTATAGATCAGTGACTCGTAGACGGGTGTTGGAGCGTTATGGCGATTCGGATTATTCCAGCAGCCAATAAACGGCCGGTCGTGGCCACCCCCTGGACCATAAAACTCAATCCTCACCATTATGTTGTCGTGGATAGCCCGCTGCATCACCGACCCAAAGGCCCGGTTGCTATCTGATTCCCTTAAGCCCGCCTCCCAAACATCCGGCGGGAAGATATACCGCTGACCTTTGGCGTACTTTATTAGGAAACGGTAGGCATAATCAGCCCATTCCTCGCCGGCATGATCCGCGGCTTGATCCATTCCTTCTTCAGCTTCGCGCTGCGCTTCCTCGTTGCTCTTCCTTTTCTTCCTTTTCATGGTGTTCCTTTCCTGCCGGCTGTCAGAGGCCGCCGGCTTCGCCCTAATAGAGATCATCGTCCAAGTGTTCGCCCAAGTCCAAGTGTTCGCCCAAGTCCAAGTGTTCGCCCAATATGCGCAAACGGTACGGGTGCCTTAATTTTCTAAGCGCCCTGGCTTCAATCTGTCTGACGCGCTCTGTCGTAATCGGTGGGGATAAACTCCGGCCGGTTTCGGCCAGTGACTTTCCTTCCCATATCCGCAGCTGTAAAATCTCCTGCTCGCGCGGCGCCATAGTGGCCAGCACTTTCTTTACCGCGTCGGCAAGTTCCTTTTGCATCAAGTGATCGCCGGGACCGAGCAATGCCATCCCGCCGCCGCCGAGCTGCGCCTGTTCTACAAAATCGGCAATCTGATTTGTGGGAATTTCGTGATGAAGGCGGTCCGGGAAAAGCTCTTCCGGGGAAAAGGCTAGCACATCGCAGATTTTCAGCACCGACTGCCGCCAGACCTGCTTGTACTTCCATTTGGTCTTAGGGGATTGCTTAAAGTTCAGCAAATCATAGACCAACGTTGGAGTAAGGCCGGCCGCTTTGGCCAGCTGCATACCGTTTTTGTACCCCATATTTTTCATCGCCCTAATCAGCCGGCCATTCTGAATCTTAAGGGTGGCGTAATAGTCGCTCATGGGGTTCCTTTCGCTTTACTGACGGCGGCGCGGGCCAGTGCGGAAATGCACCATAGCCGCGCAACCATCCATTCCGGGTGCTGCTTTGTGTTTGAGAAGCAACAGGCGTTTTCGCTGGTGATACATTCTTCCAGCGCTTCAATGAGCGCCGCCTTTTCGGCCATAAGGCGCTTAACTTGTCGTCTGGACATGATTAAACCCCCTTAGTGTGGTAGTGCGCTGCTTCGATCACCGCCGCAGCCCAGGCGTAAGGCCACTGCACCAGGCGTTGTAAACCAAGCTGCCGGATCTTCCGGCGCGTGGGCGGCCAAGTAATCTATCAATTTGATTTCATTGTTCATGGTGTTCCTTACTGCCGGCACTCAACGGCGGCCGGCGTGCCGTGTTGGCTAATATTCAATGGTCCATTCGCGGATCAGGCTGCCGTCGTTGCTGCCAAGCAATTCGGCATCCATATACTCCCAGGAAGGATAGCGCGTAACGTCAATGAGGCCCGTATCCAGATAAACGCGCTTTGTCCATACAGATCCGGTCGAAAGTTCCTGCTCGAAAGTAACATCTCTCGATGTACTAAAAACCTTTTTCCAGCGTGATTTTATATTATTCATGGTGTTCCTTTCTGCCGGCACTCAACGGCGGCCGGCGTGCCGTGTTGCTGGTTTAAACGCGCAAGATCCCGCGTTTTCGGGCTTCTTCATATATGGCAAGGGTTAGGATGTGCATGGTTTCCTTTACCCACTTGTCGCGTTCATGGGCGGACAAGTTTAGCATAGTTTCAAACAATCCGCCGGCTTTTAATGCTTCAACTTCGTCCGGCCTGAAAATATCTTCCGGTCCGCTGAATATTACCGCGGCTTTATCCTTTAAGCCATCTTCAAGCCGCTGCATCATGGGTGCCGGCAACATGCCGAACGCCAGCGCGCCGCGGTAGTTGTCCGGCATCATATCAAGAAACCCGGCCGCTAATCCTGGCGCGTTAATAGTTATCTTTTTCGTTTTCATGGTGTTCCTTTCTGCCGGCACTCAACGGCGGCCGGCGTGCCGATACAGCGAATAAAGGTTATCATCCGCGCTGAATAACGGCAATCCGGCCCGGTCGCAAAAAGCAATATATATATCGCATAGCCGGGATAGATGGCGTTCACCGCGGCAGCAATCACGATCCCAAATATCCAGGAAGCGCTCCAGCCACTCAACCTTTTCGCGCCGGTTCATCGGCCGGCCTCTGCTTTGGCTATGGCTTTGGTTTTAAACCATCGCCGGTTCAGCTCACTAACGAGTTCATTGCATTCCCAGTGGGAATATACTTTCATCGTGTTCCTTTCTGCCGGCCGGCACCAAAGCGCCGGCCGGCCTAGTGGGTTAGATTTTAATATAGGCATTAACGCCGACTGACAGCGGGTATTCCTGCTCCGGGTTGCCAAATTTAACTTTGGCGTCCGTTACCTTGTTGCCGTGGCTGCTAGCCACTCCATACGATTTGCCGGTTGCGCTGATTTGCGGCGCGTGCATGGGGATCGTAACTATTAAGTTACCGTTTTTGATTTCTACTTGCATGGTATTCCTTTCTTGCCGGCTGTCGAGGGCCGCCGGCGTTCACCCTTTATGGATTAGAGAAACTTAACGGATCCGGCTTCCCGCAAGCTGAAAAACGTATTGCGCACGGCCGGGATCTGCCGGCCAATGATAACGTGATCAATTATCTTTATGCCCATGACTTCACCGGCGGCGATCAGCTGTTTAGTAATCTGTACATCTTCCGCGCTGGGCGTACTGTCGCCGCTGGGGTGGTTGTGGCTCACGATTATGGCTGAAGCGTTGTCGAGTATCGCGGTGCGGAATACTTCCCGCGGGTGTACCAGCGTGCTAGAGTTCGTACCTAAAGAAACAAGGTGACGCCCGATCGCTCGGTTTTTAGTGTCGAGCGTCAACACGGTGAACGTTTCTTGCGCTAGGTCCGCGGTATCTTTGAAAAGCTCCGCGCATTGCTCCGGCGTCGTTACCATCGAACCGGGTTTTTCGTTGACTGTCACCGTTGGCAGCTTAATTATGGTTTCCTTGTAGTGCATTGTTTCCTTTCTTTGCCGGCTGTCGAGGGCCGCCGGCGTTCACCCTTGGGTTGTGAGCAGTCAGAGTATGCTATGGGATAGCATCGGTCGATCTTTTTTTGCAGTTTTTTTCGGGTAGTGATTGACGGGCCGCGGGCGTGGTTGTAAAACGATCGACATGCAAGGGGGCTAAATGCAACGTGACACCTTTACTCCGCGGATCCTGGTCGATAATGACACCGGCGCGCGTTGGTGGCTGCGCAGGGATCCCGACGGCCCGCGCTATTATCGAAGCCAAACCGATACCGGCCGCCGGCCCTCTTTTTTTTATTCCCACTGTGGTCAACTACTATCGCGGTACCGGTCCGGCTGATCGGTGCCGCCTCTTTTTTGGAATTCAATGGATCACGATAAAGAACTGCTCCCCGGCGGCCAGCTGGCCCTCTTCAGTGAAGAGGAGATTGAGAAACTGCTCGTTTCAAGGGAAGTCGCGGTGCGCAAACACACCGGTGCCGGGTTGCGGGCAACTGATCCGGCGCGTTACATGGAAGTCTGCGCGGCCCTGGCCGATGGTTCTGAAACTTATCGACAGATAGCCGCACGGCTGCACGTATCACGCAACCTCATCCGGGCCGTGGCCGAACAGGCCGAAAACGTGGACCCACTTAAAAAAAGAATCGCGCGGCGGGCGCGTGGCCTGGCTTCGTTGTGCATTGAGCGTTTGACTGAGATCGTTCTTGATGATAGCTCAAAGATCCCGGCGCGGGATCTGGCCATTGTGGCCGGCGTGGCAATCGACAAGTCGCAAGTCCTGACCGGCGAACCGACAAACATCACCGAATCCCTGCGGGCCGTGCCGTCGGCTTCTCAGTTTGAAGGCCAGTGGGATGAACTTCGCCAGGCTGAAGGCGTGGTGATTGAACCGCCGGCCGGCGATCAGGGTGCCGGCCTGGCCGGCCACGGTCCGCAGCTGCTCGGTGCCGGTGGCCTGGCCGATCCTGCTGCCGGTGGCCTGGCCGGCCACGGTCCGCAGCTGGTCGACGCCGATCCGGGTGCCGGTGGCCTGGCCGCCGATCCTGGTGCCGGTGGCCTGGCCGGCCACGGTCCGCAGCTGGTCGACGCCGATCCTGGTGCCGGTGGCCTGGCCGGCGATCCTGGTGCCGGTGGCCTGGCCGGCCACGGTCCGCAGCTGGTCGACGCCGATCCTGGTGCCGGTGGCCTGGCCGGCGATCCTGGTGCCGGCCGCGGTCCGCGGCTGCTCGGTGCCGATCCTGGTGCCGGTGGCCTGGCCGATCCGGCCGGCCACAGAACGGATCGCGCCGCGGGATGTTTGCCATTAAAAAGGCCGGCGCTTGGCCCGCGGACCGCGTTCCCGGATCCGGCCGGCCATGCTTCCAAAACAAGTCCCGACGTCCCGGATCGCGCGCTTTGCGTGGGATTGGTGCTGTTTTGGTGCTGTTTGAACGTACAAAAGGCGCCCGCGGTCCGTAGCCTGGCCAGCGATCCGGGTGCCGGTGGCCTGGCCATGGTCCGCAGCCTGGCCAGCGATCCGGGTGCCGGTGGCCTGGCCATGGTCCGCAGCTGCTCGGTGCCGATCCGGCCGGCCGCGGGCAGCGGATCGGCGTCGCCGGCGCGGTGCGCGTACAGTGGACGCGCGCCAGGCGGGGGGGGGGGTTCGGCGCGCAATGCCGTCGGACCTACTAAATGGGTAGTGCCAGAAAATTTTATTAGCCAAAGGGGGCCGTCTGTGCGGCCGCACGGCAGCGTTACACGCATTAAGGCGGGTGATTGGGTTGCCGCATGGTTTAAAAGCAATACAGATCGAATTCGTAGGCCGTAGGGCTGTAAAAAAGAAGGGGCGAATTATGGGAAAATGTAGCGAATGCGGCGACATTATTCCGGTGTTCGACGGCCGCGAAACGCTTTGCGCCAGCTGCAAAAACCCCCTCCCGCCTTCGCTCGGCGGCATCGGATCCGGCCATTATGAGGATGATATGGACGGACCATCAGGAACATGGGGGTTAATTGTGCGGCTGTACGAGGCCGGTACACGCGGCTTCTTATGAAAGATTTGAAGACCTACAGGGAAAGGGGAAAAAATGGACGTTATCTATTCAGAAAAAAAACTGGCTGAAATTATCGGTATATCCCACGCTCTCATGCGCAAGGCGCGCAAGGAGCATCTGGAAACCGGTGACTATGGACTTACCCGGTACGGCAATCGGCAAGTGATGGCCTACACGCAGGAGGCCGGCCACAAAATCCTTGAAAAACTGGCCCATAAAGCGCCGGCGCTGATATTAGGGCGTGATGTACCAACTATCCTCATACTCGCAGACGTGCGGCCGCATGGACCGCCTAAACCGCCCGGAAACATCCTCTATCAACCCGCACCACCGAATCAAAAGCTGCTGAGCGCGCCCTGGCTCTGCCCGGCGGCCGAATTCATCGAGCCGGAGCCTACTGGAAATATAAAAATCCTGCTTGCCAAGCTGGCCCCGGAATGGGTCAAAGAAAACGGGTTCGATTATTATAACCGGATCCTTTGGCCAATCCTGACGGACAAGGAGCGCCAACAAGATAACCTGTTTGAAACCAAAAAATTCCGAATCCGCGTCAATTCAAACATCAATTTCACCTTAAAAATGAGGGTAAAAGCTGAATGGATCCAGCAAGACCTATGGGAATGCACCCAGCGGATGCCAAGATGGAGAGGAACATGGTAGAAAACGGAACAGACGATAAGGCGGGCGGCTACATTAAGGCGTACCGGAAATTCCAGAAAAACCCGATCTGGAACGACCCTGACCCCTTCGATAAGCGGAGTGCTTGGCTGGACATGCTCTATGAGGCGCGCTGGCATCCAACGCCGGCTGTGACCATAATAGGCGGGCATATTGTTGAGGTGCGACGCGGCGAAGTGGCCTATTCATGCAAGACTTGGGGAAGGCGCTGGAAGTGGGATCGCGATAAGGTAAGAAGGTGGTTTAAAACGCTGGAAAAGTTAGGACAAATTAAGTTGCTGCGCAACACTAAAACGACGCACCTAATTATCTGTAACTACGATCTTTACCAAGAATTGTGCGTAGATGATGCGTTGCTGGACGACTATGAAACGACGATGAGCCGCGTACGAAGTGCGTACGAGGTGCGTACAACAGAAGAAAGAGAAGAAAGAAAAGAAGGAGAAGAAGTAAATGGGGCTTCCTCACCTGATATGCTCAAAATGTTCCAAAACTCACATCCGTCCTGCCGGAAAATCGGGGAGATCCCCTTCTACGCTTCCATTGCAGCCTGCAGATCCAGTACGACCATGCCCGACGTGGTTGAATCAATCAAGGTTTTCTCTAGGCACATGGCCGGCGCCGAACTTAAGTATCCGTTGCGGGAATTCGAGAAGTATCTCCGCAAGTCCTATCGGATTCAGGTGGAGCGGGAACTCCGCAAAAAAAAGAAGGCGGCCGCCCAGGTGAAGAATATTGACACGACCAAACCGCCGAACCAGTACAAAGGAGCACGTAAAAAATGAGAAATATTGAAGAGCTGCGCATACCGCCCCATTCGCCAGAAGCCGAGCTAGCCGTCCTGCAAGCGATGTTTATAGATCCCGTCGGATCCATTGGAAAGGCGCAGGGAAAAAAACTGCGGCCGCAAATGTTTTATGACGCCCGCCATAAAATGCTCTGCGATAGCCTGTATGAAATGGCGAAAGACGGCCGCGGGATGGATGCCTTAACGATTACGGAATGGCTGAAAGACCGCAACGAAACAGAACGCATCGGCTATGATGTGCTTGCTTCGATTATGCAGAGCAACAGCCTGGCCGAAAACGTGGGCCCTTATTCTGAGATTGTCATTGAAAAATATCTGCGGCGGAAGGTCATTGAGATTTCAATAAATCTGATGGATGAGGCTTATGCCGGAGAAAAAACCGGTCAGGAGCTTGTGCGGGATATTCCGAGGTTGCTGGCCCCGATCATGTCCACCGGTGGCTGTCAGAAGACTAACAAGGAGATACTGGATGCCTGGTATGACCGAATGGTGGCCATTAAAAAAGGGGAGATAACCAACGGCCTTCCGCTGCCATGGCCGGCGCTCGATGAGTTAATGTGCGGTCTTGAGCCCGGTTTGATTATCGTCGGAGCAGAAAAAAGCGGCGGCAAGACGACCTTCGAGTTGAATTTATGCGATCACCTTGCCAGAAACGGCTGCCCAATCGGCCGGGCCGGTCTGGATATGAGTGTGGAGTCACTGCTTTGCCGCTCGGTGGTCCGCGAGGCCCGCATATCGTTGCCGCGGCTTAAACATGGTCATGCAAAATGGAATCAGATGGCAACGGTCAAGGAGTGCAAGAACCTGATTGCAACATGGCCTTATTACATCATTGAAAACGGCACCGTGTCTGGAATTTGCCAAGAGGCCCGCATGTTGAAAATCAAGCACGACATTCAGCTGCTAACAGTCGATTTCATGCAGCTGGTCGTCACGGACGACGGGCGCATCGACAGCAACATGAATATGCTTATGGGAGTGGTGACGCGGACATTCAAAGCCCTGGCATTTGAGCTTGATATACCTGTAATTTTGTTGAGTCAATTCAGCCGCGCCATAGCCCGGCCGAATGAAAAAAGACGCCGGCCGGTCCTCACGGATCTGCGGGATTCCGGCAACATTGAGCAGAATGCCACGCAGGTTATATTGCTCTCCAAGGCGCTCCCTGAAGATTTCCCCGCGATTGCATGGGATGAAAACGGAGAGGAAACGGAGTGGCTGACGCTCCCGCCGGAGGCTGAAAAGAAATATTACCGGCCGGTCATAGCGGATCTTGCCAAAAACCAAAACGGTGAAACCGGAGAGATTCCCCTGGTGCTGGCTGCTAGCTATTTCAGGCTGGACGAAGCGGGAACGGGCTATAAAACGATGGCGGCAGACCTACTCCGGTACGAGCGGGAAACGATTGATGAAGAGGCCCAGAGCAGCATACCCGGTGAGCGCGTCTGCGACGGGGATGATGATTTCGATGTGGAGTAGAACGATCCACAATGAGCCTGAGCGTTTAAACGGGATTTACGGGATTTACGGGATTTACGGGATTTACGGGATTTACGGGATTTACGGGATTTACGGGATTTACGGGATTTACGGGATTTACGGGATTTACGGGATTTA
>Ga0307380_10003092_pt1 | contig 23265 bp, 14 predicted proteins | sample UN3MG_FD_202239 | JGI IMG/M metagenome (GOLD analysis project Ga0307380, IMG submission 202239) | Soil microbial communities from Risofladan, Vaasa, Finland - UN-3 | ecosystem: Environmental > Terrestrial > Soil > Coastal area > Acid sulfate soil | place: Finland: Risofladan, Vaasa | collected... | reverse complement strand
GTTCGGATCGTCAAAAAGCCGGGTGGGCGCAGTGACGGTGCCGGTTTCCGCCTCGACCCAGACGACTTCCGCGGGAACCGGCGGCGCTTGCCTGTACAGCCGGATGTCATCAATCAATATCGTGCCTGAGCCGCCCGTGGCGCCGGTCCTCTCGAAACCTATGCTCAGTGTTGCGACATTTCCAAGATTGACACCGAGGGCTGCCAAGTCGATACTCCACTGTGTCCACTGCGGCCGGGCAAGATCCACTGGATCCCCGCCATACAAGACCTTTGAGCCGTTAATCTTTACATACATCCGCTCCGTCGTGGCATTGCCCGGCCGGCCATAGAACCACAGAACAAGCGTCTGAGTGCCGCCTTTGGCCCAGTCCGGCCCAATCGCAAGGTCAGCCGTGTTCACGCTTACCTCCGATCGACTCGCCACGCTGTCGTCGTATCCTAACGGCACAGACTGGTTTCCTCCCTGAACGATCTGACTCTCCATGGTGGGCTGAAACGCTTCCGTGTAGCCTATGGTCGAGCCGTTTGTTGTCGGGCTCGCGAATCCGTCTGCCCACGTTTCATAGACCAGGTTGCTGCCCTCCTGCCCGGTCGGGATGTCGTTGTAGGACTCGAAATCATCCACAACGTGAAACTCCCTGGTCGAGAAGCTCCAGATATCGCCTTGCCAGATACTGGTGGCCTCCGCGTCGTTGACCTCGTCGATCCGCCAGTAGTAGCTCTGGCCCAACACCAGACCCAGCGAAGCCGTACCGAAGGCGGGCTGCGTGGCTGAGCCGGCCGATACCAGGGCACTCGCATCTTCGCCGACATAGACGTCGTGCCTGGCCGCCTCCCTGCCCGCTCTCCAGCCCAGGGTCACATCCACGTCCACATCTGTCGCTCCCGAATCCGGACTCGGCTCTCTTGCAAAGACGGGTATGCTGAAGAATCGCACCTCGCTCAGACCATACTGGACCAAGACGCCCCAATTGCTGTTGGCCGTGAGCCTGACATACTTTGCCGTTATTCCGCTCAAATCAACGGTGGTGTTGTGTGCGTAGCCGGGTGCGCCGGGCGCCTGGGCAAACTCATGCGCCGTGCCCAATGGTGTATAGACCACGCCGTCAACCGAATACTCGATGGAGACATCTCTGACCCCAAAGCCGACGTATATCTCCACATCGCTGTTGGAGTTCCATACCCACATCTCGTGAAGCTTGTAGGCCTTGTCGAACTCGTACTGGATCCAGGTTGGCTGCGGTCCGTCGATGCTGCTGAGCCACATATCTGCCGTTTCTGCCGAGTGCAGGTCGTTGACCAGGCCCGAACCATTCAGGGTGTTCTCAGGCCCCCGGTTCGCGGTAGCACTGGATGCGGTGGCGGTGATGCTCGCCCCGGGAATCGGAATCGCAAGCGGCTCCGTCGTGAAGCTCCAGACAGTACCTTCATGCACGGTATTATCCGGCGGTGCATCGACCTCATCGATCCGCCAGTAGTACGTCTGATCAAAGTCCAGGCGAAGCGCACCGGTCTGAGGATAGAGAGTCTGGACGCTCCGTCCCAGGTAAACACCGGTCGGGTCATTCGTCGGAGTTGCCGACTTGACATCGTCGAAGCTGGCCCCTACGTACACGTCGTGTCTATCGGCCGACTCTCCCGGAGCCCAGTTGAGTATGACATCACGGGGCACATCTTGCGCTCCGTCGGGTGGATTGGGTATCGCCGCCGTAGTTCTCATCCCCAGGACGGCGGTGAGCTCCAGCCTCGGACGATAGTCCTCAGTGGCATTCTCTTTGGTGGCGAGTCCGTAGCCCCTGTCGGCGCCGTCGTCGTCCCGCAGAATGAACGTGACCAGACCATTGTCGTCAACTCGGCTTTGAATAAACCGGACAAGGGGTTCTCCCGTGACGACAATCGTAGTTCCTGCGGCCCAGCCCCCGCCGGCGGCGTTGGTGACGGTCTCGGTGATGCCCGGAACATCTTCGTCCAGATCGGTGACATTGACCAGCGGATCGCCATTGTTGGTGCTCCACTCGACTCCGATGTTACCCTCAGTCAAGACGGTTTCATCCCAGTCCTGGGGGGTGTTGCCAGCAACGTTATTCAGGCCATACAGAGAAAACCGGCCGCCGACGACCGTATCGTTGCGCGACGCCCCTCCGGACACGGTCAGCGTCAGGGTTGCACTCTGAACCGTCAGGACATTGATCCTGGCCAGATCGAAACGCAGATAACCGGCGAAGTCCGAACCTCCGCCGCGGAGGTCCATAAACTCAAGGCCGCCACGGACCACGCCATCGCGAATGTAGGTGTCGGCATCGCTACCGATTGTTACCGTCTCTGCTTGCACGCCACCGCCCGCGATTAGCCACACAGTGAGAGCAATTGAACAGACTAATCTCTTGTACATTATCGTAATCCTCCTAATTTGTGTGATCGAGGAACACTTCCTTTCGCCATGCACGAAAGAATCTGTTCTCTCCAATTCCAAGACCGACCGGCAACGATTTCCGCTTTTGCCACGTCATACGACCTATCTGCCCAGAATAATGTTGTTTGACCTGATACTGCTCGCCTCCTCAACCAGAATCGGCAGCTAATTGAAAGGTGGACATCATAACTGCCAGGCATCCGCGTTGCTGGTTTTGCCGATATTTTGTTGGTTTGCGCCCTGCCGAACGTCCTCCACGAAGCGGTTGAAATCTTACTTTCCGGAAAACCGAAAGCACACAAATACCGCCTGACTCTTTATATACCAGATTATCAGCGCTCTTGTCAAACAAAACATCGCGGCAAACCTAAAATTGTTGGCCGGTTGCAGGGTAGCAAGGAAGAAATCGTCCCAGCAGAGAAAACAATCGCTTATCTGAAATAAACATCTAAAATCGCCGTCTTCGCTGCCGGAGCTGAGCATGGCCGTCATCGCGAGCGATGGTGGAATTTGTCAACACTTTGTCAGACGGATTTGGACAGCGCCGGGCATTCTGATATAATATCAGACTGGAATCCGCCGTTACGCCTGTAATAGGTTATTTTGGGGACGATGAATGAAGAAGCTTTTGTTGATTCTGCTTGTTCTGGCTGTTGTTGTCATGGCCGGGTGGGGGGGGTACCAGTGGATGACCGGCTCGGAGACTGTGCAGAAGCTGGGCCGTCCGGCCGCCGTGGTGGCTGTCGAGACCCAGCCGATTCGCAAAGGCCCTATCTACGATGTCGGGGTTTTTACCGGCTCCCTGGAGCCCAAGTCCCAGTTCGTCGTTGCCCCAAAAGTCGCGGGCTGGCTGCGGGAATTGCTCGTGGACATCGGCGATACGATTACTCGCAACCAGGCGATCGCCGTTTTGGACGACGAGGAGTTCGCGCAGGAGGTTGAGCAGGCCCGCGCCGAGTTGCAGGTCGCCAAAGCGAACGCCGCGAATTGCGCCAGCGATCTGGATATCGCCAAGCGCGAGTACGAGAGAGCAAAGGCCCTTCGTGAAAAACAGATCGCCTCGGCCTCGGAGCTGGACGTCTCAGAAGCGGCCTTCAACGCCTGCGAGACCAGACATAAGGTTTCGCTGGCCCAGGTGAGCCAGAGGGAAGCAGCTCTGAAAACGGCCCTCGTTCGACTTTCCTATACCAAGGTCCATGCCTTCTGGGAGGAAGGCGATCAAACCAGGGTCGTGGGTGAGCGGTTCGTGGACGAGGGATCCCTGCTGCAAACGAATCAGCCCATTGTCTCGATTCTCCAGAATAATCCGCTGACGGCCGTGGTTTATGTGATCGAAAGGGACTACCCAAAGGTTACGATAGGCCAGCGGGCCGTTGTCACCACCGACGCTTATCCGGGCCGAACGTTCGCCGGCGCGATCACCCGAATAGCGCCGCTGCTGAAGGAAAGCAGCCGCCAGGCGAGGGTGGAAGTGGAGGTGCCGAATCTCGACCTCCTGCTCAGGCCGGGAATGTTTGTAAGGGCCAGAGTCGAATTCGCCAGACATGAAAACGCTATGCTGATTCCACTTCCGGCGCTGGTCAGAAGAGACGACAGGGAGGGGATTTTTATCGCCGACCTGCAGAATCGCAAGGCCCGTTTCGTCGCGGTGACTGTCGGCATAAGCAGTGGTGAAGTAGTTGAAATCACGGAGCCGCAGATTTCAGGCGAGGCGATCACGATCGGCAATCATCTTCTGGAGGACGGCTCTGATATCACGATGCCCGGCAGCGAGTTCTCGCAGGAGCAACGGCGGCCCGGACTGCCCAAAGGCACGACCGAAGACTCTCAGGCAGCGTCCACAAATGCCGGGGCAGGAGATTCGCGATGAGGGTCTCACGCTTCGCCGTCCACCGCCCCATTTTCACGATTATGGTGGTGTTGATCGTCATGCTTCTCGGCACGATCTCGCTGCTGCGGCTGCCCATAGACCTGATGCCGGATATTACCTACCCGACTCTGAGTATCTCGTGTGATTATGAGAACGCCGGTCCCGAGGAAATCGAGGAGCTTATCGCCCGGCCGATCGAGCAGGCCGTCAGTGCCGTGCCGGGGGTGGAAGAGCTGACCTCGACTTCGGTCGAGGGTGAGGGCACGGTCCGGGTGAGATTCGCCTGGGGGACGGACCTGGACGCCGCCGCAAACGACATTCGGGACCGCATAGACCGCATTATCGACCACTTGCCCGAAGACGCGGAGCGGCCCTCGCTTCGCAAATACGATCTGGCCAGCTTCTCGATATTGAGCCTTGGCGCCTCCAGCAACCTGGACCCCATCCAGACCCGGCAGATCATTGAAGATCAGGTGCAGTATCGACTCGAGCGCGTTCCGGGAGTGGCGGCCCTGATTATCCGCGGAGGTCTCGATCGCGAGATCCACGTGGCTCTGGACCCGGCCAAGATCAACGCGCTGGCGATACCGCTCGAATCCATCATTGCGCGCATCCGCGAGGGAAACGTCAACATCCCTGCGGGCACCATTGAGAAAGGCAATTTCGAGATTACCGTCAGGACGCCGGGCGAATACACCGACCTCAAACAGCTTCAGGATACCGTGATTGCCATCCGGCAGGGCGCCCCCATCCAGTTGAGGGAGATTGCTCTTGTGGAAGACTCGTGGCAGAAAGTCACCAGGATTGTCCGAGTCAATGGCGAACCTGGAATATGGCTCTCTGTTTACAAGCAATCCGGCAGAAACACCGTTGAGGTCGCCCGCGCGGCGCTGGCCGAGCTGGAGCGCATCAACCGCGACATACCGCAGATAAAGATCATCCCCATCATCGACACCTCTGACTACATCGTGCGTTCCATCACCAACGTCGGGACCTCCGCGATTTATGGGGGCATGCTGGCCATTGTCGTGCTGCTGCTGTTCCTTCGCAATTTCCGCAGCACCATCGTGATTGCCACAGCCATCCCCGTCTCGATCATCGCCACCTTTGCCCTGTTGTACTTCGGCCATTCGACGCTCAACATCATGACGCTCGGCGGCCTGGCTCTTGGAATCGGCATGTTGGTTGATAATGCCATCGTCGTGCTCGAGAATATCTTCCGCATGAGAGAGTCAGGCGAGACGTTGGAGCGTGCCGCCGTCAATGGCGCAGAGGAAGTCACCGCGGCCGTAGTCGCCAGCACCCTGACGACGCTCGTGGTCTTTCTGCCGCTTGTCTTCGTGCGAGGCATGTCGGGCGTTATGTTCAAGCAGCTCTCCATCGTCGTCGGCTTCGCGCTGCTGTGCTCGCTGGCCGTGGCCCTGACGGTCGTCCCGATGTTATCCTCGCGTATCCTTCCGGCTTCGCACGTGAATGAAACCCACAAACGCACGTTCCGCAGAAGGGTATTCGACGCGAGCGGGCGGATATCGAAATCCCTGGAGGACGGCTACAAGAGACTCCTGCACGTCGCCTTGTCGAATCGTGCCTTCGTTGTGGTCATTGCCCTGTTACTGCTGACGACGAGCCTGTTGATCACGCCCTATATCGGTACCGAGCTGATGCCCGGTACAGATGAGGGCGTGGTTCGAGCGGAGGTCGAGATGGCGGTCGGCACCAGGCTGAGTCTGTTGGATGAGAAATTCAAGATCATCGAGAAGATCGTCAATGAGGCGGTGCCTGAAATAAGGTGCATCGTGACGAACGTCGGCGGCTCGCGGTGGTACGGATCGGCCGGCCATACGGGCGATCTTCGTATCTCGCTGGTGCCTCAGTCGCAGAGAACCCGCTCGAGCGAGCAGATCGCGGAGGATCTGCGCGGCAAGCTGAGCAGGATACCCGGGATGATTGTCCGAACCCGCGCGGACCAGGGCCTTTTTGTCTTTCGCATGGCGACGCAAGGGGCGGACAAAGTCCAGGTGGAGATTCGGGGCCACGACCTTGCGATGGCAGATTACCTGGCTGCCCAGGTCAAAGAAATCGTCGAATCCATCGATGGGATCACGGACGCCCGAGTCAGCCGTGAGTCGGGCAGCCCCGAAGAGCTTGTCCTGATAGACCGCCAGAAAGCCGCCGACATGCACCTGACCGTCTCGAAGATAGCCGGCGTTCTTCAGACGATCCTTTCCGGGACGCGGGCCGGCTACTATCGCCAGGCCGGAGACGAGTATGCCATCCTGGTCAAGCTCCGGGACGCCGAGCAGATGGACCTGCGAGACATTCTCGACCTGACGATCACCAATTCCGAGGGGCAGCCCGTCGTTCTGCGCAACGTGGTGACTGTCGGACCGCGAAAGGGGCCCGTATTGATCGAGCGAAAGAATCAGGAACGCTTCGTGAGTATCTCGGCCGAAATCAGTGGCAGGGACATGGGATCGGTTCTCTCGGAGCTGCGGGAACGCCTTCAACAGATTCCCGTGCCGCCCGGTTTCTCAATTGGCTTTGGCGGTGATTACGAAGAACAGCAGAAGTCATTTCACGAGCTTCTGCTCAGTTGCATTCTGGCGCTGGTGCTTGTTTACATGGTCATGGCGTGCCAATATGAGTCCCTGCGCGATCCTTTTGTCGTGATGTTTTCCGTGCCGCTGGCCGCGATCGGGGTGATCCTGATGCTCTTCCTGACCGGGACGACGTTCAATACACAATCTTTCATCGGGTGTATCATGCTGGAGGGCATTGTCGTCAACAATGCCATTCTTCTTGTCGATCAGACAAACCAGCTTCGTCGCAGGGCCGGTATGCCCATCCGTGAGGCCATCGAAGAGGCGGGCCGCAGGCGACTGCGTCCCATTCTAATGACGGCCATGACGACCATCATCGGCCTGATCCCACTGGCACTCGGCCTTGGCGAAGGCGGCGAGGCACAAGCCCCAATGGCCAGGGCGGTCATAGGCGGCCTGCTCAGCTCCACGCTGATTACGCTGGTGTTTGTCCCCGTGGTGTATTCGATTTTTGAGCGTCTGGGGCCGGGGATGGAATTCGGCGGCAAAACAGACCAGGAAAAGGTGCTCTGACTAATAGCAAAAAGATGATTACTTCTCTTAGAAAAGCGGCCGTCGCACTGTGCGGCGTAATACTGGTTTTTCAAACGCTGCTCGTGTCCTCCTGCGCATCCAGACCGGGAACCGGTTTCGATAGTGGCGGGACCAGGGCCGGAGTCGATCTGCTGCAGAGCCGGCGCGAGGCTCGCCCAGTCAAAGTGCCTGACGCAAACGACGTTGCCGCTCCCGAAGGCCCTTTGAAAATTGGAATCCCGGAGGCGATTCTGCTGGCCATGGAGAACAACCAGGCCCTCATCGTCGAACGGATGAACCCGCAGATCCAGCGCACGTTCGAGCAGGAGGAGCTGGCCGTTTTCGATCCGCTTCTGAGCCCGCAGGTATCCAACAGGAGGGCGGTTGCCGACCGGCTCAGCCGCGCCGGCTCGAGTACGGAAAGCTCCACGGTGGATTCCATCACCGGCTCGATCCTGCTTTCAAAGCTGTTTCCGAGCGGCACGGCCTTCGACCTTGATGCCAGCACGAGCTACACGGATTCCTCCTTGTACAGCGACACTTTCGCGTCCAATCGTCTCGGGCTTACCGTCACCCAGGCTCTTCTGCGGGGGTTGGATGTCCAGGCCAATATGGCGCGCGTGAACCAGGCCAGACTGGACACGCTCATATCCGGCTACGAGCTTCGAGGTTTTACGGAGATTCTCCTGGAGCACGTCGAATCGAAGTTCTGGGATCACGCCCTCGCGCAGAGGCAGATCGATATCTACACCGATTCGCTGAACCTCGCCGAGAAGCAGATGACCGAGGCGAAGGAGCGCATCAAGATCGGAGCCCTTGCCGAGACGGAGCTTGCGGCGGCCCAGGCCGAGGTCGCTCTGCGACGGGAGAACCTTATAAACGCTCGAAGTGCTTTGGCAAGGGAACGCCTGGACCTATTGCGCCTTTTGAACCCGTCCGGGAGCATGGATTGGAACCGGCAGATCATTCTCCAATATGACACGTCGCCGCCGGACGTTAAGCTCGACGACGTCGAACAGCACGTTCAAGTCGCGCTGCGAATGCGTCCCGATCTGAACCAGGCCAGACTTCAGATGCAGCAAGGCGACCTCGAGGTCGTGCGCACCAGGAACGGGCTGCTTCCCAAGATGGACATGTTCGTTTCTTTCGGCAAGACGGGCTATGCCGACACGTTCAACCGGGCCCTGAGCAACATGGATGAGGACAGCTACGATGTTACCTGGGGCCTGGTTTTGCAGGGGGCGCCCCTGAACCGAGGCGAGCGGGCCCGGTACAGCCGGGCCGTTCTCGGTCGGCAGCAGCTTCGCAGGGCCCTGGAGAACCTGTCCCAGCTTGTACAGGTTGACGTGCGAGCGGCCCATATCGAGGTGACCCGGGCACAGGAGCAGATTTCCGCAACCGCCGCCACGCGCAATTTCCAAGAGGAAAAACTCCGCGCTGAGACTGAGAAATTCCGCGTGGGCAAGTCCACGTCGCTGCTCGTGGGCCAGGCGCAGCGGGACCTTGTCGCCAGCCAGATTGCCGAGATACAGGCGGTTGCCAATTATCTGAAGGCCCTGGTTGCCCTGTACAGATTTGAGGGATCTCTTCTTCAGCGCCGGGGACTCTCGGCGCCGGGCGCGGAGCCTGTCATACTCGATCCGGACTAATAATGATTGCGCTTGCGTCCGGGACCGTCGCAGGGACACGCTGCAGGGAGATCGGTTTATGTCGAGCAAAAAGGCCTTTACGCTGATTGAGCTGCTGGTCGTCATTGCCATCATTGCTTTACTTCTGGGTATCCTTCTGCCGAGCCTGCGAAGAGTTCGGGAACAGGCTAAGGCCGTTACCTGTCGCAGCAATCTCAGACAAATCGGCTTGGCGTTTACGCTGTACACCGAGGACAACGAGGGGAAATTTCCCCGCAATGGCGGCGTTTGGATCGTCAAATTCATGCCCTACATCGGCGGTCAGGGCGACGAAGACAAGGACTATCGCGAGATGGGCGTGTACAACTGCCCCATGTATCCCAACAAGGAACAGACGCTCGACTACGTGATCAACTCCTGGAAAGACGGCAAGACGGAATACATCGGCTTCAGTCCGTTGAGCGATTTCCGCCGGCCCGCGCTCAAGATATTCCTGGCCGACAACGAAAGCGGGTCATGGCGCCCGGTCATCAGAGAGAAAGGAGGGCTGACGGGCAGAGGCGAGTTCGACGTTTGGAATGAGCGGCATCTGCCAGCCGGCGGCGACGGAGAACGGCGAGTGGCCCGCGCACGCCACAGGGACGGCTGCAACGGGGCGTTCATGGATGGGCACTCCGACTGGGTCCAGGCCGAGAAGATGACCAGAGAGTTCTGGCAGCCCCAATAGAGGGCCAAGTCGCCCGGAGCGGTCCCTTGCATATAACAGCCATGCGGGGTAGCCGCCACAGGGATAAAGCTCCATTTGCAAAAAAAGACGGGCGTCTTACAAGCAATCTGCAATAAAAGAGCATCGCGGCTCGTCTTAGTGCGGAATAACGGATGCTGTGTTGCTGCGGCGTCCTTGACACAGGTGGAGACTTGGCTGGATGGGCCAGACAACTATTTTACCAACATTTTTTCACAGGAGACTTAGGTATGTTTAATCGCAGAATCATGTTCGGGCTGGTGGTGTGCCTTGTGGCGGCACTGGTCCTCAGCGTCGCAGTGGCACAGGACAAAGCGCCCCGCGAAAGGGGCACTCGCACGAACCAGGCTGGCGCCGCCGGTGGTCAGCGGGGCGGGCAGGCTGGCGCCGCCGGTGGTCAGCGGGGCGGGCAGGCTGGAGCAGGCGGGGAGCGGCAGTTCGATCCCGCGCAGATGCGCCAGATGATGGAGCAGCGCACGAGAGAGCAGCTCGGGGCCACCGAGGCCGAGTGGAAGACCCTCGGGCCTCGCGTTATGAAAGTCGAAGAGCTCAACCGGCAGCTTTCCGGCAGCCGTGGCGGGATGGCCTTCGGCGGCGGGCGCCGTGGCGACCAGCCTGGCGCCGGACAAGAAGCTAAAATGACCGCGCTGGAAAAAGCCTCTCAGCAGTTGCGTGCCTCGCTCAGGAACGAATCGACAAGCCCGGAAGAGATCAAGAAGCAGCTTGCCACCCTGCGTACGGCCAGAGAAGCGGCCAAGAAGGAGCTTGCCGTCGCGCAGCAGGACCTGCGCAAGACGGTCAATGTGCGTCAGGAAGCTCAACTGGTGCTGATGGGCCTGCTGGACTAAAACAGATCAGGCCGAGATGGGGCGCTCGAACGCCCAAGACCTCTATTCTCGAAGAATCTGAGACCCGGGGAATCGGCGGCTTGCTCTGCCGGAGTAAGCCGCCGCCCCAGGCCTTGTCTATTTTCATGGGAGCCGGCGAACGGTAGGGGGGTAAAGCTCTCGTGCTCGAAGAAGAATCGCTTGCCGTGGTGCCCAGCGGGGAATTTCTCTTTCGGAATGGTTTCCACCCGCCCATCCCGGTCCATATCTGCGGCCTGTCGTGGATGGGAAGTTCCAGCCATTGTGACTGATGAATAGAAGCGAGGTGCATTGTGAGAGAACCGTTCGCAGAACGCATCAAATGGCTGTTCCTTGTTGTGCTGTGGTTCGTGATTGCCGCTCCGATTGAAGCGGACATTTCGATTGCTTATCGAGCAGATTCGCCGCAACTGAATTTTGCGGTTTCCGAGTTGGAGCAGGCTTTGCGCCAGGCCGATGAGACGCCGGTGGTTTGCGACCTTGCCGGCCTCGGCGACAAAGACATTCTCATCGTGGCTGACGAGCGTGAAGCCGTTTTCCTGCCGGGCCCGGCTGGAGATTCTTCTGTCAGCCCCCAGATAAAAGCGGAGGGTTTCCGCATTGCCAGACAACGCTCGCAGAATAAGGCAGTTCTGTGCGTTATCGCACGCGACGAAACGGGGGCCATGTACGGCGTGCTTGATTTGGCCGAGCAGGTTCGGACTGCAAAAGGACTGAAAAGCGTCGAAGAGAAGCTCTCAAATCCGCGTTTTGAATTCCGCGCAATTAAGTTCAACCTGCCCTGGTCGTCCTACCGGCCCGAAGAGAACCCGGCCATGAGCCTGCACATGCAGACCTGCCGGGACCTGAATTTCTGGCAGCGATTCCTGGATATGATGGCCGAGAACCGCTTCAACGTGCTTTCGTTGTGGAATCTGCACCCGTTCACGTATATGATTCGGCCCGAGGGCTTTCCCGAAGCCTGTCCCTTTTCCGACAAGGAGCTGGCCCAGTGGCAGCGATTCTGGCGCCGCCTTTTTCAGATGGCAAAGGAGCGAGGAATCGAAACCTACGTTGTGAACTGGAACATCGTCGTCTCGCCCGAGTTTGCCAAATCGCATGGCCTCAAGGAAAGAAATGACACATCTGACATTGTCCGGCGGTACACGCGCCAGTGCGTCAAGCAGGTGATCGATGAATACGACGATCTGACCGGGCTTGGCGTGACGCTGGCCGACTGGATGACCAACATGACACCGAAAGAACGCGAGGACTGGATCCAGGATACTTTTGTAGAGGGCATGAAGCAGGCCGGTCGCCGGGCCAAATTCATTCACCGTTCGGTGCTGGCCGGCTCGCCCGTCGAGATGAGGCGCGTCATCGATGAAGCGGACTTTCCCGACCCGGTGTGGGTGGAGGTCAAATTCAACTGGTCTCACGGCCACTCGACGCCGCGATTGGCCATCACTCACGATTACTCATCGGGGCAAATTGACGAGCGGTTCTGGAAGCCGGCGCCGCAGAATTATCGAATCGCATGGATGATTCGGAACGAGGATTTCTTTATCCTCCGCTGGGGACAGCCGGAATTCATTCGCAAGCACATTGCGACAAACGGCCTGGACTACGTGGGGGGATATTTCGTCGGCTCCGAGGGTTATATTCCGGCCAAGGAATACGCTCACAAGGACGATGACCACGTGAGCTGGCAATATGCGTTCGAGAAGCAATGGCTTTTTTACAAGCTGTGGGGCCGTTTGCTCTACAATCCGGACACGCCGGATGCGGTCTTTGCCGCCGAATTCGACCGGCGTTATGGGGCCGGGACAGGCGGCAAACTGCTGGAAGCGTATGCCCTGGCCGGCCGGATGCCGCTGAGACTGGCCTCGTTTCATTCGGCGACGTGGGATTATACCCTTTACTCGGAGGGTTTTCTTGCTCCGGCCCAGACCGGATTCAACGATAAAGTTTCGCCTTTCATTTCCATCGACGAGCTAATTGCGCACAAGACGCTCGATCCGACGTACCTGTCCATCGCCGATTATGTGCAAGCGATGGTCGGCAACCAAGGCGTTGAAGAACCTCTTGTGACTCCTTTGGAGCTGGCCGAAGACCTGGAGAAAGACGGCAACCGGGCCATAGAGCTGGCGGACGGCTTGTCGCAGAAGGCCCGAAAGAACTCGCCCACCCTCGATTGTGAGATTGCTGACGTTCTCGCGTGGGCGCACCTGAGCCTTTATTTTGCAGACAAACTCCGTGCCGGTGTGGCGCTGGAGACTTTTCGCAAAACCAAGGCCGCCGAAGAACGCGGGCAGGCCGTTTCGCTATTGAAAGAGGCCGCGGAGCATTGGGCCGACGTTGTGGCGGTGACAGACGCGCATTATCGCGCCGTACCCGCGGTCCAACTGTCGGGATCCGGCCGGGCGGGCCAAGCTTTATTCTCCTGGCGGCAATATCAGGATCAGGCTGAAAGGGACATCCAAATCGCGGCAAGCGCCGAATAGAGCAGAGTGGAACGACTGAGATGAAAAATACGTACACATCTCGAAGATTGGGCGAAAAAAGCCGCACATTCGCTGTGCACAAGCCAAGAGCCTTTATCTCTGTAGGGGCTGTTTGTCGAGGGTTTTTTTCGGCTATGGCTCGTGCATTTTTGTATTTCCTTTTTCTTTTGTGTTCTGCCTATAATCGTTCCGGCGGAATCGTTCGTGCCGTCAGCCATAGCGTAGGCGTCGCCATGGTGCGGCTGGATTCATCTCTTCGCAGTCACCGGACATGGCGGTCTCAATGCCGCGATGTGTTCTCCGGGCTGAATAAAACCTTGTTCGCGTCGGTCGGGCCGAATTCACATGGGCGCGATCACCGGCAAGATACGACCCTCGCGGCGGCCAGGGGCCTGCGAACGAAGGAAGAGGACGTCTTGCCGGGCCGAATGAAGCCCTGTCGCGGTCACCGACTCGACGGGACGCCTTCCCATCGAGGCGTCACAAGTATTCCGCACGATGTTGTTTGTAGGGGCCGGCGGTGTAGGGCGAAACTCCCAAGCATTTTTCGTTCTTTTGGCCCCGGCCTTGAGAGTGACGCTACATTTGTGCAGGTCCACCCCGACGAAGGACGCGAAGGCCCTCTTGGATTCGGCGTTTTTTTCGGCTGGTCTTTTGCTGGGATTGGATTCTTTCATCATAGATTCCTTAAAAGGGGCCATCAATGTACAGATCGCAGGCCAAAGCATACCTCTATTCCCAGGCCCCTACACGGTTTTACGCTGATAGAACTGCTGGTCGTGATCGCGATCATCGCTTTGCTGATGGCGATTCTAATGCCGGTTTTGGGAAAGGCCAGAAAACAGGGAAGAGCAGTTGCGTGCCAGGCAAATTTGCATCAGTGGAGTCTGGTCTTCTCGATGTACTCGGGCGCCAATGAAGGTCGCTTCCCGGACGGCTTTTCCGTAAACACCGGACGGGGATACTACCTCTGGATGGATCGGATGGCGTCGTACTACCAGGATGAGAAACTATTTACTTGTCCCACAGCCACCCGGCTTCTTGATAAGAAAGGAGGCGGGATTGGCATAGGCCGGGGAGGGGCCTATTATGCATGGGGAGGCATTGACCCTGTGGGCAAGGAGTATGTTGGAAGCTACGGCCAGAACTACTGGGTCGGCGACGAAACTGAGGGTACCGCCCACCACGCCGCTGAGAAGTACTTCCAGACGATTGACGTCAAGCAAACAAACCTCATACCGGCTGTTGCAGACTGCCTCTGGATCGGAGGATACCCAGACCACACGGATCCGCCTCCGAGCTACATGGACGTGTTGAGCGGCGGGCAGATGGCCCGTTTCTGCCTCAACCGCCACGAAGGAAACATAAATATGGCGTTCCTGGACGGGTCTGTCAGGAAGGTCGGACTCAAGGAGATGTGGGCCTTCAAATGGCATCAGATGTACGTTTTGAACAGTAGTTGGACCCGCTCGGGCGGGGTGGAACACAGTGATTGGCCGGAATGGATGACGGGTTTCAAAGACTACTAACGGTGTCTGCCGGGCAGCACCCCAACGCGCAGACTACTTCGACGAAACGGTACTATGTTGCACGATCCAAGTCATGTCCCGGAACAAATCGTTGCTGAAGAAATCCTCGTGCCGAGGAGCGATCGAGAGATATTGCGTCGTCTCGCCGGTGAGCTGGCGGAAATTGCCTCCCTTGCCGTGCATAAGGAGAAAGCAAGCCTCTGGGCCAGGCTGAACAACCTTGACTCCGCGCGTTGCATGGTATGGATTAACGAGATCTGCTGGAACGAGATGAATGTCAATGACGAACTGACCCTCCGATGCAGACATGCCTGGGCGCGCGGGCAGGAGGATCATCTGCGCAAGCAACTGTATCAGTGGCGTCATCTGCCCGGCGACATGGTCGTCAGTGATTATCTGCCGTGTCCGTTGGCGATTCACTCGACCGATTTCGGCATCGTGGAAGACGTCGATATCGTCAAGACCGACCAGACCAGTGATGTCGTGTCCCGACGTTTCAAAATCCAGATCGAGGAGCCGAAGGATATTGAGAAGATACAGATGCCGGAGGTCACGCACGACGAGCAGGCCACGGCATTCCGCTATCAGGCGATGTGCGATATATACGAAGGCATTCTCCCGGTGCGCAAGGAAGGGCAGGGGCACATCTGGTTTACCCCATGGGACTACCTTATTCGCTGGTGGGGCATTGAGCAGGCCATGATAGATCTTGTGCTGCGGCCCGATATGGTGCACGCGGCAGTGGACCGCATGGTGGACGCATGGATGACCGAACTCGATCAATTTGTCGAGCAGAATCTGTTGGCCCTCGACAATCGCAATATGCGGGTCGGCTCCGGCGGGTACGGATACTGTGACGAATTGCCAGGTGATGAGTGTGACGCCGATCACGTGAAGCCGCATAACATGTGGGGCTGTTCCAACGCTCAAATTTTCTCGGATGTTTCACCTCAAATGCACTGGGAATTTGCTGTCGAACATGAGATGCGCTGGCTGAAGCGGTGGGGACTGACTTACTACGGTTGCTGCGAGCCGCTGCACCAAAAGCTGGACGTGCTGCGCCGCATTCCGAATCTGCGTAAGATATCCGTCAGCCCCTGGTGCGACCTGGAGAAGATGGTTTCGGCGATGGGGCGGGATTACGTGCTCAGTATCAAGCCGAGCCCTGCGATTCTTGCCGAAGACGACTGGTGCCCGGACCGGGCTCGGGCTACGCTTCGCCGCATCATGGAGATCACCGAAGGCAAAGCGCGCATCGAAATTATTATGAAAGATATCTCAACGGTCCGCTACCAGCCGCAGAGGCTCTGGGAATGGGCGCGGATCGCTATGGAGGAAGTGACACGGTAGAGCACATGCGAGTTGCCGTTTGCGTACCGGACGGCCCCATATAATTCCAGAATGGAGAGAAAATGATGGTATCTGAAATTCACAGCCGAGCTGAGAGCACGCTGCCGCGTCGGGCTTTTCTCAAATCCGTCTTTGGGGCGGGAGTTCTGGGCTGCACCGTCCTCACGTCCCATGCGTTCTCGGGTGCGCGAGAGAAACGCAGGCCGAATGTCATTTTGATTATGACGGATGATCAGGGCTACGGAGACCTGGCCTGTCACGGTAATCCGATCGTCAGAACTCCTCATTTGGACAAGCTCCACAGCGAAGCGGTTCGGTTTACCGATTTTCATGTAGATCCTACCTGCTCACCCACGCGAGGGGCCTTAATGTCCGGCAAGTACTCTCACCATGCCCGCGTGTGGCACACTATCTGCGGGGGAAACTTTCTGCGCCGAACCGAAGTCACCATGGCGGACGCATTCAAAGCCTCCGGGTATCGCACTGCGATCTTCGGTAAGTGGCATCTTGGCAGCAATTTTCCGTATCGTCCCATGGACCGTGGGTTTGACGAATGGCTGGGGCAAGGCGACGGAGGAACCGGAACCACGGCCGACTATTTCACCAACGACCGCGTCAATGACATGTATATCCGCAATGGACAGTGGGAGCGTCACGATGGCTGGGGACCCGATGTGTTCTTCAAGAATGCGATGAAGTTCATCGAAAGCACCGATCGAGAAACGCCGTTCTTCCTTTATCTGAGCACTTATGTTCCCCATTCGCCGCATGCGATTCCCGATCGATCGTGGTTGAAGGACTACGAGGGGAAGGTACCGCTTTCGACGGCTTACTTCTATGCCTCTATCGAGCATATCGACGAGAACATCGGATTGCTGAGGAAGTACCTGGACGATAACGGCCTGGCGCAGAATACGATTCTCATTTTCCTGACGGATAATGGCGGCACGGCGGGCACGGAAGTCTTCAATGCCGGCATGCGGGGCAAGAAGGGTAGTCCATACGACGGCGGGCACCGCGTGCCGTTCTTCATACACTGGCCGGCAGGTGGCGTTAAGCATGGATCCGATGTCTCCGATCTGACAGCGCACATTGACGTGCTGCCTACGCTGATTGACTTGTGTGAGCTGAAAAGACCGGCAGATGTCACCTTTGACGGCCGGAGCTTCAAGAAGCAACTCCACACGCCCAGTTTGAACCTCGAACCCCGGACTTTGGTGGTGGAGCGCCAGCGGACAATGCTTCCTCAGAAGTGGGATGGGGCGGCTGCAATGACCAATCGCTGGCGTTTGGTGAATAACGAAGAACTCTATGACATTGTTGCAGACCCGGGACAGAAAACCAACGTGGCGGCCCGGCATTCGGACGTCGTAGAAGCCCTTAGAGAGGACTTTGACCAATACTGGGCACGGGTCACGCCCGGTGACCGCGAGCATCCGAGAGTAATCATCGGCTCGCCACACGATCAAGAAACCTTCCTTCATCCGATGGACTGGTACGTTGACGGTACGCCCTGGAACCATGCTCACGTGGCTGCCGGGCCACGCACAATGGGTTCCTGGCCTGTGGCCGTGCATCAGGCGGGCACTTACCGGTTCGAAGTATCACGCTGGCCAAGAGAGGCCAATGCACGCATACGCGGAATACCTGATCTAAAGAAACAGGTCGATGCATGGGACCAAGGCCGGCCGATTAGCGAGCTCATCTATGGCTCCCAGTATAAGGCACTTCCCGTGCATTCCATCGGGCTTGAGGTTGGAGACTTCTCGGAAGTGAAGAAGGTTGAAGAGAATGATACATATATCGTCTTTGACGTCAGACTTCGAGAGGGTGATTATGACGTGAAAGCAGTAATGGTGGATGAACAGAAACAAGTGCTCGCCGGGGCCTATTATGTCTATGTAAGAAGGCATGGGGGACGATGAATGTTGGCTAAGAACACTATCCATTGTTCGAATGAGCCGAATCTTTTTGATTCTTCTATCCCTTGTAGCATCAGTTTAGCCACTGTAGGTTTAACAGAGGAATTTCCATCGCGATGGAGGAGGTAATCTGATTAGTGTTGAACATCCGCCGGAACTTTCCGTTTGCGCTCTTGACGACAAATACAATTGTCGTTAATACTTCAGGTCAGGGATCCGAATGCCGCAACGAAAGCATGGTGGTCCGGACGAATGAGCTCAAGAAATAGAGCTGCAGAGAGCCAGGAAATGAGAAAGAAACTGAATTTCAGAGAAACGAAGGAGAGTAGACCGTGAATAACACCTTAAAACTCCGAACGCGAAGTGCCGCGTTGGGTAAGAAGACCGTTGTTCATTCAATCTGTTCCAGCAGTTCGGCATTTCATCGATGGTTATTCGTGCTCGTTGCGATTCTCTCGACATTCCCCGGCCATGCCTGCACTGCGGAGCGTCCAAACGTCCTCTTGCTGATGTCCGATGACCTGAACAATTCGCTGGGCTGCTACGACCATCCGCTGGTGAAGACGCCCAACCTTGACAAGCTGGCCGAACGTGGCGTGCGATTCGAGCGGGCCTACTGCCAGTTCCCACTGTGCGGTCCCAGCCGGAACTCCATACTCACGGGCCTGCATCCCAACAGCACCGGGATACTGGCGAACTCACAGATTTTTCGTCAGACGATTCCCTCACACCACAGCTTGCCGCAGGCCTTCCGGCTCGAAGGATACTTCGCGAGTCGCATCGGGAAGTTGTATCACTATAACGTTCCGAAATCCATCGGCACCAACGGGCATGATGATCCAGGCTCGTGGGAGATGGAACTGAACCCCGCGGGCTGCGACCGTTTGGAGGAGGAGCCACATATCTTCAGCCTCACACCCGGGCAGTTCGGCGGGACGCTGAGCTGGTATGCTTCGCCCAGGAGCGACCAGTACCACACGGATGGGCTGCTCGCTGCGGATGCCGAGTGGGTCCTGGAGCGTTGCGCGCGGCAAACGGATCGCCCATTCTTCCTTGCAGTCGGGTTCTATCGCCCACACACGCCATACGTGTCGCCAAAGCCCTATTTCGATCGTTACCCCGAAAAAGAGATGCCCGTAGTGCAAGGCGTGAAGGAGGATCAGGCCGACCTGCCGTCCCCGGCGCTGGGCAGTTACAAGAAAGAACAGGACAAGCTGACCGATGAGCTGCGCCGTCAGTGCGTCCAGGCCTACTACGCCAGCACGACGTTCATGGATGCCCAGGTCGGTCGCGTGCTTGATGCGCTGGACCGGCTGGGCCTGGCGGAGAACACGATTGTCGTATTCACCAGCGACCACGGCTATCACCTGGGCGAACACGGGCTATGGCAAAAAATGAGCATATTTGAGGAAAGTGCGCGAGTGCCTCTGATCATCGCCGCTCCCAATATAGGTGTCAAGGGCGGCGTGGCCGGCGATCCGGTAGGACTCATTGATCTGTATCCTACGCTTACCGAACTCTGCGGTGTTAAGGCGCCGGAGAACCTTCAGGGTCAGAGTCTGGTGCCCATGCTCAAAGACCCCTCCGCCACAGGGCGCGGCTGGGCGGTCACTCAAGTCTCGCGTAGCGGCAACAAAAGGCAAGGTGGACGTTTCTTTGGTTATAGTCTGCGCACGCCACGGTGGCGCTACACGGAATGGGCAGAGGGCGAGCAAGGCCGGGAACTCTACGACCATGACGCCGATCCGCACGAACTGACGAACCTCGCCACCGATCCCGCGCATGCGGAGACGATCGCTCAACTCTCCAGGCAGCTCCGCGAAGCCATCCACCAGACGTTCCCGCCCTCTGGCGAGACTCCTGAACTCCAGCCTACTATGTGGGCGCCCAATCTTACCAATCCCTGATGGGTGTTCTACCGAAGAAGGCGTTGTCGTATGCGGTGAAGCGTCCAGAAAGTGGGGGGGCGGGCTCGCTGATGTCAGCAGACGCCGGGTCGTTAAACAAAGGAATCTGCAATGAAGGAGTTGGCCGCAGGTGTGCCATCGGCCGGGTGGGCGGATAGCTCGTTGGCGTGCTTCTGGAGTTCCGTCAGATAGTCGAAGGGATTGCCGCCGTTCAGTTCGCAGGCGGTCTGGTGCTCATCAGTAATATCCATCGCGGGCATACCCGGGCCTCTTTCAGGAAAGTCGAATTTGATCGTAGTTGCCATCGGAAAAATATTCTTTCGGGGTCCTTCGCGCTTCACCGCCGTTATTCTCTCCGGCAAACCAAGTTGCAGAAAACGGTGTATCGTATCGAGCGTATGTGGGCCCCCGTCGCCGAACGCTCCATTACCGAACTCATACCACCCTCTCCAGTTGCCAAAGTGCAGCTTTTCATTGTATGGACGATACTGCCTTGTCATAAGCCATGGGTTAGCCATGCGAACGCAACTATATCAAATCGCCAACAATGCCGACGCGACTATCAGCACAGGCAGGCTCTGGAGCCTTACTGTTGCCGACTATCTTGTTGTGGATGATTTTGAAGATTACAACGACTATCCGCCCGACGAGATATTCCGTACGTGGACAGACGGATGGGGCACCCAGACAAACGCTGCCCTGATAGCCCACGACCAGACACCTTGGGCTGAGACTACGATTGTTCACGGCGGCGGCCAGTCGATGCCGTATCGTTACGACAACAATCTCAAGTACTCCGAGGCAAGCAGGCCTTTGACTTATCCGCGTGATTGGACCGAACAAGGCGTTGGCGTATTGTCGCTGTGGTTCCGTGGCGATCCGTCCAATGCCGCTGAGCGGATGTATGTGTCTGTTGCCAACAGCCCCGCCCCTGCTGCGGTGGTTTACCATGATAATCACAATGCAGCGCTGATAGACACCTGGACCGAATGGACAATCGAGCTGAAAGCGTTTGCAGATCAAGGCGTAGACTTGACAACCACACTGCATACCAACTAAAGTGATGAGGCGGATTTTGACGCCGCCCCTAATAGATCGGCTGCTCTTCTCGACGAGTTTCGCAAATGGATGGTGGGGATGAAAGGAAACGGACAAATGGCTCAAATTACACGAAGAGAATTCTTGGCTGCTGCCGGTTCAGCGGCGGCGTTTTCCGGGTACGCCTTTGGCGAGAAAAGTCCCTACTTTTGGGAACCGAACGGTGCGATTCGAAAGCCGCAATTTGTGGATCCGGACAAAAAGTTGAACATCGCGTTGATCGGCGCCGCGGGCAGGGGGCACGTGGTGGCCATGGAGATGCTAAGCGAGAATTTCGTGGCCTTGTGCGATGTGGATCCCGGCTTCGTCGAGCAGTACCAGAAAAAAGATTTCCTTCCGACGACAGAGACTTTCCCGAAGGCGGCGCGTTACAAGGACTACCGCAAAATGTTCGCCGAGATGGCCGACCAGATCGACGCGGTTATCGTCGCCACACCCGACCACACCCATTTCCCCGCAGCGATGATGGCTATTGCGATGGGGAAGCATGTCTATTGCGAGAAGCCGCTGACCCGAACGATTTGGGAGGCGCGGCAGTTGACACAGGCCGCTCGTAAAGCGGGGGTCGCCACGCAAATGGGCAACCACCGCCACGCGCTCGACAATCTCAGAATACTGCGCGAATGGCTTGAGGCGGGTGCTATCGGCGCCGTGCGCGACGTCCACCTCTGGACGGACCGGCCAAACAAAAGGCATTTCGCCGCCATCGGCGTCCACGGCCTCGAAGCAAGGCCCACGGACAGACCCCCCGTGCCCGAAGGAATGGACTGGAATCTTTGGCTCGGCACGCGGCCCGAGCGGCCTTACCATCCGCTCTACGCGCCCGTGCAGTGGAGATCCTGGTACGACTTCGGAACGGGATCGCTGGGCGACATGGGCTGCCACATTTTCGACGGGCCTTTCTGGTCGCTCCAGCTCGGCTACCCGGAAAGCGTCGAGGCGGAGGTTTCGAACCGTAACGACGAGACTTTTCCGAAATGGTCGATCATCACCTACCGGTTTCCCGCGCGCGGCGCCATGCCGCCGGTGAAACTGGTCTGGTACGACGGCGGGAAACTGCCGCCTCGGCCCAAGCAACTCGAGGCGGGACGCAACCTCCAGGTGGAAGGCGGTCAGCTTTACTACGGCGACAAGGGTGCGATCATGACCGGGTCCTACGCCAACGCATGCCGCCTAATACCCGAGACGGCAATGAAGGAATACGGAAGAAACCGGCCGGCGGCAACCTACCCAAGATCTGTCGGTCACTTCAAGGAATGGATCGAAGCGTGCAAGGGTGGCCCGTCACCCAGATCGAATTTCGACTACGCCGGCGTCCTGACCGAAGTGGTGCTCCTCGGGGTACTGGCGGTTCGCACGGGCAAGAAAATCGAATGCGATCCCAAGACCGGAAGAATTCTCAATCTTCCGGAAGACCACCCCTATATCCGACCTGGTTTTCGAAAGTTTTAGTGGAATCCACTTAGGGTTTGGCGTTTTCGCTTGTTTTTGCCGGCGACTCGGACAGTCTGCGAATCTTTATTTCGCGAAAGGAGATGCGTGCTCCGTGGTCTTGCAGAAGGATGGATCCCGTTTCGGCTTTAAAGAGCTCATCAGGTAGCTCGACCCGGGACACTCGAAGGGCCTGGCAGCACAATGTAGAGAGATGAGTCACGTATGCCATACACTGAGATGGAGAACATCACGCTGGCAATATTGCCCTCCTATCTCAACGGGTTCGGAAGGACCCTGAGATTTATTAAATGTAGGGTTCTTGAAGAAATGCTCCTGTAGCTCGGCAGGGACCGAGCGGGTGGCTTGGACGGTGTACTTACATACTGTCGTCCGCTGAGTGAGTCTTGCTGAAGAGCCATGTGCGGGAAATCTGCAAGCACGGTTCTGAAGATATGAAGAGAAGGCATCCTTGAGTATTATTCGGTGAATTTTAACCGTTACATGAAAGGAGCCCGAAATGAAAACGAACCACATTGGAGCAGACGCGGATTGCAGGATGACAGAACTGGCTGTCGAAAGAAATGACTTCATCGGTGTTATGTACTCTTCCACAGCTTCTGCTTGCGGCAATGTTGCTTGCCACTCGTTGGCCTTTTCCGGCTTGTTCCAGGCTTCGTGGAAGTCACAAAGATGGATGCGGTATTGCGGATTACCAGATCATCGATTATGATCGGTCGGTCTATATTGATCTGTTGACCGGTAGAATGGAGATAATTCATTTGTTTGAGTGGGATGCTTTAGCTGGGTTAGCCCGAGGTGAATGCGTACAGTTCGGGTTGTGGGCACAACGGACTCGACGTGTTCTTTGTGTAGAAACACCTTTTGCAGATCGTAGCTTTTTGGAC
>Ga0307380_10003091_pt1 | contig 23275 bp, 20 predicted proteins | sample UN3MG_FD_202239 | JGI IMG/M metagenome (GOLD analysis project Ga0307380, IMG submission 202239) | Soil microbial communities from Risofladan, Vaasa, Finland - UN-3 | ecosystem: Environmental > Terrestrial > Soil > Coastal area > Acid sulfate soil | place: Finland: Risofladan, Vaasa | collected... | reverse complement strand
TCGTTTTTATATGCATTATCACAGCGTCTGTAATGGCGGAAATCTGGCAGAAAAAACCGGTAGAAACAGTAATATCAGCAGAATAAATATTATATATTAGTTGAAGAATATTGCATTGTACCGATATAAAGGCTATAATCCTGCCTTAGATTTGGCACAAGCAAGTTCGACGGGCAGTCGGTTCGGCTGCCTTTAAGTTTGTCTGTAATAGAAGATTTTGTGGAGCATTAAGTTATGGGTTGCAAACTGGCAATCGCAGGCGTGACCGGTGCGGTCGGTCAGGAATTTTTGAAAATCCTTCAAGAGCGGGATTTTCCGTTTGATTCTTTGAAAATGTTGGCATCCAGCCGGTCGGCCGGTAAGAAAATCGAATTCAAAGGCAAAGAATATATCGTTGAAGAATTGACAAAGAAGAGCTTTAGCCGTGTTGATATTGCTTTGTTCAGCGCCGGTGCCTCGCGAAGTAAAGAGTTCGGACCTGCCGCTGTTGAAGCCGGTGCGGTCGTTGTGGATAACTCCTCGGCGTTCAGGATGGACCCGAATGTTCCCCTGGTTATACCTGAAATAAACCCGCAGGCAATCAAGGATAATAAAGGCATAATCGCCAATCCGAACTGCTCAACGATTATCGGTATTGTGCCGGTCTGGCCGCTGCATAAAGCGAATCCTGTCAAACGAATGGTCGTGAGCACATACCAGGCTGCCAGCGGAGCAGGACATTCGGCTATGGTCGAGCTGCAAGAGCAAACGCAGGAAATCCTCGATGGAAAAAAACCGACCTGCAAGGCGTTTCCATACCAAATAGCGTTTAACTGCTTCAGCCACAACGCGCCGCTTGCACCGAACGGATACAACCAGGAAGAGATGAAAATGGTCCATGAAACCAGGAAGATTTTCGACTGCGCTGAGATTGCGATTACCTGTACCTGTATTCGTATTCCCGTATTTCGTGCGCATTGCGAGAGTATTAATCTTGAGTTCACCGAGGCGATTACACCGGACCAGGTCAGAGACCTTTTGAGCACGGCGCCGGGCGTTTCTCTATTGGATGACCGTGAAAACAACCGTTTCCCGATGCCAATCGACGCTTCCGGCAAAGATGATATCTTTGTCGGTCGAATCCGGCAGGATGAATCCATACCTGAAAATCGCGGTATAAATATTTGGGTCGCCGGCGACCAGTTGCGAAAAGGTGCGGCACTCAACGCAGTTCAGATTGCAGAAAAACTGCTCTAATCGGTAATAATGCCCGTTCGCAATATAAAAATCACCGTGCAATACGACGGCAGCCGATATCGCGGCTGGCAAAGCCAGCCGGGCAAAAGGACCATCCAGGGTGAGCTTATCGAGGCCGTATCGAATCTTACCGGTATCCGAACTCAGGTACACGGTGCAAGCAGAACCGATGCCGGTGTCAGTGCGCTGGGACAGACCGGACTTTTTGAGATTGACTCGCCTATTCCCACTGAGAACTTTCCCAGGGCAATTAACGGCAAGCTTCCCCGAAATATTGTTGTGACCTCCGCAGAAGAGGTGCCCAAGGGATTCGATCTGATAGGCGGGGTAAAGAGTAAGCTCTATCGTTATACGATTTACATCGGTAAACACCGGCCGGTTATGCGATTGAACCAATGCTGGCACATACCAAGGAAGCTCGATGCAGATGCTATGGACCAGGGGGCACAACTGCTCGTCGGCAAAAAGGATTTCAAATCCTTCGCTTCCGCAGCAGACCGGCGCAAAGACTCCGTGCGAACCATTTTTCGCTGCGATGTTACATCCGAAGATAAATCGATATACATGGATGTCGAAGGGGACGGCTTTTTGTATAATATGGTCAGAAATATAGTCGGCACTCTGGTCGAAGTAGGTAAGGGAAGGTGGAAGCCGGAAAAGATTGACGAGATTCTCGAAGCAAAAGACCGTACCGCAGCAGGGCAGCTCGCCCCGGCGCAGGGATTGTGTCTGATTTGGATAAAGTATTAGAAAACAGAATGCAGGAAACATATTGAAAATTGTTCATATTATAACGCGGTTGATTTTGGGTGGGGCGCAGGAGAATACGCTTATAACCTGCAAGCTCTTAGCTCAGAGAGGGCATGATGTCACGCTCATTACCGGCCCGGCTATCGGGCCGGAGGGTGAGCTTTTTAATCAAACTAAGCAGCAAAATTATGAAGTTATAGTTGTCGACAGGCTTCGCCGGGCGATAAATCCATTTAATGATACTATCAGTTACTTCCAGATAAAGAAATTACTCAACAAATTACAGCCGGACATTGTCCACACTCATTCGGCAAAGGCGGGGATATTAGGCAGGTTTTCCGGCTACAGCTTAAAGGGAAAATGGGCGGACAACCTGCCGGCAGTAGTGCACACAATACACGGGCTGGCCTTCCATCCGTACCAAAGCCAGTGGCTGAATAAGTTTTATATCGCTTTCGAAAAGTCCGCCGCAAAACGAACGGACTTTTTCATCAGTGTCGCCGATGCAATGACCCGACAGACGGCAGCCGCAGGTATCGGCAGGCCGGAGCAATTTGTTACCGCTTATTCGGCTATCGAAGAAGATGATTTCTTAGAGCCAATATCGCAGGAGCGCAAAAAGGATTTCCGACGAAAGTATGAAATCAGTGAAGATTCGATTGTGCTGGTATCAATCGCACGATTATTTATGCTCAAAGGACATAAATATATTATCGAATCAGCCAAACAGCTTTCGAAGCGGTTTGAAAAGTGCATTTGGCTGTTTGTCGGGGACGGGAACCTGTCCGACCATTTCAAACAACAGGTTCTTCAGCTTGGATTAGCTGAAAAGTTCAAATTCACAGGCCTATTGCCGCCGAGCCAAATACCCCTTGCCATACAATCATCTGATATACTAGTTCACTGCTCGCTGAGGGAGGGACTTGCGCGCACTCTGCCGCAGGCAATGCTTTGCGGCAGGCCGGCTATATCCTTCGACGTTGACGGCGCAAAAGAAGTTGTAAACGAAAATACCGGCCGGCTGATTGAGCCCAAAAATATCGAGCAATTAACAAAGGCATGTGCCGAATTGATAGAAGATGAGGACTTAAGAAAGAAACTCGGCGAAAACGGCAGGGATTCTGTAAAAGAAAAATTCGCACCGGAAACAATGGTCGATACTATCGAAGCGGTCTATCGAAAACTGTTGAACCTGAAATAATTCTGCTCAAACCATAAAAGAAATATGAACGAGACGATTGGATATTGCGGCTTGAATTGTCAAACCTGCCCTATCTACCTGGCAACGAGGGAAAAGGACGAAGAGAAACAATATAAAATGAGGGCTGAAATCGCTCAACAAATTAAAGAGCATTACGGCCAGGAATATAAGCCGGAGGATATCACCGACTGCGATGGATGTAAAACCGAAGGCGGAAGATTGTTCTCAGGAAGCCACAACTGCTATATGAGAAAGTGTGCAGGTCAAAAGCGTATCGAAAATTGTGCATATTGCCAGGGGTACCCCTGTGAAGAGCTTGAGAAATTGTTTACTACAGACAAGGATGCCAGGAAAAGATTAGATGCGATAAAAACCAGGCTTTAGCTCTACTGAGACTCAAAAACAGAAAATTTGTTAAAATATTTCAAGTTTTTTTCGCAAATACAGCATTGTCCATAAATGCTTGTTATATAAGCTCTTGTGGCGAATAACAGCCACCAAGAATCTTACATTTCTTAAAAATATCAAAAAATAGATGAAACAAAACTTGATATCCAGGCGTTTATATTATAGATTAGTTTGTGTTACAAACTGATATGCCGTGCAAATTGGCTCATATTAGGATTATTAATCATGGAATCAAAAATCAATTTGAAAGAAATCGAACAGAAGACCTTCAGAGAAAGCAATCAGGACGGTCTGCTGGAGCTTGTGATGGGCATATGTATGGCAGCAATATCCACGCGTCTTATTTCACGAGTTCTGGTCGTTATGCTAATTCTTCCTCTGATTCTCTTTGGTCCTGTGCTTGTTGCATTGAGGAAACGATATACATATCCACGGATAGGTTATGTTAAACTCATTCCCGATAAACCGAAAGAAGTTATTGGAGCTATTTTTCTTATAACGCTTATCGTGATTGTAGTTTTGGCTGTCATTTTTTTCCTTCTCGGGGATGTGCGAGATTTCAATCTCTGGATGAAATGGATTCCCGTCTGGGGTGGTGTGGTGCTGGCAGGTATGTTTAGTTCATTCGGCTCCAAATCCGGCTGCATACGATATTATATTTTTGCCATATGGTCATTAATTAGCGGCTTTGTTTTGTCAATCATCCCCTTTAAAGCAGTTGAAACCGGCACACTGCTGTACTTTCTCGTTATGGGTGCCCTGCTGATTCCATGGGGTCTGGTCACATTTATCCGTTTCCTGCGAAAATATCCTCAAGCTGTAAAGGAGGTGTCCTATGGCGACGAAAATTGATCTGCAAGATATCGAAATAAAAACTCGCATGGCCCTCCATCAAGATGGATTGGATGAAATTTTGGTTGGGCTGTCGCTGGGTATAATGGTAATCTTCTTTCTGGATTTCAGACTTTCGATAGCGATGATTGCCGGCTGTGTGATACAGATTCTCTTGAAACCCGCATGTCGGAGGCGAATCACATATCCGAGAATGGGATACGCAAAGCTTCCGGAGCCAAAGGATAAAGTGACAAGTCGAAAAATATTCGTCCTTGCCATAGTGCTTGTTTTAATCGGTGCCGGCTTATTTTTTGTTTCGCAGCTTCGATGGTTGCTGCCGCCCTACCTTGGGAGCGTGCTGGCTGCTGTAACTTTAGCCCAGGTTTGGCGGGCCGCACACACTTACGATTATTTTATTATCAGTTTGTTTTTGGCCAGTGGTTTAGTGGGACTTCTGCTTATATCGCTTGATTACGAACCAAGGGTAGCTACTGCCATACAAGGCTGGGCCCTGGCGGGGCTTTTAATACCTATTGGCATAATCAGGCTTAATCTTTTCCTGCGCAAATATCCTAAGCCTGCATAGGAGTTTAATAGTGGCAAAGAATGAGATAGATAAAGAAAACCTTCAGCCGCTTGCAGAAATCGACCGGGTAATTCATGAGCCGGCCAGGCTGTTAATCTTAGCGTATCTGTCCGTGGTTGAGAGTGCGGACTTTCTCTTTCTGATGAACCAGACTCACCTTACACGGGGAAACCTTTCGGCGCATTTGAGTAAGCTGGAAACCACCGGCTATATTGAGATTAAAAAAGAGTTTGTCGAAAAAATTCCCCGAACACTCCTGAGCCTTACGGAAGAAGGCCGGACAGCATTTCAGCAATACAGACGCAATATGAGGCAGGTTCTCGACAGCCTGGCAGAATGATGGGAGTAAAGATTATGACTCGTAGAGTAAAAAAAGTGTTTATCTCAGCAACGGTCTGTTGTTAATTGTGTCAGGCCCCCGCTTATCCTGAACCTGCCGCCTACAGCTTAGCGGCTTGCTTTATATTGTTAATGAACCTATAATCGCCGCATCTATACAGGAGATTTGTATTATGAAGACATTGACAAAAGAAATCTGGATGGACATACCGCAGCGGCGCGCGATTGTATCTATCCATCACGAAGTAGAGCAGCTTGTAGGTAAAAGCGGCGTTCAGGACGGCCTTATACTTATTAACGCAATGCACATAACAGCATCGGTATTTATCAACGACAACGAATCGGGCCTTCATCACGATTACGAGCTCTGGCTGGAAAAGCTCGCCCCTGAAAAACCGCACAGCCAATACCGCCATAACGGGTATGAGGACAACGCGGATGCTCATCTGAAACGGCAAATAATGGGGCGTGAGGTCGTGGTCGCAATTACAGACGGAAAGCTTCATCTCGGGCCGTGGGAGCACATCTTCTACTTTGAGTTCGACGGCAAACGCAAAAAACGTCTTTTAGTAAAAATCATCGGCGAATAAATTCGTGACCTAGTGGAGCTGATACTTTTTTTAATTGAGGTTGTTGTAATATCGCTATCCGGTGTAATGGCGCCCGGGCCGGTGACTGCGGCGGCGATTGGGATGGGGACACGTTCGCGTTACGCCGGTATGCTTATAGCCATTGGGCACGGCATTGTCGAATTTCCGCTGATGGTGCTGATAGTGTTGGGTTTGGGCAGAATACTGAAACTTCCCACCGCGCAAATTATCATCGGTTTGGCCGGGGGAGCGTTTTTGCTGATAATGGCAATTCAAATGCTAAAGAGTCTGCGAGCGCCGGAAGAACAACAAACCAAAACCACCAAAAGCGCCCCGGTATTGACGGGGATAATACTGTCGGCAAGTAATCCGTACTTTCTTGTCTGGTGGGCGACCGTCGGATTAACTCTTGCAACCACTGCTACCGGAATAGGGATATGGGCCTTTGTGATATTCGCAATCGTTCATTGGCTGTGCGACCTTATCTGGCTCAGTGCGTTGTCGTGGGCGAGTTTCAAAGGCTCGGTATTGCTTGGCCCGCAAGGAATGCGAATAGTGCTTATGATTTGTGCGATAGCGCTATTTTTCTTCGGCCTGTTCTTTATTTACAATGCCTTAAGAATTTTGTTTAAGTGACTTTAACTATTTTGTTCGATGTTGAGAATTTGTTTCAGACTATATTGAGCCAGGGCGTTTCGCTGTGATTGATTTATCTGCTCAAGAGTCTGCGACTGATCGGGTGCCGATTGTGCAAAGCCCGCTACGGATACGGCTTCGGCGATATCGGACAACCTGATATTTGCCGGGTCTTTTACGGGCAGGAAACCAACTTTAGGTTCCGAAGTTTTTGCTATCAATCCTCTTCTGACGAGATGGTTGAGAATTTTGTCCCCAAACTCTGGGGGAACATCTAATTTACTGCATATGACCTCCGGCGAAACCGGTGCCTGATTCTTCATAAAAGCAACGGCTATCTCTCTGACGATGTTTATGGCAGTAATGTCGTTTGCTATGAAATATTCTTCGTTTTCTTTGGCGGCGGCAATCTCAGCGGCGTCAAGACTGCTCAGATGCTGAGTAGTAAACGTCAGCTGCAGGCCGAACAGCACAGTGAGCCAGGTAATATAAATCCAGAACACCGTCATCGGAACCAGGGCCATTACACCGTAAACCGTGCTGTACAGCTTTAATTCCGTGATACCGTATCCGAAGGCACTTTTGGCAGCTATCCAGACTAAAGCCGCTACTGCGGCGCCCCAAATGGCGGCTTTTGTCTTGACCTTCGTATTCGGCAATACAAAATAAAGCAAAAAGAAAGCAACTGCCGCTACGATATAAGACAAGAGAACCGGCGCAATATCTGCAAGAAAAGTTTTCTGAAACCATGCGATAGTTGTATATGGATTGGCTATATATATGCCGGCCCCTAAAAGCAAAGGCCCAAGAGTCAGCAGCGCCCAGTAGCTTATAATTCGATGCAGAAAATTCCTGCCCCTCGCAACATGCCAGATATTGTTAAATGCTTTTTCTATCGTCGCCAAAAGAGATAAAGCCGCCCAGACAACAATTACCACGCTAAACAGAGTGATCGAGCCTTTGTTTACACCGGAAAAAAAATCACTGACTATATCATTGAGATATTCCGTGATCTTGATTATTTCTTCCGGTTTATCTTTATCAGGTGTTATCTCGATAGTTGAAAGATTAAGCTGCTCATAAACAAGACTCTTTAGATTTTCACCTACGTTACTATAAGCCGGGAATGACTGGAATATCAAAAGCGTTACGATAGCCAGGGGCACAATTCCGAAAACAGTATGATACGACAGGGCGGCCGCCTGGCGGCCTGCATGGTTTTTCTCCAGAAGTCTGATACAATGAGACCACAGTTTAATCTGAAAGACCGCAAACCGGCCGGCCTTGCCAAGCTGAGTCGTCGGCGTCGATAAAAGCTCCTTAAGCGATAACATCTCTATACCCTTTCAATTCAAGGTTATATCGGCAAATTCAGGTGGGAACCTGCGGGAAAACAGCAGGCTAAATGAAGAAACTTCTACAGTCAGATTTGTCGACAATAGAGCCGGTTGGTCTGTTTTACTTAAATAACTCTTCAAGGCCTTTTCGCAACTGATTTTCCAATTGTTGCCTTAACTGGCCCTCAAGGAGTTTGCCAATATCAAGTTCGGGCCTATCAACGGTACCCCTGAGTGATACCTTAATCCTTTGGCTGGTTGTTTCCCGACCGACTCTTACCGTTCTGCCATCAGCGGTGTAGGGTAAAATTACGGTCATATCCAGGCTCTTATCCAGACCGATAACACCTTTGAAATTGACGGGATTGTCACCGATATCCATTTGCATATCATCATATCTGAGAAATCCATCCCGCAAAACGAACTTAGTCGGATGGATAGTAATAACCGCACCGCGGGCACTGGTACCGCCCGCTGAAAAAATCGTGTTGAGCAGGCCCGACGCCTGCAAGCGCAATTGGTCCATTGAAACCGTACCAACAACTTCAGCTTGATTTTTGGCGGCAGCATCGAGCGGAATAGTGAGCCGCTCACAGCTAAAAGAAGCAATGCCGCTGGCGTTGACGGCGTCTGCGAAAATCGGATTAAGGTACATCAGAAGCTTTTTGGTCGTCCGGTCGTTAATTTTGATATTCTTCATTAGCTGGAGAGGTTCGGCCATTTTTAATTGAGCTGGTTTTTGGTTGAAATCCACCTGGCCGGCAAAATTAAACCGCCCTTCGTTGACAATAGTCTCAAACGGTACAATTTTGAGCAGTCCTTTACGGATTTGAATATCTACGTCGGTCGTGCCAAAATCTAATCCCATATAACCGGCCTGTCCAAATCCCAGCTTAGCATCGGCTGTAAGATTGGGTAATAGTTGATTTACATCATTAATAGGATATTCACTGAGGAAACTGACAGTGTCTTTTCTTTTACCCTGGAGTATCAGTCCCTCCGGAAGAAACTGAGCCGCGAAAGGACTGACAGCCGACCAGTCATACTCTAACTCCGCTTGTCCGGCCAATTTAGCCCTGCCGGCATTATTAAGCTTGTTAAATTCGCCTTTACGAATTTTTATTTGCGGGCTGTCCAGTTGTAATTTTTTGATATTAACAGATTTTTGTTTGGGATTTATCTCAGCTTCAAAAACAAGGGTGACTTCATTCGGCTCAAAAGGCTCCTCGCCGGGATAAGTGAGCTTTAGACCTTTAATTTTTGTCGAGTCGGTTGTCACTTTGTAGATGTTTTTATCCGAGCTTATGGAGACTTTTGATTCGGCGATACCTGCAAGCTGTGTTTCTTTAGGTAAAGAAGCAAACAGAACCGCAAAAGGCTTCACTTTTCCAAGGTCAATATTCTTAGCGAATATATCCATGCTCAGAGGTACTTGCGTCTTTCCACCTATTGGAAGAACGGCCTGGTTTATATTGATTTGACCGAGACTTGCATTGGCCTCAATAGAATTAAAGGTCAGTACGTTAGTCTGCCTGTCAAAAGCAAAAGCAAATTTAATATCTGCCCCCGGCTCTTGTGCTGTGATACCGTCCGTTGTAGCTATGCGAAGATTTTTAACCTGTGACAAACCACCGCCCGTTATCTCGCTTTTACCAACCGACAATGTTCCTTGTTCAACAATCTCGCCTGCTATCTCGTATTTGCCTAAATCTACGAACTGTCCGAATTCCGATTGCAGTTTGTCCAGGTCAACATAACCATTATATTTAAGCTGTTCAAGAAGTCCGCTGGCATTAATTTTTGCAAACGAAGCTGTTACATCGAGTTCATCGAAACGTATTTTTTTCTTATCGGTTGAAATCTGAAGCTTGCCTGTAACCGGTTGGGAAAGAGCAAGCTTTTTGTCTTCGATAGTGCCGGCCAATTCGTTGAAATTTACCTCGCCATTAAGCTTGCCGCGATTTGCTGTAATATTTCCGCTCAATTTGCCCGAGGTGACCTTCATTTCCTCTTTGATGCCAAATGTGTGCGGCATTTGAGAAAGAACTGCGGCGGCATCAAGCTCGAAATCAGCATTCAAGCTAACATCCGACTCGGATGTCAAAAAGTCTGACCAGGATCTAAAAGTAGTGGGAACCATTCCGCCTACTTGCCCAACAAGCCAGTCGCTGTCGAACTGGAATTGTTCGATGTTTATCAATTGCTGTTGGCTTTTAAGCTTCACAGCTACATTCAATAAACTCGTTTTCAGATTGTCGCCTTTTAGAGCGGACCCGGTTATATCCAGATTCTTTGCTTTGATTGAGCCGTTCAAATTTTCGAAGTTGCCGTCTTTAATTACTGCGTTTAAATCGGCAGAAACCAGTCCTTTGGCTTGAACATCTATTTTAGCCAATTCAAGAATCGAACCTAAAGATTCGAGATCCAGGTCATTGACTTCTACAATCAAATCACCGGTAGTACCTTTGAGGGACCAGCCTCTTATAGCTTTGTCCGGTTTAATTTTGCCCTCCGCGTGAATCTGTGATTTCTCAGAATTGCTGTTAACCACAGCCAGATTGATATCAAAATCTGTTTGCCTGCCCGGCGGCCTTAAACTAAGTCTGGAGTTTATCTGCGAGAATTCAACGGTTTTTGCTTTCGAATCTGTCAATTTCAAATTGCCGTCGTTAACGACTACATCCATAACAAGGGCAAGATATCCGGCTTTGGTGGGAATCGGCTCGGACACACCCACAGATTCCTGCCTGTTCTCAGGTTGATCTTTGAGATTTACGCTTATCTTAGGCTGGTCAATTGTCGTTTGGCCAAAGGAAAGGTTGCCTCTCAGAATTGAGCCGTAGTGGGGCTTCGTGGTGATTTGCCTTACCTGGACGGAAATTTTCTCTGCATTATCGGTGAAACTAAGGCTCGAAATACTGACTCCTTTGAACCAGCCCATTGAAAGACCGGCGAAATCTATCCGGCCGTCAATTGAATTGTTGATTTTATCTGATATGAAAAGATTGCCCTTCTTGGATGAAATGAATGCAGGTACAAACAAGAATACCAGCACAATCAGAATAACGACAAATATCAATAGCAGCTTGATTATCTTCGTAGCGGTTTTTTTGGGCGGCTTAGCTTTTGATATCTTTTCAGCCGACATCACTATGATCCCCCAAAATATGGTTGGTACACATAAGCACAAAGTCCTTCAACAATGCCTCGCGCCGTTATGAGATGTGCACTTTTGCCAAAACTAATCGAGTATTATTTCGTCCGATTTACTTTTGATGAGTTCGTCAACCTTGTCGGTGTATTTCTTTGTAATATCATCAGCCTGCTTCTTGCCGTTTTTAAGGTCATCTTCAGTGATGAGTTTGTCTTTCTGTTGTTTTTCGAGATGTTTAATGGCGTCTCTTCGTATGTTTCGAATCCCAACCTTTGTCTGCTCACCTGTTTGTCTGGCCTGCTGGACAAGCTGTTTTCTTCTTTCACCGCTAAGCGCCGGGATATTAAGCCTGATTACTTTACCGTCCACAATCGGTGCGATGCTGAGGTCACTGGTCTTGATAGCCTTTTCGATTTCCTTAATAGAAGCAGGGTCGAACGGCTTAATTACAATCATATCGACCTGAGGTGCCGCAAGCGTTGCCATCTGTTTCAATGGTGTCGGCGTTCCATAGAAATCGGCCTTTATGTTTTCAACCAGTCCGGTAGAAGCCATTCCGCTGCGAACGGATTTCAGCTCATCATGGAGGACTTCTAAGGCCTTCTTCATTTTGGATTCGCTGTCAGAGAGTATTTCATTAACGGACATCTTCTTTTCTCACTTGGTATTTCAATTCGCTATTGACGCATCACTATTTTAGTACCGACCGGCTTACCACAAATGGCCTTTGTTATGTTGCCCTTCTCGAAAATATTCAAAACAATAATCGGAATATTGTTGTCCCGGCAGAGAGTTATTGCCGAATGGTCCATCACTCTAAGTTTCTTCTCCAATACCTGGTCATAAGACAATTGTTCGAAAAACTGAGCATCCGGATTCTTCTCGGGGTCATCGCTGTAAACGCCCTGGACTTTCGTTGCTTTTATGAGCAGGCCCACATCAAGCTCCGAAGACCTCAAAGCAGCACAGGTATCGGTAGTAAAAAAAGGATTTCCAGTTCCGCCTGCCAGTATCGCAATTCTTCCGCGTTCAAGGTGCCGAAGGGCTCTTCTGCGAATAAAGGTCTCGCACATCGCGGGAACCTCTATTGCACTGAGGACCCTCGTTGGCTGACCAAGTTTCTCAAGCGTCTCCTGGAGTGCGCAGGCATTGATAATAGTGGCCAGCATCCCCATATAATCGGCCGTGTTTCGTGGTATGTGACTAACCTGAGAGAAACTCTCCCCCCTCAGGAAATTACCGGCACCCACCACGACGGCGACCTGCGGGCCAAGTTTGCATATCTGTGATATCCTCTCGGCAATTGACTCAAGTGCAGAGCCGTCAATACCAAATTCGCCGGGCTTGCAAAAACTCTGGCCGGAAAGTTTCAACAATATGCGATTATATTTGCTCACTGCCATTTATTCCTTATCTCCCGTCAGGACAAAAAGCGGACTTGCGAGTCTCATAAAGCCTATTCTATATCACAGTTCTCGAAAGGCGTTTCTTAACCAACTTCAAATCGGACAAACTTTTTTATTTTAGCCTCGCCTCCGGCCTGTTTGGCGGCATCGGCAAGGACCTGTGCAACCGATTTGCTGTCGTCTTTAACGAAAGGCTGATCGAGAAGACAATTTTCTTCAAAGAATTTCCTCATCTTGCCTTCGACGATTTTTTCTATGATGTTGGCCGGTTTGTTTTTAACCTGCTCGGCGAAAATGGATTTCTCACGCTCGATGGTCTCAGAATCAATCTCGTCTTTATCTAATGCCAGCGGTTTGGTTGCAGTGATGTGCATCGCTATGTCGCAGGCCGTCTGCTTTAGCACATCTGCGGCCGCTACATTGTCATCGCTGGTCTCAATTCGAACCATTGTGCCTACTTTGTCGTTGAAGTGTATGTAAGTGCTGATAAGACCCGGGCCGTCAAGCTGATATTTTGCGTAATCCCCCACCTGTGTTTTTTCACCGGTCTTACTGACGGTTTCGGTTAAAACGTCACTGAATTTTTTGCCGTCAACAACGGACTCAAGGATATTCTCTACGCCCTGGTCGGCCGGGCATACCAGGGCATAGTCGGTCAGTTTTTGCGCCATCGCCACAAAATCATCACTCTTGGCCACGAAATCGGTCTCGCAGCAAAGCGTTGCAAGAACCGATGTTTTGCCGTCCTGGCTGCTTTTGCAGACAACCAGACCTTCGGTAGTTTCTCGCTCGGCGCGTTTTGCCAAAGTGGATAGACCTTTTTTTCTAAGTCTGTCCATAGCCTGCTCGATATTACCATCAGCTTCCTGAAGGGCCTTTTTGCAATCCATCATCCCCTGTCCGCTCATCTTTCTCAGTTTCATCACCGTTGCTGCTGAAATTTCCGCCATATTAATAACTCCTGTTCTTGTACTGCTTATATTGTGTTAAAGGAAATCTCTCTATTTGGAATTCGACATTTATACTACGTTAGCCGGAAAAAATATCGCCGGCTGAATACTATAAGTTATCTATCGCAGACTTGTGCCTTTTTACTTTGACTCCTGCTGTTCGGTTTGTGCTTGCTGGGAGGCAGTATCCGCGTTCTGCGCTGGTTTTTGCTCAACAATTGGCAATGTCTGCGGTTCTTCTTTGTTGGCACGGGCCAGAACCGGTCTTCTTGAGCGGACGCGTCTGGGCCTTTGAGCCGGTTCCTGTCGAGCAGCAACCATGGTTTTTCCAATCGCCACGGCATCGGCCAATTCGTTAAGGATCAATTCAATCGCTCTGATAGAATCGTCATTAGCAGGAATGGCAACATCTACTGTGTCTGGGTCCGAATCGGTATCGAGAAATCCGATAGTTACAATATTCAGTTTTCTGGCTTCCATCAGAGCAAGATATTCCTTTTTAGCATCGATCACAACAACAGCACCGGGCAAGCGAGACATATTCCGAATCCCCTGGAGATTAGCTTTTATCTTTCTCATCTCCCGTTTGAGCCTCGATGCCTGCTTTTTGCTTTCACTGTCAAGGGTCCCATCTTCGGCCATAGCTTCCAGCTGCTCCAGTCTCTGCAGCCGCGAGCGTATGGTTCTGAAGTTTGTAAGCATACCGCCAAGCCATCTCTGTGAGACATAGTGCATTCCGCACTTCTCGGCGACATCTTCAACGCCTTTTTGCGCCTGCCGTTTCGTACCTACAAAAACAACATCTTTTCCGGTAGAGACCACTTCAGCAAGAAGCTTTTTTGCAATCAATAATCCCTTTAAGGTTTTTTTAACATCAATAATATGAATATTACCGCGTTTTGCAAAAATAAATTGGCCCATTTTGGGATTCCATCGGCTCACGCCGTGTCCAAAATGTACCCCTGCATTTATTAGTTTCCGAGCCAGCTCTTTAGCCACAAAAAACCTCCAAACAATCTTCCAAAACAAGTCTCATTTGCTACATACAAACAGATAAACTAAGGAAAATAATGGAAATCGTACTATATGTCAAGAAATTATATCAAGATTTTTTTTACCCGTCGCGGATTAATTTTTAGGTGGACGGTTTGTCGTATCATCAAATAACAGGCGACTTATTCAGTTCACATCACTATTAGGTTGCCTGTTTTTAGATGTGGACCGCGATTTCCGGGGAAACAGCAGGACGTTGAAAAACCTTATTCGTTGAAAAATGCAGACACAGAACCCATAACCCCACTTGCAAACATAGTATGTACCCGTGAGAATTCTGAGACAGCTTATTTAATACCAGACTGTTATAATAATATTCGGATCGGTTTTTTTAGCCTGGATCTCACCTGTAATAATGTTTGTTCGTTTTATGATAATTTCCGGGTTTTCCCTCAGCCATTTGGTGATTTGCTCATCAAGAAAATTTATGGCGCCCGGATGCAGTTTTGTAAAAAAGGTCTTTACGCCCGTTATTCTTTCGCTTGAAACCACTTTTTCAGTCGGCTTTTGTGCAACAGGCTTGGGTACCTCAATCTTCGGTATTTCCACAGGACTGCTGCCGCCTAAATCCAGGGGCGCATGTGAAACACCTCCTCCTCCGATACTGATATCTTCTAAAGGAATCGGTTTGTCGAGGTCTTGGTCAAGTGGGATCGGATCGTTGATATTTTGTCCCCCAAAATTACTGCTATTGAAATTATCCATAGACTGTTCCCTTTAAAAAAATTAGTTTTGCTAATGGCATCTGGGAAAAGCACGACTGGCCGTTAAATATAAAACGGCATATTTCGCCGGATATTTCATTTGTCTTGTTTGCTTTAGCCTTGTTAGGCTTCAGGTTTATCGCTATCTTTTTTAGCCTTTTGCTCTGCTTCTTTTGCCTTCTCGGCCTCAGTCTCTTGTTTTGCCTTTTCGGCTGCCTTGGCCTTTGCTTCCGCCTCAGCCATAAGTTTTTTCGCTTCAGCCATTAGCTTGTCAGCATCAGCTTTGGTCTTTGCTGCATCGGATGTTGCCTTTTGGGCTTCGGCTGTAAGACGCCCGGCCCGAGCTTCTGACTCACGAGCAGTGCTTCTGACTTCCACCTTTTCCGCCTCAGCCTCGAGACGAGAATGCTCAGCTTCAACGTCACGTTGCTTCTGCTCTCGAGAAGACTTATCTCCAAAGAAATCTGTAACAGCTTCCTGCAAAGCGGTTGGAGAAGCCGGTGCATGCTTTTTTCTGATTTCTCCCATTATTTCCTGTTTTGGTCTGCCGCCGGTCGAATAGGTAGGAGTCAGTATGAACACAATCTCGACTGCTCGCTTTTCGGTATCTTCGCCGGAGAATAAAAAGCCCAGTATTGGTATATCTTTTAGAATCGGGACACCGCGGACAACACCAAACTCTAAGGTCTTTCTAATTCCGCCGACTATGAGACTCTCACCAGGACGAATGCGATTTTCTTTGCTCGTGATTTCCCTTTTGGTAATGATTGGAACCTGCTTTACACCATCAGGAGTATTTCTTGCACCAAGCAGGATGTCGGTTTCAAGGGCGATGGTACCATCGGCAAAAACGTGGGGTGTGATTTCAAGGGAGTCAATGACATCTATATATTCTATTTCAGTTTGGGGAGCATACTCCCCGCCGAGTTTAACAGGTATGAACTTAGTTACCGTTTGCAGCGGTACATGTTCGGTTGACTTAATTACCGCTGTTTTGCCGTTGATAGTCTCGAGGACCGGGTTCATCAGGATTTTCATAAAACCCCTTGATTCAAGCAGGTCCACCAGGGCAGTGAATTGGTGGGCTGTGCTCAAATAGCCGATATTAAGACCCATTCTGGCGCGAATAAGCTCCCTCAATGAAGCTCCCGGAAATGCAGGAGGAAATTCACCTCCTTCATTTATTAAATCCTGAATGTTCTCCCCGAAGGGCAGACCACCGGGTTTCATAGCAATATCCTCACCGAACAAATCTAAAATTTCAATAGTAGTTTCCCGGTCGAATGTAAAATCAGCGTAAATTTCGGATATGAGGCAGTCTATCTTGACCTGAATCGGAGCAACATCCACCCCTTCCAGAAGCTCAAGCACCGCCTCGACGTCTTCACGAAGCGGGCATCTGACTATCAACTGGTTGGTGGCAGGATTACTGCTGACGGTATAATCTGAGACGGCAGTTGATTTGCCTTTTTCATCGAAAAGTTGGGTCGCAAACTGCTCGTGGATAATCTTTTTAAGTTCATCGGAGGTGTGCTGCCTGCAAAAGTAAAGTAGCTTGAACTCCGCTTTTCCCCCGACCACTTGTTCTATGATTCTGGGCGGTGTCTCGTAGATTTCGGGTATAGGGATATTCGGGTCTTTAACAGTAGTATCGATCTGCAGGTCACTTAGAGCTTTCTCGGCGTTGTGTTCGGTATTTGTCTGGGCAAAGAGGTTGCAATATCCACCCACACAAATCACAAGCCCTACAGTCAAAGCTGTGATTAGCCATCGACTGCGGCTAACATTTCGGCCGCTTATGGTCATAATTCTGTACCCGTCACAATATTCCCGGGCCCTATATACAATGTTTTCCATTCTCCTGCGCTTCAAACCCAGGTTAAGACGGAAGCTGGAGCATTATATTGTATATATCCTTCATCGTCAAGTTTATTCTGAAAGAATGAGGAAAAAAATTCCTCTCCTTCGAACTTACCTAAATTAAAAATATTAGACTAAATTGCGCTTTTTTGCTATTTTTTGCAGGTTATGCAAAGAAAAAAACAAAAAGTCACTGTTGGTTTTATTTCATTAGGCTGTCCAAAAAACTTGGTTGACAGCGAAAGAATGTTAGCTGAAATCGCCGAGGCCGGTTTTGTAATAACAGCCGAGCCTGATACCGCCGATGTCGTTGTCATCAATACCTGTGGCTTTATCGCTCCTGCCAAGGCCGAATCGCTCGAAGTGATAAGACACGCTGTAAAACACAAGCTCAGTAGTGTCGTAAAAAAAGTGATTGTCGCAGGCTGTCTTCCGGAAAGGGAAGGCAAGCAACTTTTTAATCAGGTTGATGGCATCGATGCCGTTGTCGGTCTTGGCCAGCGAGATAATATTGCCGCGATAATCAAAAAAACTCTTTCTCGCCGGCAGCCGGCCGCTTATTTGAATCAATCGGCACAGACAATATTCGACGACAGAACCAGGTTACTTATTACACCGGGCCATTGGGCATACCTGCGAATCAGCGAGGGCTGTAATCACCGCTGTTCTTTTTGTACAATACCGGCAATCAGAGGCCGATTCAGAAGTAAATCACCCGAACTCGTTCTGTCCGAGGCGGGCGAATTAGTTTCAGCCGGCGCAGTCGAGCTTAATATAATCGCACAGGACAGCACATCCTACGGCCGGGATTTGAAAATCAAAAACTCTCTGGCCGGGCTTATCACCGAACTTGAAAAAATTACCGGCCTGTCATGGATTCGGTTAATGTATCTGTACCCGACAGAAATCGATGACAAACTAATCGAAACTATCACAGAGAGCGAAAAAATCGTTCACTATCTGGACATTCCAATCCAGCACGTAAATAATAAAATCCTAAAGGCTATGCGTCGCCCTGATTCCAAAGACCAGCTCAAACGGCTGATTGAAAAGCTGCGAAATGCAATGCCCGATATTATACTGCGAACAACGGTGATAGTCGGCTTCCCCGGCGAGACAGACCATCAGTTCGCCGAGCTTCTGGACTTTATCAAATGGGCCAAGTTCGATGCACTGGGTTGTTTTAGTTTCTATCCCGAATCCGGAACCGCCGCAGCTCAAATGCCCGGCCAAGTCTCCGAGAAGATAAAACAGCAGCGCCTCGAGGAGCTAATGCTCACACAGCAGAAAATCGCCTTTACCAAAAACAAAAACAGAATCGGTGGCAATTTAATCTGTCTGGTTGATTGTATTGAAAATAGAGACGGCAAGGGACGATTTTACGGCCAGGCACCCGACATCGATAGTGTCTGTATAATAAAGAATTGTCAGGCCCGGCCCGGTGAATTTATCAACACAAAAGTTATTGCCACAAAAGATTATGATTTACTCGTCGAGCAAATTTAATATGTGGTCAAACTGTGTTCATCTCAAAAATTAAAGGAATACAATCGGCATAAGGTAAGTAAGGAGCCTTTGGCCTCATGTCTGTAATACGCCAGGCCAAAGTCTTACTACTTCTCTTTTAACGTCGCGATTCTCTCGTTAAGTTCATTAATGCTGAATCCCTGCATCTGAACAATGTGTTGCTTGTCCGTTAGAATCAGCCAGGGCAATGAACGGACACCCCATGCAAACTTGGTTTTTTCCTCATCGCCCTGAATCATTCCGACGTCTAATTTGATGTTATACCTTTTCACCCATTGATTGAGTGTGTTTTCATCAATTGCAGAGGCCTGGACAGCTACGACAGTTACACCTTGTGACTTGAGCTGTTGAGCCTCCCTGTTTAGTCGCATAATACAATTTCTTGACGGTCGCTGCTGCATATCCCAGAAGCAGACAAGTATCATCTTGTTGCTCACATTAGCCGGCGAAAGGTTTACTTTTAAGTCTTTCAGTTCAGGCAGTGGTCTGCCCACAAGCGAACGCGGCCGCTTCGGCTGGTATCTGGGTGAAGAAGACCTTTGGCTTATTAAAATACTGACATCCGTCGCTCCACCCTCGGTTTCAATATTGCCATATAATCGTGGTGTGCCGCTTTTATTTGCGCTGATTCGAATCTTTCCGGCGCAAACTTTTTCGAGTGTAAATTTACCTTCCGTATCGGTTTGGGCTCTTCGATTCGGCTGGTTATCGCCATAGCAGGAAACCTGTGCCCCAGCAACAGGTTTATCGTCATCATCCACGACCATACCTGAAACCGAAAGATTTGCCACAGGTAAAGTTATTGTTCCTACATCAAGATGATTATTTACAGCGTCTTCGGTATTTATTTCTTCCCTACGATTTTCGCCGTATCCTTCAGCAGATGTATTAAAACTATATTTATTATCGGCAGGTATTGCCCTGATTTCGAATTTCCCCTCTTTGTCCGTCATTGTCGGCTCGCGAGAACCTATTGTCGAACCCCATCTTTCACCCCTTATCATGGTATTAACTCGGGCATTGGTAATAGCTTTGCCGTCCGGGTCTGCAACTTTTCCAGTTAAAGTTATGGCGGGTTTGAGTGTTACTTCAAGCTTTCTTATATCTTCATCTATTGGAACGGCAGCAGCCAGGTTACCTTCTTTGTATCGACAGACAAGGATAAAGCCCGGGGACTCGCTCGACCAGCTTCCAGGGTCATAATCAGTCTCGAATGTCCCATCCGCTTGCGAAGCGCTGTCCCGCCTGCCAGTCGGACAAACTTTCACTTTTACCCCTTCTAAAGGCTTACCTTTTTCATCGCGTACCACACCGGTTACTTTCGGCATACCGGCAAGCTCATATTCAATACGTTCGGTCTTACCTTCTTCAATCGTGACGGCATCCTGACGCCTTTCCTGTGAATAACCTTCTTTGTAAACATTGCTCATCTGGTATTCACCCGGTATCAGGCGAATCCTCGCAATTCCTTCTTTGTCGGTACGGCCGCTTTGATATTGACTGCTTGCTTGATTTCGAACGCCGACACTAACCTTTTCGACAGGTTTTTTATTTACAGCATCTGTTACTACAACCTCCAGTATTCCACCTTTGCTAAGCTCTATCTTCACTTCGCTTTTGGTTTTTCCCGCTTCAGTTACCACCTCAACAAGTTCGGATATCCAATCTCCCAAACCCTCTCTTGACTGCATAAGTTCAAGTAGATATCTATCAGCAGCAAGAGCGGTTATACTGAATGTACCATCCTGCTTTGAAACAAGCGGTTCTTGTCTCAAAAATGGATTGTTTTGCTCAGTTCTTGCCCTTAATTGCACACCACCGACCGGTTTGCCGGTACTCTTTTGAACAACGATGCCTTCGATTTTTGCCTCGATAGGCAAAACCAGTTTGATATCCGCTTGTCCGGCAGCAAAATTTAGTTTCTGGTCGGCCATTCCGGTACTTTTAAATGTACCGACAGTAGCTCTGCCGTCTTTTTTAATAATAAATTCTGCGGTGGCCTTGGGTGGGATTTTAGTGAACTTGAACTTACCTTCTGCGTCTGTCGTTGAGGTAAACAGTTCTGCGGCTACCGGTCCGCTTATACCGCGATCATCCCGCATGCTGCCGATTATAAGCATAGATATGATCACCTGGGCATCAGAAACGGGTTTATCGTTTTCGTCAACCACGAGTCCTGATAATTCTTGCGACCGGCCCAGTTGTATCTCAAGCTCCTTATCACCTTCACGTATTCTCCAGTTGGCAAAACCCAGGGCCAGTCCCTCTTTTTCAGCAATTATGTATCCGTTTCGATAGACATCGCTTTCGGCATTTGTACTGAAAGAAAATGCACCATCGGCCCTGGTCGTTACTTCCCCAGTTAGCTTGGTATCGTATGAAGAAGCCGTTTGGCCATATACCATCTCATGCAATGCGACCTTTGCGCCGGCGATTGGCCGGTTCTGGTCGTCAACTACTTTGCCCGTGCAGGTAATTTGTTTGGTCTCTTCTGCGGATGTATGATTGATGATGCCTACCAGAAGCACCAAACACAACATTATTTTCCTATTTCTGCGCATAACAATTCCCCTTTCAGGATATATACGGCCTTATCAGTTGCTATTGTCCCGATTATGTTACTTGTTTCCTGCGAGTTACCAATCCCACTATCACAACAGCGATAATCATAATTATCAAAACCGGTACAAAGTGACGGCCCCAGCCGGTTGGTTGTTCCCCGGCTGCCAGTGTTGCGACCTGCGCAACAGTAGGCGGGCTTTTACCGGAATAAATGTCCACCACATCAGTCTCAGAGAGGGCATAGTTGTAAATGCTGACTTCGTCCATGAGTCCATTGAACAGGCAAATGCCGCTGAAGGGTTCGCATCCAATCTTCAATGGTCCTGATGAAGCGGCAAGTGTGTTTGTCGTTCCTTGCTCCCTGTCCAGCTTACCATTCACATAGGTCTTGATAGATCCGCCTTGACTGTAGGTGCCCACAACGTGGTACCAAACACCCGGCTGCAAAATCGTTCCGCCGTCAACAAACCTGTTGTTTCTCAGAGAATTGTCGGAATCGCGGACCTCAAGTTCAGCCTTGTTAGAAAATATACTGAGTTTGTAACCGCCGGAAATGTCGTCCTGATTGCCGGCTATCTTTTGGTCGTCGGTTGATTTGGAGAGTTTGATCCACGCTGAAATCGTAACTGCGCCCGTAATATTCAGCCCCTCATCATGCCCGCAGTCGATGAAATCACCGTCGCCGTCAAATGCCAGTGCGCCGCCGACTTTGCCCCCTGACGGCTGCCACTGGGGATTACCACTGAGCGTGCCAATAATGTTATTACCGGAAGAATCAGCGGCTTCGCCACCTTCAGCCTCGTCAAACTTCCACCAGGCGACAAGCTTGCGGTCTGCTTTAGGAATTTTGAAGGGAGACAGTGCCAATACATACGGTTTGCATTCGAATTCGAATGGGCCGAGAGGCTCAAGGGTAGCAATGAATGTGCCCGTCATGTTCATTAGCTCTCGACGCGAGAGCTGACAGTCAGGGCCTCACTGATCCGGCATCGGATAAGTCTTGTCAAATGTTCCCTCTTTATTTTTGGCGCGCATCTTCCAGAGGTCACTGACTCTTTGCCCGCCACGGGTCAGTGTGAGATACTCCCCCATCCGGCCCCGTAAATCTTTTGAAAACTCATACTGCTGAGTTTTAGAATTGAAGCTTACCTGTATATTTGCTTGCAGTGGCTCACCTATATCCAGAGATGTTTCCTTTTCTTCAGTTACATCAAAATCACCCTTCGCAGTGTAGGCTCTGCCTTGAACTTCCCACCTTCTGCCCTTTTCGTCTTTGCGTTCGATTCCCCATGAGTTGATTCGATATTTCCCAACCGGCAGCGAGCCAGCCCCTTTTTCGGCTTTGAATTTAAACAGGCCGTTCTCGCCTCCTGCGGAAAACTCGGTTATCGTCTCAGGCAATCGAATATCACCAAACTTCACATCATCAGCCTTACTCAGCATTATGTATGCGCCATCCCGGGCAATCTCGGTATGATACAGTGTGTCATTAATCTCGATATAATTTCCCACATAACCGGTATCCCGCGTACCCTTTTCGCCGATTCGTATCCGGTCACACGAGTTGTAGTTAATGGATTTGTCATTAAATGTGCCATTTCCGTTGTAGTCGATGAGCATACAGTACTTTTTCACCCCTGCTACCGTGATGTCTCCCTCATACCAGCCGCCCGAAGATACATATAGTCGTTGAGTATTCCCATTTTCATAAAAGCTAAAGTTAAGATGATAAGTCAGGGGTCCGTCTTCGCCTTCAAAGACTACCTTAACCGGTCCAAAATAGGTATAATACCGTTCCGTGCGGTAGGCCTTTACAGGTTTTTCGTCATTTAAATGGCCGTTCACATTCGAGTCGATATACAATTGGTTCCATTGCCCCTGCCCGGCCGTACGGTCCAGCGCTACCCAAAGTTGGCCGCTTTCGACCATAGGAGTTGACCAACTGGCAAAAAACGGCTCTTCGCATACGAAATCAGGCAGCTCGATGCTCTGTGGCTTTTCAGAGGTCAATTTTAGACTTGACCTTGTCATATCGCCGATTATCCGCTCGGCCTCGCGCTCCGAGTGATATTGCAGCCACTGTTCTTCCTGTGCTGGTGCCGTTGAAGTAAGTAAAAGCAGACCGATTCCGACGATGAGCAA
>Ga0307380_10003090_pt1 | contig 23275 bp, 23 predicted proteins | sample UN3MG_FD_202239 | JGI IMG/M metagenome (GOLD analysis project Ga0307380, IMG submission 202239) | Soil microbial communities from Risofladan, Vaasa, Finland - UN-3 | ecosystem: Environmental > Terrestrial > Soil > Coastal area > Acid sulfate soil | place: Finland: Risofladan, Vaasa | collected... | reverse complement strand
CCGCTCCGACCAGCGTGTGCAACTCGTCGATGAACAGGATGGTGTTCTTCGCCCGGCGGACTTCATTCATCACCGCCTTGATGCGTTCCTCGAACTGGCCGCGGTATTTCGTTCCGGCCACCATCATTGCCAGGTCGAGCACGACGATTCGCCGGTCGAGCAGCAGTTCGGGGACGTCTCCGGTCACGACGCGTTGGGCGAACCCCTCGACGATGGCCGTCTTGCCCACGCCGGCCTCGCCGAGCAACACGGGGTTGTTCTTGGTGCGGCGGCTGAGGATCTGCATGGTCCGCTCGATCTCCTTCAGCCGGCCGATGACCGGGTCGAGTTTTCCCTGGCGGGCCAGTTCGGTCAAGTCGCGGCCGAAGCTGTCCAGGGCGGGCGTTTTCGATTTGCCGCTGCGCTGCGGCTCTCCGCCGCCGCCCATGCCGGCGCCGGCGCGTTCCGCTCCCTCGGCGCCTTCCGTGCCGTGTCCCAGCAGGTTGAGCACTTCCTCGCGGACCTCTTCCAGCTTCAGCCCCAGGTTCATCAACACCTGGGCGGCGACGCCCTCCTGTTCCCGCAGCAGACCCAGCAGAATGTGCTCGGTTCCCACGTAGTTGTGGTTGAGGCTGCGGGCTTCCTCCATCGAATACTCGATGACCTTCTTGGCCCTCGGGGTTTGGGGAAGCTTGCCCATCGTGACCATGTCCGGTCCGCTTTGGACGAGCTTCTCGACCTCGAGGCGGATCTTCCGCAGATCGACGTCGAGGTTCTTCAGCACGTTGGCCGCGACCCCGCTGCCTTCCTTGATCAGTCCCAGCAGGACGTGCTCGGTCCCGATGTATTCGTGGTTGAACCGCTGCGCTTCCTGGTTGGCCAATTGCATGACCTTCCGAGCGCGGTCTGTAAATCGTTCATACATGGCTGCTCTCCGGTGGACGTATGTCTCAAGTTTTCCGGGCCGTGCCGGGACGCGTTATCGACGGCGCTTCATGCAGCGTGCGTCATTCCGGCCGGCGGCCCGATCGAATCGGGACTCGGGTCTTCCTCGACTTCCGGGTTGCTTCTTGTTCTCTGGGCTTCCGCCAACAGTTCCCGTTCTCGACGTATCTCCCAGTTCCACTTCTGGACGCCTTCGAACCTCTCCATCGTCTCCAGGTGCCCGAGGGCTTCTTCAATCCGGCCGGCGTGTCGCAATAAAGTGGCCAACATCAACCGGGCGTCCAGATCTCGCGGATTCCGCTTCAACAGTTCGCCCAGGTCGCGTTGAGTTCGGAACCAGTTTCCTTTCAAGTAAGTGTCCAACACCTGGTCGAAGGTGCGCTGCGGCGGGTCCGGCAATGGTTCCGCCAATTTCCGCGGGCTCCACACGGCCGAGACGGCCGCGGCCGCGGCCCAAACCACAGCCAAGGTGATCCAAAGCGCCGCACGCACGTCCGCGGCAATCAGTTCACTCCAGGCAAAGGTCCCCAACAAGAGTAGGTTCAAGAGCCCGGCGGTTCCCACGGCCACCGCCAGAGCGGTCCAACTTCCGCGGATCCAAACTTGGGGCAACCCAGGCCAAAAAAACACCGTCCACGGCATCCTGCGCATGACGAATGGCTCCATTACGGCCGCGTCCTGTCGGCCAGAAGTGTCCTCGGCTTGAGAATTGTAACTCCTAAAACGAGTTGAATCAAGGCAACTGAAGGCGCCGCCTGAGGTTACAATCACGGCCGCAAGTGGGGGCATCGCATAACGCACAACACGCGAGGAACTCGGTGTCCGGTCCATTCTTCGTCCTCCCGAGACGAAGCCGATAACGAGCAGACTTCGCTGCCGTATTGCGGACAAGCGGTATATCTGGGACATTTGGGAACAAAGTGTAAGATGGTCCCTCTTGACGGAGTTCCGCGGCAAAGTCGTTCGAAGGATGGTTGACACGGCCACCTTGGACCTGTTTCAGACCGGACACCTGCGTCATCATGCAATATCAATTCACCCCCGCCGCCGAACGGGCAATCATTGCAGCCGCCGGATGGGCCGGTCGTGAGGGTGGTGACGACCTCCAGCCGCCGGCCCTTTTGTTGGGGCTGTTGGCCGAGTCGGAGTGTCGGGCGGCCCTGATCCTGGCAGAGTCGGGCATCGACGCGCCGGCCGTGCGTCGTCAGTGGCCCGAACTGAGGGAGGTGACTCCACTCGTCCGGACCATCCCATGCCCCCTTCCAGACATCTCCCCGGATGTCGAGGCATCGTTGCAGGCCGTCTGTGGGCGGTTGGCCGATTTTCCGCAGCCGCTGGAACTGGCCACGGAACATTTGCTCTTGGGGCTCACTGCCGCCGAACACGACACGGCCGTTTGGCTTCGAGGGCATGGCCTGGATCCTGTCGTTCTGGCCGAACGGATTCTTCGCCGTCGCGGGCACGAATCCGGGCCACTGCCGCTGGAGCCGTTGCCTTTGCACGCGGACGATGCTTCTGCCGCCCCTTGCTCGACCTCGAACATGGTCGGGGAGAAAGGTGGTCGAGAAGAAGCAAAAGATAATGACGAAGAACGGCGAATTACTGACCGGACACCTCGCTGCACGCCGCAAGATCCCGACCCTTACCCGCCTCCGGGAGGAGGGGTGACTCCTGTGCTGCGAGTGCTCGACGCGGCGGCCAATCGTGCCCGGGAGGGACTTCGCGTGGTCGAGGACTACGCCCGTTTCGTTTTGGACGATCGGCATCTGACCGACCTGTGCAAGCGGTTGCGGCACGATTTGACCGCTGCACTCGACCGAATTCCGACCGAACACCGCTTGGCCGCCCGGGAAACCCGGGCCGACGTGGGCACCGTGTTGGCGACCCCCGCCGAACAACGCCGCCGGGCAGCGGCCGAGGTGTTGACGGCGAATCTGGTTCGGCTGGAGGAGGGATTGCGCAGTCTGGAGGAATTCGGGAAACTGATCGATCCCGAAATGGCCGCCGAGTTGAAACAGCTTCGATACCGCAGCTACACCTTGCAGCGTGCGGTGGAAATCACTCGGTCGAGTCTGAAGCGGCTCGAGCACGCACGGCTGTACGTGTTGATGGACGGCCGGTCTTCCGAGGACGAGTTCCGCCGATCGGCCTCTTCCCTGATCGAGGCCGGCGTCCACGTCCTCCAGCTTCGCGACAAGCGGCTCGACGACCGCACGTTATTGGAGCGTGCCCGATTGCTCCGCGAGTTGACCGCCGGCAGCGACACGCTGCTGGTGATCAACGACCGGGCCGACCTGGCCGTGCTTTCTCAAGCCGACGGGGTCCATGTCGGCCAGGAGGAACTCTCGGTGAAGGACGCCCGGACGATCGTCGGCCCCGAGGCCCTGATCGGTGTTTCCACCCACTCGATCGAGCAAGCCCGGCGAGCGGTTCTCGACGGTGCCAACTACATCGGCGTCGGCCCCACATTTTCCTCCGGCACCAAGCAGTTCGCGGAATTCCCCGGGCTCGACCTGCTCCGCGTCGTCGCCGGCGAGATCCGCCTGCCGGCGTTTGCCGTCGGGGGCATCACCCGCGCGAACCTGCCCGAGGTGCTGGCCACAGGTTTCACCCGGATCGCGGTCAGCGGCGCGATTACTACCGTTGGGGACCCGGTCAGCGAGGCACGGGAACTGTCGGCAGCCCTACACGCGTTACAGTGACCCGACGGCGGTGTCTGGCAAGCATTCGGCCGAAGGCAAGAACGGCGATCCGATCGTCGGTTCAATGGGTCGGCAAGGGCTCGCCGGGAAATGCCTCGTTCCAGATTTCGGCCAGGTCGACTGCGAGTGCCAGCCGATCCGTCCACCCTGAGATGTAGACCAGGTCCAGCGATTCTCGGTTCGCCCGCAGCAACGCGGCCGCGTCGGCCCGATCGATGATTCGGCCGGCCAGGAGCTTCTGCAGGATCGCATCCTCACATGTCAACACGGCGATTTCAAGGTCGAGATCGGGCAACCGAGCAGCAACCCGGCGCTGCAAAGCCCGCTGGTAGTATTCCGACTTGGCGATCAGCAGATCGATCTCTATTTCCAGGAAGGTCTCGGGGGGTTCGTAGAGCAGTCGGGTGACCTCCAACTGACCGAGGGAAACTGACGGCGGATCGCTCTGAGGACGGATTCCCGCCTTCGCAAGCCGTTCGAGCAACCAGCCCACGTCGTCGCCGCCGACAGTGATCAAGAGGTCGATGTCCTGGGTGGCCCGGACGTGCTTCCATGCGGCCATGCCGAGTCCACCGACCACAGCCGCCGGGACGTTCAGCGAGCGGAGCACAAGCCACACGTGGCGCAACGCTCGAAGCACAGTTTCACCCGCCATCGTCACCTCCACGCTGCTCGGGTGTCTGTGCCATGCGTCGTATCATCCGGTCGTGTTCTTCCTGCCAGCCGGCGTACCATTTTCGATAGGCGGCCTTCAGGTCGCCGCCGGGTCCGATCTCGCGCCGGAGCCCGGCCAGGAGGAATTGTTCGCAGGCGTTCATCAACTCGACCCACATCCGGATGCACTGCTCGGGCGTGGCGTCGTCGGGCACGTGCGGCTCGAAACCGGGCGGTGGGATCAATTGGCCGGACATGTCGGGTTCTCGTACCAGAAAACGCCCAGTCCGCGGCGGCGGTCGTCGACCGGTTGGCTTTCTTCGCAGGCCAACACGTCCAGATCGCCGTCGGCGTCCACGTCGAGCAGCTCGAGCCGGTCGAACTTGATTCCCGGCGGGCCGCTGATCTCGTGGGGCGTCCAGTCGGCTTCCAGCGGCGATTGGGCGTAGCCGAGCCACATCACGCCCGACCTGTCGCCGCCGGCCCCTTCGCAGCTAAAGACCACATCGAGTTTGCCGTCGCCGTCGATATCGCCGACGGCCACGCCCTTGCCGGTGCCGATGTTCTCCGGCAAGGGGATCGAGAATTCCGCCCAACCGTCGCCGTCGTCGGTGCGGCGGAAGAACTTCAACGGCCGCGGCTTGACGGCCATCACCACGTCGTCGGTGCCGTCGGCGTCGAGATCGGCCATGGTCATGAACATCGCTTCGGTGTCTCCGCCGCCGACGAAATGGTTCGGCCACGGCCGCGTTTGGGCAAGCCCGGGACCGGGATTCTCCAACCAGCGGCAGCCTCGCATCGGGCCGTTGCGATCGGTGGTGATCACGTCCGGGTCGCCGTCGCCGTCGAGGTCGGCCGCACGCAGCGACATGATCCAGCCGGCCGGCGAGATGGGATGCCACGTCCACCGGTCGAGTTGCCGGGGATCGTCGGGCGCCTCGAACCAGCCGATTTCCGCTCCGCCGCCCTTCCCGCCGGCCACCAGATCGATTCCGCCGCGGCCGTCGACCTGCAAGGGCAGGCAGAACATCCAGGCCATTCTCTTTTCCGAGGGGGGAAGGGGTTCGGTCTTCCAGGCGGCCGGGTCGAGATAGGCCTGAGGGTCTTTGGGGGCCCAGTGGACGAACATGGTCCGCGTGCCGCCCTCGCAGCAGGTGACCACGTCGGTCCGTCCGTCGGCGTCGAGGTCCACCAGCACGGCGTCTTCCACATTGGGCGTGTTGCCCACGGTAACCGCCGGCCAGGGGTCTCTGACCGCATCGGCGCCCGGCGGCTGGACGTAGACGCGCGTGATGCCGCCTTCTTCCCAACCGGTGGCGATGTCCATGCGGCCGTCGCCGTTGACGTCGGCCAGCCGCACGCCGTCGGCGCCCCGCGAGGACGCATCGATGACGTGCATCGTCCAGGGGCGGCCCGTCGAGTCGTTTTCGGCGGCAAGGGCGGCCAGAGCCGTCGCAATCAACGCGCCGACGACGGCGGTCGGCAGGAGAATAGTGTGTTGCACGGGATGCTCGCTGAACAGGGTTGACGCTACAGTAGCCATCTCGCTCCGCGAGATGCAGCCACGTCTCGCGGAGCGAGACGGCTACTCTGATTTCTCCGGCTCTGGTGTCGGCTCGGACTCGTCCTTTTCCGGCTGATCTTGTTTCTCGGGTTTCTCTTGCTCGGGCTTCTTCTCTTCCGGCTCCTGTGGGGCGTTCTTTTCGGCCTCGGCCTTCTTGGCTTCCTCGGCCGCCTTGGCCTCCTCGGCCGCCTTGGCCTCCTCGGCCGCCTTGGCCTCCTCGGCCGCCTTGCGTTCCTCTTCTTGCTTGACTTTCTGCTCGGCCTCTTCCTTGGCTTTCTGCTCGGCCTCGGCCTTCTTTCGGGCCTCTTCGGCCAGCCTTTCGCGTTCCTTCTTGACTTCCGGCGGAGTCAATCGGCCGGAGATCAGGTCGTACATCAGCGAGAGCAGTACGTCGGTCGGCGCGGCGTAGGTTTCGGTTCTTCCTCCGCGGGCGATGTTCACGCCGACGACCTTGCCGCTGAGGTCGACCAGCGGGCCGCCGCAATCGACCGGCCGGACGACCGTATCGTGCTGCAACACCATCGGGAAGCCGTCCCGCCGCTTGCTCATGCCCACGCCCATGCTGTTCTGCATGTTCCGCTTCCGTGCCTCGGGCGAATCGAGCGCCGCCAACTTCACCGAGAATTCCAGTTCCTTGTCGCCGCGCTTCAGCTTCAACTTGACCGTCTCGCCGGGACGGTGCTGCTTGACCTCGGCGATCACGGCCGCGTGGTCGGCGGTCGGCTTGTCGTTGACGTGCGTGATCACGTCGTTGACCTTGATGCCCGCCTTCGCGGCCGGCGAATCCGGCATCACCTGTTCGATGCGTGCGCCGTTGTCCGTCTTCAGCACCACGCCCAGGATCCCGCCGATCGGCCGGATGCCCCGCCGCGGCACGCTGACCACGCCGACGGCCAACGGATCGTCTTCCAGTCCGGGCACGGCCACCCACTGGCCGACCTTGGGCGGTTGATCGCTCCACGGGATGACCGGCAGATCGAAGGCGTCGACCTTGAGCATGGCCAGGTCGAACGGCTCGTGGACGCCGACGTAAGCGGCCTCCAATTCGCGCTGGTCGCGCATCTGGCAGACGATCTTGCCTTTCAACTCGCTGGCCTTGGTGAGGATCCAGCCGTCGGGCCCGACGATCGTCCCCAACGCGGCGTCCTTGCCGTCGCACTTCACGCGGACCGCGCACTTGCCCGCGTCGGTCACCGCGTCGCGGAAGGCGATTTTCACCTCGTCGCTGTCGCGGCCGGGCATGTCGACCTGCCACGACTCGCTGTTGGCCAGCCGGTCCCAATTGTCGTTGTAGACGTCGACCGGCACGTGGAAATTCATGCTGGTCGATCCGCCGATCCGGTTGTTGATGCCGATGACCTTCCCTTCGAGATCGAACAGCGGCCCGCCCGAGTCGCCGCCGACCAGCGGGCAGTCGGTCTGAATCACCGTGTCCCCCGCTCGCAAGACGCGGCCGACGCGGATAACCGCCGGACGGTCGGGCTGGTATCCCAGCGGATGTCCGATGGCCACGCACCAGGTCCCGCACTGCAAGTCGGCGGAGCGGCCCTTTTCCACGAAGGGCCATTTGGACTTGTCGTCGGAAATCTTCATCAATCCGGCGTCGGCGTTCTGGAACAGTCCCAGCGTGACGCCCTTGGTCGTCTTTCCGTCGGCGAGAAAGAATATCACCTCGCGGCCCGGTTCGCCGACTACGTGGCCGGCCGTCATCACGAGGCCGTCCTCGCTGACGATCACGCCGCTGCCTCGCGAACTCCCGATTTGCACTCCGACGACGCAAGGCTGGACCTTGGCCACCATCTTCTGGACCTGCGCTTCGATGGTCTTCAGTTCGGCAAGGTTCTTCGGCGCGGCAACCGCGGAGGAAAGCGGCTCTCGCTTCGGCTCGGCAGCCGGTGCCAACGACGGCAGCAGCACCGCGGCCATCAATATCGACCAGAGCCGACGCGAGTTCGGCCAGTGGAAGGGCCTTCGAGCGTTCATGGCGTGATTCCTGAAACTTCGGGGGCGGGAAATTGCGGGCGTGCAGAACGCGACCGCCACCGGGCGACCGCGGACAGGGCTTTATTATGGTCAAAGCGAACCGCCGCCGCAAACAGCACTAGTGAGGGGTGAGGGGTGAGGGGCGAGGGATCGGAGTCGTACGTCACAAGTTCTCTGCATCGAGCGCGCATGTTCGAAATGACAAGTGGTGAAAACAGCGTTTAGCGGGCGGGCTTGCCCGCCGTTTGGCTATGGTTAAGGGACCGCCAGTCAAGCCTCTCGCAGTCGGGACATGGCCGGCAATTCAGCGTCAACCCCCGGGCGGCGCTTACCCGTTCGAGATCGGCCCCTCGCCCCACATCCCTCGCCCCTCGTCCCTCGCCCCTCCGCTTAGTGCTCGAACGCGTCGACCATGAACGTGGCGTTGTCGGCCACGTCGAACATCGGACGGAAGGGGCTTTTCAGCGCACTTCGGGCGGGCTGTCCGATATACCACACCAACTGGATGTTCAGTCCCCAGGATTCCTCGACTTGGCCTTGGGGCCCGCGGCCTTGGCGGGGGATCAGGTAGTTGATGCGGTTTTCCAGGACCCAGCCTCCGCCGATGGGGGCGTGAAGGTCGGCGCCGAGCAGCGCGTCGCCTTCGCCGGTGAACCCGACCCAAAATCGCCCGTCCCGGCTGTCGCCCAAATGACGGCGATAGTAGAAGGCGAACATGTCGGTCGGTTTCAGATCCAACTGGGTCTGGGCATCGAGGAAGACGTTGTCGTTTCCGGCTCCAAAGGCGCCGAAGAAGCCGATCTCTCGCGTGGCGTCGAGCGAAACGTGCCCGAGTTCGGCGCGGATTTGCGTCAGATCGAACCGTTCGTAGTAGACGTCGCGCATCAGGTCGAACGCCACGCCCCATTGCCATCCCCCGCACGGTGCCCGGCGGAAGAGGCCGGCGGTCAGGAAGAACTGGTCGCGGTCGCCGCGCCGCGCGCCGTTGACCTGGTCGCCCGAGAAGTTGCTATGCACGGCGGCGAAACCGACTTGATATCCGACCGGCGCGACGCCGCCGATCGGGCCGCCGTAGTTGATGCCTTCGTGCAGTCCGAAATTCCCGTTGAGGCCGCGGTCGATGGGCCCTTTGAACCCGTGCATGCCGGCGAACAGCGACAGGTCGCGCGCCCACCACGCCGACCGCAAACGCTCAAAACACATGCCGCAGGGATCGCAGGATCCACCGTAGACATACCCGTTACCGCCGTATCCGCCGCAATCTGCGCAAGCGTCGTCACCGCAGCTTGTGCAGCCCGGTTCGATCACGTAGTCGTCCAGCAGTTCCGGCTCGTCGAACATATAAGCCTCGTCCGGCAAAATGCGGTCCGGCGATGCGGCGCCCTGGAATACCTGACCCGGTGGCGTCTCGACCATTTCCGGATCGGTCTGGACTATCGTGGAGACGACTCTGGCACGCGTATTGGGCCGGGTGACGAAGGCGGTAGGGTTCACTTCGGCGGCGTCTTCCGTCGCTGCCGGGATCCTGGAGGCCGTCTTTGGCGCCCCCCAGCGCAGCGCCATGCCCTCAGGTTCGCGTTCGTTGCTGACGGGGGGGCGATCAGAAACGGTTCTCGCCGGAGCCGAAGCGTGAAGGACCTGTGGACGATGTGCCGTGCGGTATTGCGGTTCCGGGTGGGACACCTGTTGCTCGTGTGGCGGGGTTTTCGGCTGCCACTGGTCTTGGCCGGGCGTTTCCCCGAGAATGAAACCCTTCAGATTGACCTGAGCCTTCACGTTGTCGCAGACGACCAGCAGGACCGCCGCGGCGACCAGGGCACTGATGAGCGGTAGATTGCTCGATTTCATAGGGGCTTACCTCAGAATAGGGGGTATCGCCGGCGGACCTTCCGCGTGAAGGGCTCGGCGGGAGGAATATCGGCTTTGCCTAGCCGGAACTTCCGGAAAAGTCGAAATAATCGGAAAAGACTACCTAGATTACGCATGCCGCCAGAGCAGACAGCCGGCAAATAGTAGCCGTCTTGCTCCGCAAGACGAAGCTCCATCGCGCGCAGACAAAGCTTCATCTCGCGGAGCGAGATGGCTACTATGGGGAAGCCTGCCTGCCAACAAGGGCCGTGGGGCGATGAGCCAAAACCTCCCCAAACTCCGCATCGGGCCGGTCGATATCGACTTTCCCGTGGTGCAGGCTGCCCTGTCGGGCTACAGCGACTGGCCGATGCGGGTGATCGCGCGGCGTTTGGGCGCTCCGTACACACTCGCCGAAGTGATGCTCGACCAGTTCATCCTCAACGTGAGCAAGGGTCGCAAGGCGGGGCGTTACATCCGCGTGACCGACGAGGAGCATCCGTGCGGCGCCCAGTTGATGGGGGCCGAGGGCGAGCAATTTGCCTCTGCCGCCGTCAAACTGGTCGAAGCCGGGTTCGACGTGATCGACCTGAACTTCGCCTGCCCGGTCAAGAAAGTCTTGGGCAAACGCCGTGGGGGCTATCTGCTGGGCGTGCCGGAGCAGGCGCTGGAGATCGTGGCTCGGGTCCGCGACGCCCTGCCGCCGGAGGTGCCGGTGACGGTCAAGATGCGCCGCGGCCTGGACGACAGCGAAACGAGCCGCGAGGATTTTTTTACGATCTTCGACGGCGCGTTCCGCCTGGGCGCGGCGGCGATTACGGTTCACGGCCGCACCGTGCGGCAGCGCTACGAAGGGGCCAGTTCGTGGGAGTTCGTCCGCGAAGTCAAACGCCACGCCGGGCAGCGCACCGTGCTGGGCAGCGGCGACCTGTTCACCGCGCAGGATTGCCTCGACATGATGGCCCGGACGGGCGTCGACGGCGTGACGGCCGCCCGGGGCGCGATCGGCAATCCGTGGATCTTCGCCCAAGCTCGAGCCTTGGCCGCCGGCCGCCCTGTTCCAACACCCGGTCTGCAGGAGCAACGCGAGATCCTCGCCGAGCATTACCGGCTGGCCGAGGAGATTTACGGGCCGCAGCGCGCGTGCCGCGTGATGCGGAAATTCGGCATCAAGTACTCCCGGCTCCACCCCCGCGGCGAAGAACTCCGCGACGCATTCACCGTGGTCAAAAGCGCGGACCAGTGGCAGGCGGTGCTGGAGGAATGGTACGCGGACAAGTAGTCTATTGAAGATCCGCACACTGTACTACTAAGGTTCCGCGCAGAAATAACCTGTACATTTTTCAGCGAGGGTGGCACGCCCTGAGGAACGAAGGGCGTGGAAAACCTGCCAAACCACGCCCTTCGTTCCTCAGGGCGTGCCACCCAATTGGACAGGTTATTTCTGCGCGGAACCTAACTGACAACTGAGAACTTCCCCCATGCACGCTCCCCAGCCGCCAACTTCCTCTCTCCCTTCCGGCAGGCTGGTTGGCCGGCTTTGGGTTCTGGCGGCCGCCTTGATGTGGAGTTCCTGCGGGCTGTTCGTCAAGCTGGGGGCGTTCGACGACTGGTCCGAGTCGGCCCGCGGCCCGTTGCTGGCGTTTTGGCGGGCGTTTTTCGCGGCGCTGGTCCTCTGGCCGGCGGTGCGACGCCCGAGATGGAACGTCCAGCTCGTGCCGCTGACTTTCTGCTTCGCGGTGATGAGCGTCACGTACCTGACCGCGATCGTCCGGACCACGGCGGCCAACGCGGTCTGGCTTCAGGCCACGTCGCCCTGGTGGGTGTTCCTGCTCTCGGTGTTGCTGTTTCGCGAGCCGGTGGTCCGCCGCGATCTGATCCCGCTCTGCTTCGGAGCGCTGGGCGTGGGGACGATCCTTTGGTTCGAGGTGCAAGGAGAGGACGTGCTGGGGGTGGCCTGCGGATTGGCGTCCGGCGCGACGTTCGGCAGCGTGTTGATCTTCATGCGCCGTCTGCGCACGGAGAGTTCTCCCTGGCTGATGGCGCTTTGCCACTCGGTGGTCGCGTTGATGATGTTGCCCTGGGTGATCTGGATCGGCATCCGGCCTTCGCTGCTCCAAGTAGCCGTGCTGGCCGCGTTCGGCGCCCTGCAGATGGCGATCCCTTACCTCTTCATGATGCGCGGACTGCGCTTCATCAGCAGCCAGGAGGCCGTGGCGATCGGCCTGCTCGAGCCGACGCTGATGCCGCTGTGGGTGTTCTTGGTCGGACGGGAAACGCCCGCATGGTGGACCATCCTCGGGGCCGCGCTGATTTTGACGGGGCTGGCGCTGCGGTATGGGGTTCTGGAGTGGTGGGGAAGGGAGTAGATTTCGGATTTCAGATTTCGGATTTCAGTTGCCGGCGATCGGGCGGCAGGTCGGTCGGCTTGCGGCGGATGTCGATATCGCCGGACTGGCGACGCAACAGGGCCACGAGGCTCACGCCCCGGCGATAGGCTCGTGCTTTGCGGCCGTGCAAGACGTCGAGCAGCCGCCTGGCCTCCCCGGCGAAGATGCTCTGTAGCAGCCAGTTGACGGGCCGGCTGGGGAGTTCGAAATCGGTTCCCACCCGGCCTGCCGCGCGGCCCCGCTTGCGGTTGATCGCCCGAACCAATCGTACCACCGGATACAATCGGGCGTTGAAATAGGAGACCAGCAGCGGCGCAACCGGCAGATCGGTCCAAATGCGCTGGAAGCGATCCAGGTCGTAGCGGCGGTAGTGCCCGAACGACTCGTCGTGTTCGGTCCAGAGCGAATCGCCGGCCGGAACGGTCAGCAGGAAGTGGCTTCCCGGAGTTGCTGCCGCCAACAGCTCCGAGAGCATCGCGAAGTCGTCGTCGACGTGTTCCAGCACGTCCATCAACGTGAACAGACGGGCTTGCTGCATCAGTTCGCCGAGGTCTTCCGGCGCCCGCCCGATGAGGAACCGCACGTCGGGGAAACGCTGCCGGGCCAACTCGACGGCCTGGTCCGACGTATCGATCCCCGCGCAATCGTAGCGATCGGCCAGCGCGGCGATGTTGGCTCCGGTCCCGCAGCCGACGTCGACGACGACGGCATCCGGCCCCGGCGGCAGCACCTCACCGACCAACCGGCCGACGATCCGCCGCCGCGCGACGAACCACCAGTGTCGCTGTTCGATGTCGGCGTGGAGTTGGAATTGTTCGGGTTGCATGGAGCGAGGGGTTAGGGGCGAGGGATTGGGGATTGGGGATTGGGAAGTAACGTTTAGCGGGCGGGCTTGCCCGCCGTTTGGCTGCGGCCAAGTGCCGCGTTGGGGACGAGGGACCGGGTTTTGGGGATTGGGAAGCAAAACCGAGAATATCGAATATCGAACAGGACAAAACGGCGGGCAAGCCCGCCCGCTAAACGTCACTATCACAAATGGTTGTGGCAACCATGCGCGCACCGTGCGCGGATGTTGCGGAATAACGCTCTCGCCCCTCGTCCCTCGCCCCTCACCCCTCGCCCCTCGCCCCTACTTCCCCAGGCACCGCCCGATATGCCGAACCGCCTGGCGGAGGCGATTCTCGTTTTCCACCAGGGCCAGGCGCAGGTGGCCTTCGCCGGCGGGACCGAAGCCGGCGCCGGGGCTGACGACCACGTCGCCTTCGCGGAGCAGTTTCATGGCGAAGTCGATGGAGGTCATCTCGTGGGCCCAGGGCTCGGGGATTTTGGCCCAGACGAACATCGTGGCCTTGGGCCGCTCGATGGACCATCCCAGGCGCTCGAGCCCGTCGCACAACACGTCGCGGCGACGCTGGTAGACGGCGGCCTGGGCCTCGACGGCCGCCTCGGTCTGCCGCAGGGCCACGATCGCGGCGATCTGGATCGGCCGGAACATGCCGTAGTCGTAGTAGCCTTTGATCGTCGAGAGGGCCCGGATCATCTCGGCGTTGCCCGCACAAAAACCTACCCGCCATCCGGCCATGTTGTAGCCCTTGCTCATGGTCGTGAATTCCACGCCCACGCCGATCGCCCCGGGCGCGGCCAGGAAACTGGGCGCCCGGTAGCCGTCGAACGTCACGTCGGCATAGGCCAGGTCGCTGATCACCAGGAAGCCGTACCGCTTGGCCAGTTTGACGACCTCGACGTAGAACTCCGGCTCGACCACGGCCGTGGTCGGGTTGTGGGGGAAATTGACGATCAGGAGCTTGGGCCGGGGAACCATGTGCCGGCAGGTGTAGTCGATGTTGGCCAGCAGTTTGTCGGTATCGGCCACTTCCAGCAGGATCGAATTGGCGGCGGCCAAGGCCACCGCGTAGAGATGGGCCGGATAATAGGGGGCCGGCACGATCGCCGTATCGCCGGGACCCAGCAATCCCAGGCACATGTGGCTGAACCCTTCCTTGGACCCCAGGCACGCGATCAACTCCTTCTCCGGGTCGAGTCGAACGCCGTGTACCTTGAAATACTTGCTGGCCGCTTCTCGGCGGAGGCTGAGGATCCCCTGCGACTGGACATAGCCGTGGTTCTTAGGGTCCCGGGCGGCCTCGGCCAGTTTTTCGATGACCAGATCCTGCGGCGGATCGGACGGATTGCCCATCCCCAGATCGATCACGTCGTCGCCGGCCCGCCGTTTTTGGTACATCAGCCGGTTGATCTGGGCGAACAGGTACGGCGGCAGCCGCCGCACCCGCTCGGCCACGTTGATCGAAAACTCACCGTGCTCACGGGGCGGTTCGCCCGTTTTCTGCTCGTCGTTCATCTGCGGGAAGTATCAAAACAGAGATGGACCGAGAACGTGCCATTGATCCAAGATACTGCGCCCCGGGACAAAAGGGAACAGGCCTTCCGCTCTCGCCCTTCTCGTTTGCCGGGCAAGAACCTATACTGAACCTATACTTGGGGCGAACCGACGATTCTTCTTCCCATCGCCGTGCACGAGGGAGACCTTGATGTCCGAATCGACCGACCTGAATCTGACCGACTTCATCCGGGACGTTCCGGATTTTCCCAAGCCGGGGATCCTCTTCCGCGACATCACTCCGCTGTTGGCCGCTCCGGGGGCGTTCCGTCAGGCAGTCAGCCGGTTGGCCGATCACTTCCGCGGCGCGAAGATCGACGTGGTGGCCGCGGCCGAAGCCCGAGGGTTTCTCTTCGCCGCGCCGCTGGCCTTGGAACTGGAGGCGGCGCTGGTTCCGATCCGCAAGCCCGGCAAGTTGCCCCACGAGACCCTCTCGCTGACGTACGATCTGGAATACGGCACCGATACGCTCGAGATTCACGCCGACGCGATTCCCCCGGGCGCCGACGTCTTGGTGGTCGACGACCTGCTGGCCACCGGCGGGACGATCGAGGCCTGCTGCCACCTGGTCGAGAAGGCCGGCGGAAAGGTGGCCGGCTGCGCCTTCCTGATCGAGTTGGTCGGTCTGGGCGGCGCGAAGCGAATCGCCCAGTACGAAATGGTTAGCCTGATCAGGTACGATTGAGCCGCCACCCTCTCGATAGCGCCGGGTGCCATGCCCACGCAAGCGTGAGGATAGCACCCGGGCTGGCCGTCCGGCGTCTTGGGCGTAGTATTTCAATAGAGATCTACAAAGCCCTATTCACGCCGGAAAGGAGGTGAATCGTGGCGGTTACCAAGCCGGTTCAAAGGCCGACCTTTCGCAAGACCGAAGGCATGCCCGAAGACAAACGGCAACTCCGTCAGGAGCGGACCCACGTGATTATCATGGTGCTGGCGATTCTCGCCGTGTTCGCGCTGGTGATCCTGCTGGCCAGCTTGGGCCCGGTGCCGGAAAACGTCGATCCGGGTCCCCCGTTCTTGCCATAGGCGGCGGCCTGAAATCAACTCGCCAGGATTTTCAACAGTTCGAGCAACTCCTCGGGAACGGGTCTGTGCTGGGCGTAAGTGTCCTGGAACCGCGTCAAGACCAATTGGTGGTTGATCTCGCCGGCCATGGCCCCCGTCTCTCCTTCGATAATGGCTTCGACGGCGAAATTGCCCAGCCGGCTGGCGAGAATTCGATCGTCGGGCATGGGACAACCGCCGCGCTGCAAGTGTCCCAGCGTGAGCACCCGGGTTTGGAAGGGGCAGCCTGCCTTGCATAGGCCTTCATTGAGGATTCCCGCCCCGCCCAGTTCATCGCCCTCGGACACCACGATCATGATGGATTTCTTTCCCCGGGCTTTGAGCAGTTGGAGGTGCTGGATGATTTGGGGGATGTTCGTTTCCGTTTCCGGCAAGGCGACCACTTCCGCCCCGCCGGCCAAGGCCGTGTACAAACCGATATAGCCGCTGTGACGGCCCATGACTTCGACCAGGAACAGCCGCTCGTGACTCTCGGCCGTGTCGCGGAGCTTGTCCAGGGCCTCGACCGCGGTTTGCACGGCCGTGGCGAAGCCGATCGTGTAATCGGTACCCATCAGGTCGTTGTCGATCGTTCCGGGACACCCGATGATCTTGCCGTCCCACTGGCGGGCCAGCGCGACGGCCCCATGGAAGGTGCCGTCGCCGCCGATCGGTATCAGCGCGTCGATCTTGCACCGTTTGAGCACTTCCACCGCCTTCTTCAAGCCGGTCTCGGTGCGGAACTCCTCGCTGCGGCTGGTCAACAGGATCGTGCCGCCGCGTTTGGCAAGGTTGGATACCGAGCGAAGCCGCATTAGTGCTTCGCCGTCGGAATTGATGTAGAAATCCTCTTCCAGAAGGCCCTGGAACCCTCGGCGGATGCCGACCACTTCGTGCTTGGCGGCCAAGGCCGAACGGACCACCGCCCGAATACACGGGTTCATTCCCGGCGCATCGCCGCCGCTGCAAAAAACACCAATTCGCATGATAAGCCTTTCTGATTTCGCTGAACTCGCCAGGCGGGAGGCCGGGGGATCAAGACGCCTCGATCCTCAACGGGTGTTCCCGCATGAACGCTTCGGCCTCTTCACGGTCGAACACGCTTTCGGTGGCGGCGACGGACCGGACGCAACTGGCCCCCAAGGCACTGCCCCAGCGAAGACAACCGGCCGGGTCCTCGCCCCGGAGCAGTCCCACAATGAAACCGGCGTCGAACGCGTCGCCCGATCCGGTTCCGCCGACGAACTGCGTCGGGTAGACCCCGGCACGCAGCCGAAGACCGTCGCCAATCAGCAGGCTTCCCTCATTCCCCCGGGTAATGACGACCGTCTGCGCACCCGCATCTCGAAACCGCTGTGCCTGCGCGACCGGATCGCCCAGGCCGGTCAGGGCGGCCGCCTCGTCGTCGTTGGGCATGAAGAAATCGACTTCGGGCAACATCAAGGCCACCCGGTCGAAGCAATCCTCGCCCCCGATCCCCACCACGTCCAGGACGGTCTTGGTTCCGGCCGCCCGCGCAGCTCGCAACAACTCGACCATCCGCCCCGTCTCCAGCGCCAAGAGCATCAGATACCCGCCGATGTACAGGACCTTGGCCTGCGACACCCAGTCGGGGGGCATGTGCTCGACGGCGAACCGCGTGTTGGCACCGGGCGAGGCGATGAACCGCCGGTCCTGATCCTTGACGTTGATGACCATCGTACACGCCGTGTGAATCCCCTCGAGCTGGTGGATTCCGTCGATCTGCACCCCGCCGTGGACCAGTTCATCCATAATGAACCGGCCGAATACGTCCTTGCCCACGCAGCCGGTCGCCCCCACGCGGACACCGCACCGGGCCAGATCCAGCGCCGTGTTGCTGGCACAGCCGCCCAGGCAAAGTTGGATGCGGTCCGGGGCCACCAACTCGCCTTCGTCCGGTGCCCGATCCACCGGGGAGCAAACGACGTCGGCGAACAAGATTCCCGCACAAAGGCAATCGATTTCCACGGTTCGTTTCTCCGCTGTCGCGAGGGTGGCACGCCCTATTGTGATAGCAGCACTGAACTCGTTTTTCCAGGCCTTGCGAAGAAGAAACCGGCGTTTCGGCCGCGGGGGGAGTATTGTTGACTTATTCAGTCAGGATTCGATCAGCCGGGTTTGGATCACTCGGTAGATGTCCTTTGCCACATCCGGCTTGCTCCCGGAGAATTCGGCCAACACGTGACCGGCCGGGTCGATGATTTCTACCTGCGTGTCGGGGGCGTGCATGGCGCCGGGCCCGTTGACGACGATCAGGTCGCAACTCTTTCGTTCCAGCTTCTGTAATGCCCTCATCCGCTCGTCTTGCGTCTCCAACGCGAAGGCGACCATCCACTGCCGGCCTTTGACGGCGCCCAATCGGGCAACCACGTCGGGTGTCTCGATCAGGTGCAGTTTCAGCGGCTCGCCCGTCTTTTGGATCTTCTGCGACGCGACCACGACGGGCCGATAGTCGCAGGGGGCGGCCACGCCGATCAGGCCGTCGCAGGCGGGAAAGACTTTCAGGCAGGCCTCGAGCATCTCCTCGGTGGAAACCATCGAGATCACCTCGGCCGCCTCGGGGTAGTCGACGTCGACCGGCCCGCTGACAATCACCACCTCGTGACCGGCCTCCAGGGCGGCCTCCGCCAACGCCGCCCCCATCCGGCCGCTGGAGGCGTTGGTCAGATACCGCACCGGGTCGAGGTACTGGCGCGTGGGACCGGACGTGATGAGGATGCGCGGCATGGGGGGGAGGGGGGGAATGATGAATTAGGAATGATGAATTAGGAATCAGGAACGAGGAAGAACCGTTTAGCGGGCGGGCTTGCCCGCCGTTTGGTTGCAGCCAAAGGCCTCCAACTGCTCGGCGATCGCTTCGAAGATCCGCTCCGGCGAGGCCATGCGCCCCGGTCCGCGGGTGCCGCAGCTTAGGTAGCCTTCCTCGGGATCGATCAGGATGACGCCGTCGATGCGAAGCTGCTCGGCGTTCCGTTGCACGGCCGGTTTTTCCCACATCCGGGCGTTCATCGCCGGCGCCATCAGGATCGGACCGGCGAAGGAAAGCAGCGTCGTGCTCAACAGGTCGTCGGCCAGGCCGGTGGCCGCCTTGGCCAGGATATTCGCGGTGGCCGGAGCCACGCAGAATACCTCCGCCGCCTCGGCCAGTTCGATGTGGGGATGCGCCCCGCGGCCGAACGTCTTGATCCCCACCGGCCGTCCCGTCAGCGCCTCGAAGGTCTTCGGCCCGACCAGCCGCGTGGCCGAACGGGTCATCACGACCGAGACCCCCGCACCCGCTTGGACCAGCCGGCTGACCAGCGCCGCCGTCTTGAAGGCGGCGATCCCTCCGGTTACCCCGATCAACAACTCGCGACCGTTCATAGGTTGCGCAGGTCCAGTTCAGGGGGGCCGCCTTCTTTACTGCCGGCGGCGATTTGCACCTTCAGTTCCGTATCCAGATAGATCTTGTCCTGCAGAATCTCCTGGATGACGATCTCCATCTTGTTAGGGGTATCCAGACGGACCAGAGGTCGGGCACCGGCGTTCAAGGCGACCATGCGTTTCTGGATCAGGGTCGACAGTTTGAAACGACCACCAACCTTTTTGACGATTTTTTCTTCACGAAGATCATCAATCATGCGGGGCGACCTCCGATTCTCGAGTCAGTATATTGCAGATTTCTTGAGCAGCGCGCTCCACGTCGTCGTTGACGACCTCGTAACGATATCGATCGGCCAAGTCCAATTCTTGTCGAGCCCGAGCAAGTCTCCGTTGGATGGCCTCTTCACTCTCGGTTTTGCGGCCACGGAGCCGCTGTTCCAGTTCCGCGAGGGAATCGGTCCGGACGAAGACCGTGATCGCGTCGTCGAAGCGTGCCATGACCGCCAACGCGCCTTGGACGTCAATTTCTAAGACTATCCATTTCCCCGCCTTCAGACCAGGGGTAACTTCGCTCGACAAAGTCCCGTACCAACAGCCGCTTCCGAAAACTTCGAAACACTCCAGGAACTCACCGTTCTTTCGGCGGGCAAAAAACTCCTCCGCCGCGAGAAAGTGATAATCGACCCCGTCAACCTCCCCAGGGCGAGGGGGCCTCGTCGTCGCTGACACACTAGCCGCCAAAGGAAGGGGGGCCAGGTCGAACACCCGACGCATCACCGTGGTCTTGCCCGCGCCCGAAGGCCCCGAAACCACGACCAATCTTCCTTCGCAATTCGGCGGCATCTTCACTCGATGTTTTGGATCATCTCGCGCATGCGTTCAATAGCCGCTTTGATCTCGATGACGTCTCGGGCGATTTCCACGTCGTTGCCCTTCGACCCGATCGTATTGGTCTCCCGAAACATCTCCTGGGTCAGGAATTCCAGCGTTCGGCCGGAACTCTCCTGCAGGTCCATGGTCGCCTCGAACTGGTCCAGGTGGCTGAAAAGCCGGACGATCTCTTCGGAAATGTCTCCGCGTTCGGCGAACAGGCTGACCTCGCGAATCAGGTCGGCCGGATCCAGGGAAACGCCGTACTCGGTCAGGACGTTCTTCAGCCGCTGGTCGAGCCGGGCACGATAACCGTCGGCGACCAGCGGCGCCCGCTGTTGCACCCGCTCGAGCGCGGTCACAATCGCCGTGCGGTTGGCCCGCAGATCCTCTTCCATCGCCCGGCCTTCTTCGCTGCGCATTCGGGCCAGGCTCTCCATGGCCGCTTCCAACGTTTGGGCGATCACCGGCCAATCGGCCTCGAGATCCAACGACGCTCGGGCGTCCTCGTTGACGACCCCCGGCAGCGGCAGCAGGGCCTCCAGGTAAGTGTCGCCGGGTACGTTCCACTGGCGGTGCAGCGTTTCGAGCTGGCGTCGGTAACGATCGAGCACCTCGGCGTTGATTTTGAAGTCTTCGAGCGGTCTGGCTTGATGGATCCGAAGCGTCACCTGAACCGCCCCGCGACGGATGCTCCGGCGTACGACGGCTTCGATCTTGGGTTCCAGCGGCCCGTAGCCTTCGCCGGCCCGAACGGACAGTTTGAAGAACCGGCTGTTGACGGTGCGCACCTCGACCGCCACCGTCAGGGAGCCCTGCTGGCAATGCGCCTCACCAAAGCCGGTCATGCTCGACAGCAAGGTGGTCCCATCCTGACTCTAGGGGGTATTCAAGGCCCTTCGACAGGCGTCGAGTCGGGCTCGCCGCCTCCGGCACCGGGTTCGGCGGGGGCGACGATACCCTCGCGTTGAGGTGCGTCGCTTCCGAGGCCTTCATCCAGCGGCCCCTGACCGGCGGTGGCCATGAGTTTTACGGTGACCATGCACAGGATGATCCAGAACGCGGCCATCCCGATGGTGATTCGGGTGAAGAGATCCCCGGCCTTGGTCCCGAAGGCGCTCTGACCGCCCAGCCCGCCGAACGCTCCGGCCAAGCCGCCCCCTCGTCCTCGCTGGATCAGCACCAGCAGGATGAGGAACACCGCCGTCAAGAACAGCAGGATCATCAACAAAACGCCCCAGAACGACATGGCAGTCTCTCTTTCCCGTTTGCTAGGCTCTTGCCCCGGCGACAATGCCCAAGAACGACTCGACTTTCAAACTGGCCCCCCCCACCAGGGCCCCATCGATATCCGGCTGCTGCAGCAACTCGGCCGCGTTGTCCGGCTTGACGCTGCCCCCGTACTGGATTCGGACAGACTGGGCAACTTCTTCATTATAGCGGTCTGCAATGATCTTGCGAAGGTCGAGATGGACATCCTCCGCTTGTTGGGGAGTGGCCACTTTCCCGGTGCCGATGGCCCAAACCGGCTCGTAGGCGATCACGACCTTGACCATCTGCTCGGGCGAGAGCCCCGCCAGCGATCCGTCGAACTGGCCGCGGATCACCTGCAGCGTTGCGCCCGCCTCGCGTTGGGAAAGCAACTCGCCCACGCAAACGATCGGGCAGAGTTCGGCCCCCAGCGCGGCGTGGACCTTCTTGTTGACCTCCTCGTCCGTTTCGCCCAACACGTGCCGCCGCTCGCTGTGGCCCAAAATGACGTACTTGCATCCGACGTCGCACAGCATCGACACGCTGATCTCGCCGGTGAAGGCTCCTTCCGCTTCGTGGTAGACGTTCTGCGCACCCAAACCGATCTTCGTGCCGGCGAGCGCGGAGGCCACCGCACCGAGGTACAGGCTCGGCGGGCAGACGGCCAAATCGACCTCTCCGACGCTGTCGGCTTCCTTCGCCAGGCCCTCGGCCAACGCCACCGCCGAGGCACGGTTGAGATTCATTTTCCAGTTGCCCGCGATAAACGGTCGTCGCATCAAGAAACTCCTTGAAACTGTTGCGTCGGTGTCGTCATAGTAGCCGTCTCGCTCCGCGAGACGTAGCCGTCAAAGTAGCCGTCTCGCTCCGCGAGACATGGCCGTCAAAGTAGCCGTCTCGCGAAGACGTGGCTACATCTCGCGGAGCGAGATGGCGACTATTTCTCCGTCCCGCTTAGATCTCGCTTTCCCATCCCTCCGGCTCGCTCGCCGGGAAAGAGCCGAGGATTTCCAATCGCAGCGTCTTCTCGTCCAGCGCGCTGACCACGCGCTGCAGCCGGGCGTCGTTCTGGTGGCCTTCCATCTCCACGAAGAACAAATAGGCCCGATCGGAACCGGGAATCGGGAACGACTCGATCCAGGTCAGGTTCACGCGGCTCTGCTTGAAGATGTTCATCGCGTCGGCCAGCGCGCCCGGGCGATGTTCCACCTGGAACAGCATGGCGGTTCGATCGTTGCCGGTGCGCGGCGGCGGTTTGCCTCCGATGACGGCGAATCGGGTGGTGTTCGACGGGTTGTCTTCGATCTTCTCGGCCAGGATGTCCAGGCCGTAATGTACGCCGGCCTCCAAGCTGGCGATGGCCGCGGCGCCCGGTTTTTCGCGGGCCAATTGGGCGGCCGTCGACGTACTGGTTACCTCGATGGTTCGCGCGCCGGGCAGATGCTTGGCCAGCCAATTGCGGCACTGCGACAGCGCCTGGGGGCGGCTGTAGACCTCCCGGACTTCCGTGCGCGGACACTTGCCCAACAGCGTGTGATGGATTTCCATTTCCACTTCGCCGCAGATCTGCACCGGCAGGCGGGTGAACGTCTCCAGCGTGTCGGCGACCCGGCCGTCGGTCGAGTTTTCGACCGGCACCAGGCCGAAGTCGGAGTGTCCCCGATTGACCTCCTCGAACACGGCCGGGATGCTGCCGACCGGCACGAATTCTGCGCTTTGCCCGAAACGACGCAACGCCGCCAGGTGACTGTAGCTGTAGAGCGGGCCGAGGAATGCGACGCGGATTTCGTGCACCAGGCTTCGGCAGGCGCTTTGGACCTCGCGAAAGATCGCGCGAAGACCCCGCCGGGCCAGCGGACCGCGGCTGCGGCTGATCACCTCGGCCAACTCCTCCTCTTCAAGCCCGGCGGCCGCGACCGTCAGGTCGGGTCGGCCGCCGCGCTTGGCCATTTTCAAGGTCAGGCCGGCCCGCTCCTGCACGAGTTTGAGCAATTCGCGGTCCAGCCGGGCAATCCGAGATTGCGGGTCCGCGGCCACCGAGTCTTTCGTGGGGGCCTTTTTCTTCACGGCAGGCGGTTTCGCCTTCGCAGCAGCCGGCCGTTTCTTCTTTGTAACCTTGCCCATCGGAAGGCTCCAGGACATGCCCAGCGGTGTGGCCGCCAGTGTTGGAGGGCCAGGGGTGTTCGTCGGCGGCAGAAACGTATTCTTGTACCCCACGGGTATCGGAGTGTCAACCGACCCCCACGAGATAGCTATATGG
>Ga0307380_10003089_pt1 | contig 23278 bp, 20 predicted proteins | sample UN3MG_FD_202239 | JGI IMG/M metagenome (GOLD analysis project Ga0307380, IMG submission 202239) | Soil microbial communities from Risofladan, Vaasa, Finland - UN-3 | ecosystem: Environmental > Terrestrial > Soil > Coastal area > Acid sulfate soil | place: Finland: Risofladan, Vaasa | collected... | reverse complement strand
AGCCGAACGCCGTCCACGATGACCGGTAACTGAAGACTGACAACTGACAACTGACAACTGACAACTGACAACTGTTGACTCATGCCAGCGCCTTGTCCGAAATATCCTTGCGGCACCAGGCGCCCTTCCAGCGGATGCACTTCACGGCCCGGTAGGCGTTGAACTTGGCGTTGGCGATGTTGTTGCCCAGGGCGGTGACGTTGAGCACGCGCCCGCCGGCGGTGACTACTTGTCCCTCGGATGTCTTCGTGCCGGCGTGGAAGACCTTCACGTCGGCGAGTTTCGCGGCGTCGTCGAGGCCACGGATCGGATGGCCCTTGGTGTAGCTGCCGGGATAGCCTTCGCTGGCCATCACCACGCAGACGGCAGGCCGCGGGTCCCACTCCAGCGGATCGAGTTGATCGAGCCGCCCGTCGATGGCCGCCTCGATCACGTCGACCAGATCGGTCTTCAGTCGCATCAGCAGCGGTTGACACTCCGGATCGCCGAACCGCACGTTGTACTCCAGCACCTTGGGCCCCTGGTTGGTGATCATCAGCCCGGCGTAGAGCACGCCGTTGAACGGCCGCCCGGCGTGTTTCATGCCGTGGATGGTGGGCACCAGCACGTGCCGTTCGATCCAATGGAGCATTTCGTCGTCGACCAGCGGGGCGGGACAGTAGGCGCCCATGCCGCCGGTGTTCGGGCCGGTGTCGCCGTCGTAAGCCGGCTTGTGGTCTTGAGCCGGCTGGAGCGTTACGAGCGTTCGCCCGTCGGTGATCGCCAGCACGCTGGCTTCCTGGCCGTCGAGCCGTTCCTCGATCACCATCCGGTCGCCCGCCGCGCCGAAGGCCCGCCGGCGAGCGATCATCTCGACCGCCGCCAGCGCTTCGTCCCGTTTTCGGCAGACGATCACGCCCTTGCCGGCGGCCAGCCCGTCCGCCTTGACGACCACCGGCACGTCCTCGCGGTCCTTGAGGAACTTGACGGCGTGGTCGGGGTCGTCGAAGACCTGGTAATCGGCCGTGGGCACGTCGGTGTCGCGCAACAGGTTCTTGCAGAAGACCTTGCTGGCTTCCAACTCGGCGGCCGCCTTGTCGGGTCCGAAAACCCGCAGTCCGGCGTCCCGAAAGGCGTCGACGATGCCCGCGGCAAGAGGGGCCTCGGGCCCGATGACCGACAACGCGATACCGTTTTCCTTGGCGAACTTGATCAGGGCGGGGAAATTCTCGGCCGATATCTCGACGTTCTCGGCGTCGGCGGCCGTGCCGGCGTTGCCCGGGGCCACGAAGACCCGCTCGACCTTGGGGCTTTGCGAGATTTTCCAGGCCAGGGCGTGTTCCCGCCCCCCGTTGCCCACGATCAAGACGTTCATGCCGAGGGTCCTTGTCCCAGGTGAAGAAAAACCATCAAGTCGGTCCGGATTCTAGTGCATACCGCTGCCGCGCGGAAGGGGTGGGGTGGGAATGATGAATGAGGGATTGGGGTTGGGGATGATGAATTGGGGACTGGGGATTGGGGACTGGGGATTGGGGACTGGAGTCTTACGTTGTGACTTTTGCGCGCGGTGCGCACAAGTCGTGGGGCACGTTTTAAACGTGCCTTTTCGGTTATGGGCACGTTGAAAACGTGCCCCACGTCCGCCGAGAATCAGGTTGATGAGGGCATCGACAAGGAGTATCTTGGAGGATCGCATCGGACGGCCTCTCTTGTCCACGCCATGCAAGGTGATACAAGACCGCAATGGATCGTGCCAACAGACTGGGCGAAGGCAGCATCCCATCCCTCTTGCTGAAGTTCTCGGCTCCCGCCGTCGTCGGGATGATGGCCCAGGCCCTCTACAACGTCGTGGACCGGATCTTCGTAGGCCAGGGAGTGGGGCCCGAGGGGATTGCGGGCACAACGGTCGCCTTCCCGTTCATGCTGGTCATGCTGGCCTTTGGCATGTTGATCGGATTCGGGGCGGCCGCCTTGGTGTCGATCCGGCTTGGCGAGCAGAAGAAAGAGCAGGCTGAACGGGTACTCGGCAATGCGACGGTGCTGTTGGTGGGCGCGTCGCTTCTGCTCACCGTCATGGGGACGGTGCTGCTCGACCCTCTCTTGAGACTGTTCGGGGCGAGCGACCAGATCCTTCCTTACGCCCACGATTACTTGCAGATCATCGTCCTGGGCTCGGTCTTCCAAGCGGTCGGCTTCGGGCTCAATGCGATCATTCGCGGTGAAGGCAATCCCCGAATCGCCATGTTCACCATGCTGATCGGGGCCTTGCTGAATACCGTCCTGGACCCCATTTTTATCTTCGGGTTCGGTTGGGGAATGCGGGGTGCAGCCATCGCGACGGTCGTTTCCCAGGCAGTTTCTGCCCTCTGGGTGGTCAGCTACTTCCTTCGTGGCAAGAGCCTGCTGAAGCTCAGAAAGGCCAACCTGCATCTGCAATGGCCCACTTGCGCCTCCATCGTCGCCATCGGTTCTCCCCCATTTGCCATGCAGATCGCCGCCGCCACGTTGAATGCCATCCTGAACCATCAGCTTCACCGGTACGGCGGCGATCTGGCGATTTCCGTGATGGGCGTCGTCTACGCCGTCATGCTCTTTATTGCCATGCCGATTTTCGGCATCAATCAGGGGGCGCAGCCCATTATCGGCTACAACTACGGAGCCGAAAACTTCGACCGGGTCAAGAAGACGCTCCAGACGGCGATCCTGGCCGCCACCACCATTACGACGGCAGGGTTCTTCGCTGCCATGATCTTTCCTTCGCAAGTGGTCTGGCTTTTCAACCGCGACGATCCGACCCTGATGCGTCTGGGAACTCACGCCCTTCGCACGTGCCTCATGATGCTCCCGATCGTCGGTTTTCAGATCGTCAGTGCCAGCTACTTCCAGGCGGTCGGCAAGCCGAAACACGCCCTGTTGCTGAGTCTTTCCAGACAGGTGCTCCTGCTGATTCCGGCAGTCTTCATACTACCCTGCTTCTTCGGCCTGGACGGTCTTTGGGCAGCCTTTCCGACCGCCGATCTGGGTTCTTCCATCTTGACCGGCACTTGGCTGCTCTGGGAGCTTCGCCACTTGCACAGACGCCACCTGGAGACGGTGGACCATGACCGCGACGACGACGTGGGTGGCACGCCCTGAGGAACGAAGGGCGTGTATTCCCGACGTACCACGCCCTTCGTTCCTCAGGGCGTGCCACCCCGGAGTTTACCGCAACCGTGTCAAAGACCGTTTGGTGCCAGGGATTGGGGGAATCCATGGCAATCGAGAGAGGGTTCTGGTACATTGGCGTTTGTCGGCGTGGGTGCTCGAACGCATTCTTTTACGGGAGGGTGAACAATGGCCGGGCTGAGTCGTCGCGAGTTCTTGCAGCGGTCCAAGAGGACTTCGTTGGGATTGGCCGCGGGGGTCACGATCTTGAGCAACGCCGCATCGGTTCGCGCGGCGCCGGCGGCCGAGAGGATCGTGCTGGCGGCCGTGGGCGTGCGCGGGCGAGGTGCCAATTTGGCGCAAGGCTTTCTCGAACGCGGCGACTGCCGATACGCCTACGTCTGCGACGTGGACAGCAGCCTGTTCGCTCCTCGCGCCAAGGCCATCGCCGAACAGCAGGGCGGTCAGGAGCCGAAGTGCGTGCAGGACTTCCGCCGGGCGCTGGACGACGCCTCGGTCGACGCGGTCATCGTGGCCACGCCCGACCACTGGCACGCACCGGCGACGGTTTGGGCGTGTCAGGCCAACAAGGACGTCTACGTCGAGAAGCCGGCCACCCACAGTTGCTGGGAAGGCCGGAAGATGATCGAGGCCGCGCGGAAGTACCGACGCGTCGTGCAGATCGGCACGCAGAACCGTAGCGCGCCGTACAACATCGAGGCCAAGAAGTTCATCGACGACGGCAAGCTGGGCACCATCCACATGTGCCGCATCTACAACCAGAAGTTCTGGGGTAATCACCCCGTGGTCCCTGACGGCGACGCGCCCGCGGGACTCGACTGGGACATGTGGAACGGCCCCGCTCCGGAGCACCGATACAACAGCGCGTACCACCGCTACTGGAACCATCTGTGGCGGTATTCCGGCGGCGATATGGCCAACGACGCCAGCCACCAGATCGACCTGGCCCGATGGCTGATCGGCGCGACCTGTCCCAAGACGGCCTACTCGACCGGCGGCCGGTTCGCCAGCCAAGGCGCGGCGGAAACGCCCGACACGCAGGTGGCCGTTTACGACCTCGACAAGATGGTGGTCACGTTCGAGCTGACGCTCTACACGCCCTACATGCTCAAGACGGACGGCGAGCTGCGCGATAGCGACATGTTCCCCTACTGGCCGCAGAACGCCACGCGGATCGAGATCTTCGGCACGGAGGGACTGATGTGCGTGGGCCGGCACGGCGGCGGCTGGCAGGTCTACGTGCGGCCGAAGGATCGCCTGCCGGTGGTCGCTGCGCAGAGGTACGGCCGCTTTCCCGACCCGCCGCACAAGGAGAACTTCATCCAGTGCATCCGCACCCGGCAACGCCCCAACGCCGACGTGGAGGAAGGGCATCTCAGTGCCTTGTGGATCCACTACGCCAACATCAGCTACCGCACCGGCGGGCAGAAGCTGCGGATCGATCCGACGACCGAGCAGATCATCGACAACCCCGAGGCCATGAAGCTCTTCCAGCGCGAGTACCGCAAGCCCTGGGTAATCGAAGATCCGGTATAAATCGGATAATGCGTGCCCTTGCCAAAGTCATCCGTCTGGAATCTTCGCGGCGCGATCGCTCGGGATGACCCGGCAACCCATTTTGCCACGCTTTCCTAACCCAACCGCATTCACGCAGAATTCTCGGGATTTTCCTCATCTTGCGCCGATTCTCTTGCTATCGCTTGCCAGCACTGCTATCTTGACAGGTGGATCAAAGGGGCGCGAAGTAGGTTTGTGCGCTTCCGGGTTTCTTGTCTCGGCAGCGCCGAGAGCCGTCGGCCTCGAATCAGGACTGCACGATGCTTGTTCTTTCGCGAAAAGCAGGCGAGAAGATCCTTATCGGGGACAAGATCGCGGTGACCGTCGTTCGCATCGCCCCGGGGATCGTGCGCATCGGCATCGAAGCCCCGCAAGACCTGCCGATCGTGCGCGAGGAAATCAAGGATCGGCATCGAGAAAGCCCTAGCGAACAGGCCCCGGCCGCACGATCTTAGCCGCGTAGGTCAGGGCTTGCCCTGACGGAATCGGGCAGCCGGCAGGAAAATCCGTCAGGGCAAGCCCTAACCTACCGTCAGGGCAAGCCCTAACCTACCGTCAGGGCAAGCCCTAACCTACCGTCAGGGCAAGCCCTAACCTACCGTCAGGGCAAGCCCTAACCTACGCTCAGCGCGGACGACGCTTGATGAACGACTGCAACCCGTGGCGGAGGATCTTGCGCCGTAGTTGGTGACGTTCCACGCCCAGCATTCGGGCGGCATGGCTTTGATTGCCGTCGGCGGCGCGGAGTGCCCGGGCGATGGCCAGACGTTCCGTCTCGCTCAGCGGCACGATGTCCGGATCGGTGCTCTTTTGCCGGGCGTTCTTGCCGGGACGCACGCTGACCGGCAGATCGGAAACCCGGATGACGTGCTGGCTGCAAAAGACGCAAGCGTGTTCCAGGGCGTTTTGCAGTTGGCGGACGTTGCCCGGCCAATCGAACGGCCGGAGCACGGCGGCGGCTTCGGCCGAAAGCGTGCAGACCGGTTCTTCGTAGATTTCGGCCAGATCTTCGAGGAATCGTTCGGCCAACGGCAGGATATCGTCGCGGCGTTTTCGCAGCGGCGGCACGTGCAAACTGACCACGTTGATCCGAAAGTAGAGGTCCTCGCGAAACTGCCCGTCGCGGACCATTGCCGCCAGATCGCGATGCGTGGCGGCGACGATGCGTACGTTCACCGGCACGGGCTCGACCGCTCCCAGCGGCACGACGGCACGATCCTGGATACAACGCAACAGCTTCGCTTGAGACGCAAGGGGCAGCTCGCCGACCTCGTCGAGGAAGAGGGTTCCGGCATCGGCAGCGCGGAAGAAACCGAGGGTCGCACGCTCGGCGCCGGTGAACGCGCCCTTGACGTGACCGAATAACTGGGATTCGAAGAGCGTTTGAGAGAAGCTCGCACAATCGACCGGGATGAACGGCTGATCCGCACGGGGGCTTTGTGCGTGTACTTGCCGGGCGGCCAACTCCTTGCCCGTGCCGGTCTCGCCCTGAACCAAGACGGTGCAGTTGCGACGGCCCACCGCTTCGATCTGGCGCAAGAGGTGCCGTATGCCGGCACTCTGACCGACCATCACGGTCTTGGCCGAGTGCGCGCGGCCGATCGACACCACGTTGTCCTTCAGCGGTGACATGGAATATTTCGTGTGGCAGGCCGGGAAAACCTCTTCCCCTCGTTCGCGGCCGCCACAACCGCCAAGCTCATCAACGGTGCAGGCACCAAGCGTAAGTGTCGGCGGTTACGGCAGCCATCCACACGTCTCCATCCCCAAGCCGCTCATGGCAGTTGGCATTATTGCGGTGTCGTTTTGGAATAGCAAGCGCCTTTGCCGAATTTACCCATTTTTTCTGCGAAGATAGTTTCTGATGGTTTGCGGAAACAGCAGGAGATAGGCAGCGTGCGATATATAGGGGTATTTCCGGTTCCGTAGACCATGCGGATGAATAGGCGGTATGCATCACGTGCGTCAATTGCGGGGCTTGGGTGCAGGAAGCGGCCGGCCCGGATACTGACAGGGTTTGTAGTGACCCGATTCATCGGGTCGAACCATGGCGGTTTGCAGGTGATTCCGTCTATCACGTCGAACAAGGCAAGTTCCCGAAGGACGGCGTCCATGCGGTCACCACGCATCGGGCCGTGGGGCTCGGTGATGAAGAAACGCAACCGGCCGGACTTGAGGCCGCAAAAAGGTCCATGAAGAAAGTACATGGCCTGCAAGAACTTACGGCGTCACGGCCGCCACCGGGGGCGGACCGGTCCGGAAGTTGCGACCGTGAAGCCCAGACCTCAGCCGGCAGCCGAAACGGACACCGGCCACGCGGCCGACTGATTGCCGAGACCGACGGAGATCGAACTTGTCCGAAAACAACCTTCTCCACCGTTCATTGCGAGCCACTTTCAAGTCCTCCTTCCCCTTCTTTCCCTCACTGTTTGGAGCCCTTTCGATGAAGAAACTCTGGAACGATGATTCGGGTGCCGTGATTTCTGCGGAACTCGTGTTACTGATGACCCTCTTGGTGATCGGCGTGATCGTCGGCCTGAAAGCACTGGGCAGCGCCGTGGTAACCGAGTTGGGCGACGTTGCCGCAGCCATCGGCTCCGCCGACCAGAGCTACGACTGGTCTGGAACCAAGGGCCGCTGTTCGTCCAGCGCCGGTACGAAATGGCACGACGGCCGTGATACGGGCGATCAGGGCCCCTGGCAGGGTTGGGGCGATTCGCAAGGGATTCGCGTCTGCGGCGTGCACCCCACAGGAGAGTAGTTTGGAAGCAGAAGTCGGACCATTGACTTCCCCGCGTGCCCCAGTAAATTGGGGCGTGTAGGCCGAATGCTCACTTAGGGAATTCTGGGCATACTTTGAGCTTTCCTCGTAACTGCAATTAGGTATCTCGAATGACCGTCCCCCAAATCATTTTCCTGGTTTGCGTTGTGGTCTTCACTGCGGTGGCGGCCGTCTTCGACGCACGAATCAAGAGGCTTCCCAACGCCTTGACCGTACCGGCCTTTTTCGCCGGGATCCTGTTCACGGCCGTTTTCGGCCCCTTGGGGTCGCTCCTGGAAGGCGTGGGCGGCAGGCTGCTTTTCTCGCTGGGCGGCTTCGGCGTCGGTTTCGGCATCTTGTTCGTGCTGTGGATCATCGGCGGCGGCGGGGGCGGGGACGTCAAGTTCATGGGAGCCTTGGGCGCATGGCTGGGCCCGATCGTCACGTTCGAAGTGCTCGTCGTTGCCACGGCGTTTTCGGCCATCGGTTCGATGGCCATGATGGTGCGGGAGCACATTCGCCTCGGCCCCACGCGAGCCAAACGGCGGTATATCTCCCGCGAGACCCTGCAAGCGAAACACGGCAAACGAGCGCTCAGCGCCGAAACGCGACAGCAACGGATGGTACGTCGCCGGCTGATGCCGTTCGGTGTGCCGGCGGCGCTGGCGACCTGGTGCGTGTTGGCGTTCGTCCTTTGCCAGAACTTGATCAAGTAGGTGCAAGATGTCTGCGACTCGAACGAACGACCGACGACGCCCCGACGACGCATACGACGGCAACCGATCCGGTCGGTCCCGTCGTGGCCGGTCGCGCAAGGGGGCCTTGCTGAGCACGGAGTTGTTGTTCGTGCTGCCGATCCTGGCGGGCCTGCTGTTCGCGATGGTGGAGTTCAGCATGCTGCTTTCCGCCAAGCAACAGATCAAGTCGGCCAGCCGTTTGGCCTGCCGAGTGGCCAGCCTGCCCGCCGCCGATCCGGTTCAGTTGGAGCACGTGGTCCGCGGCGCGGCCGAGCAGGGCCTGGTCCGATCGAGCCTGATCGAAAGCTATGAACTCCGCTTCGACCCGGGGCAGAACACGGGCGACGAAGTGGTCGCTGAAGTCCGCGTGCCCATGAGGGCCGCCGCGCCGAACCTGCTGTCGGTGGTGGGTTTCAACCTCAAGGGACGTCATCTGACGGCCCGGACCGTGATGCGCAAAGAATAGGATCTGCCGATACACTGTCTCGTATTCCTTACTTGGAGCTTCGAAACATGAGAAGACTGACACCCGGAACCCTGACGATCGGCATCTTGGCTATTCTGATCGGTTTGGTGGGGGCCTACGCGGTTCGGTCGGCCCTGATGGAAGAAGAAGTGGTCGTTTCGCCGCCCGAGACGATCTCGGTGCCGATCGCCACGCTCGACTTGCCGGCCGACCGGGTCATCGCCGCCGGCGACATCGCCTCGATTTCGGTCACCCGCGAGGCGTTGCTGAAACAGAACATCCCGCTGAACCAGGTGATGATGAATCCCGAGCAGATCACCGGCCGCCGCTTGCGGATGCCGATCCAGCAAGGTCAGCCGTTCTTGACCACCGCGATGTACCTGGACGGGACCGGCCCCGACCCGCTGGCGAGACTACGGCCCGGTTTTCGGGCGGTGTCGCTGCAAGTGGCCGTGGCGCCCGGCGGACTGATCAAGGCGGGCTCCTTCGTCGACGTGCTCTTCCGGACCAAACCGCGGAACGAGGCGACCGGGCAGCCGGCGATTCCGGAAATGACGGTTACGCTGCTCAAGCACGTCGAGGTCCTGGACATCAGCGAGGCGTCGGGCCTGGCTCGGAACTCGATTGGGGGCAATCTGCCGGTCGTAACGCTGGCGGTGCCGGACGAGGAGGCCGAGATCGTGCAGGCCGTCGAAGGCCGAGGCGAATTCTCGCTGATCCTGCGGCCATTGAGCGGCGACGTGCCCGGCCCGCCGCCGGCTCGTGAAGAGAAAATCACCATCGAGGACATCCTGTCGATAGCACCGCCGCCCGCTCCGATCCAGACGGTGATCTACCGCCGCACGGACCGGCAGGTCAACACGTTCGTGGAGAACCAACTGGTCGATCAGAAAGGGAGCGGCTGCAAGACCTGCGGGAAGAAGAAGGACACCGGGATTCCGTTCACGCCGGTTCCGGACGCGAACATGAACTCCACCCCGCCGGACGCGAACGTCCCCGGCACCCCAACCCCAGCCGTTCGCAGCTCCACGTAACCTTGTCGGGGGGGGGCGTAAATATGCTAGGGTTGTGAGGCAACTGCCGGAAAAATCTGCCCGTGGCTGCATCTTGCGGAGCAAGATGGCTACAGAACAACACAAGTCGAACCCATGGCTCGCCCCACGCCCCTTTGGCGAAATCCGAGACGTGCGAGACGCCGCCCGCGGGAGGGATCATCTTCGCTCGTCTTGGTGTTTGCGCTGGGGACGGTGTTCGCGTTGATCGCCTTGGCGTTGAACTCCGCGTCGGTCTCCAACCACCGCGTTCAGTTGCAGGCCGCCTGTGAAGCCGCCGCACTGGCAGGTGCCGCCGAATTGATGGACCCCGGTCACCTCTACATCGACCCCGGTCACCTCTACATCGACGTGGAACAACACGGCTCGACATCCGGTGATCCTGCTTCGGACCATCTGTCGGCCGCCCAACGCATCGCCGGCGCGCGACAACGGGCGATTCGCTTCGCCGCACACAACGGCGTGGCGGGCAAACCCCTTTTGCTGGCGGCCAACGAAACGAACGACGCTGGCGGGGATCTGGTGGTCGGCTGGGTTGAAGACCCCACGTCATTGGATAGTCAATGGGTACCCTGGACGGGCACGGGTCCGGTCAACTCGCTCCGCGTGCAAGCCGCCCGCAGCCACCTCCGCGGCAACCCCGTGACCTTGTGGTTCGGACGCATCCTGGGAGTTTCCGACACGGACGTCGTCTCCTCGGCCCGGGCGACCGTCGACCAGCGCGTCTACGGTTTTCGACCGATGGGCCACGTGAGGGTGCCCTTGGTGCCGATCGTGCTGCTCTCCCTCGACGGGGCGAGCGTGCAGACATCGCAGACTTCGGCACGAACGGCCCCGGGCAGGACGGATCGTTTCACGGTGGATCCACTCAGCGGCGACGTTCGCCAGGGCCAGGACGGAATCGGGGAAATCGAGTTGCGAGTCCGTCTCGTCGCGGAATCGTCGGCAGAGTCGGCAGCAGAGTCGGCCGCCCAAGCGGGAAACGCTTCCTTGTTGTCCTTCAACGGGCACGGCCCGGACTACGCTCTGCTGCGAGAACAGATCGTGCAGGGGCTGACGGCCGAGGACCTGGAAACCCTCGGCGGCGAACTGGCCTTGGACCAAGACGGCCGCTTGCAGCTTTCGGGAATAGACCTTTCGAACACGGGACAATTGAACAAACTGGGGCAGATGCTGCTTGACGTACGGGGACAGAAGCGGATCTGGCCGACGGGCAAGCGCGGTTCGGATTGGAGAAACAACGCCGTATGCGAGATAGAGGGTTTCATGGCCGGCAGCGTCGTCGACGGCTATTTGGAGACGGATGCGTGCTTGACGATCGTCGTGCAACCCTGCCTGTTGCAGACCTGCACGGCCCTGGTCGGCACGGGAAAGGATCGCAATCCCTGGATCGGCAAGCTCGTGCTGGACCGCTGAGGTTTCTCAGCGAGGGTGGCACGCCCTGAGGAACGAAGGGCGTGGAAAACCTGCCAAACCACGCCCTTCGTTCCTCAGGGCGTGCCACCCAATTGGACAAGTTATTTCTGCGCGGAACCTAAGCGGACGGGCACGGCGGTCGCGACGCTCGGCCGATGAACTCAACCCATTTCGGTGAAGACCCATCATGATCAGTAATCTCGATTACGCCACGAGCGGGCCTGGGGACGTGCTGCCGGAACACGTCGATCCTTCCGAACGGCAGTTTCAGCAGGCGAAAGTGACCTTGCAGCAACAGCTCGTCGAATCGCTGGACCTTTCGGAGATCGGCCGCGTCGACCGGGGGCAATTGCAGGCACACGTACGCACCATGGCCGGCGAGCTGTGCGGTTCGAAGAAAGGTTCGGCCGGCCAACTCGACCGGGAACGTTTGACCACGGAGGTCATGGACGAGGTTTACGGCCTGGGCCCGCTGGAGAAGCTGATGCGCGACCCGACCGTCAGCGACGTGTTGGTCAACGGGCCGTATACGGTGTTCGTGGAGCGGTTCGGCCGGCTGGAACTGACGGACGTGATCTTCGCCGACACGGACCACCTGGTGCGGATCATCAAGCGGATCGTGGCCCGGCTGGGTCGGCGGATCGACGAAGTCAGCCCGATGGTCGACGCCCGGTTGCCCGACGGTTCCCGCGTCAACGCGGTGATTCCGCCGTTGTCGATCGACGGTCCGGCGTTGTCGATCCGGCGTTTCAACGTGGAGCGTTTGCAGATCGACGGTTTGCTGGAGAACGGGACGATCGTTCCGGAGATGGTGCAGTTCCTGGCGGCGGTGGTCGAGGCCAAGATCGGCTTCGCGGTTTCCGGCGGTTCCGGGGCCGGCAAGACCACGTTGCTCAACGCCCTAAGCGCGTACGTGCCCGCGGAGGAGCGCATCGTGACGATCGAGGACTCGGCCGAATTGAAGTTCCGCCGCAAGCACCTGGTACGGATGGAAACGCGGCCGGCCAATACGGAGGGGGCCGGCGAAGTGACGCAGCGCGACCTGGTCCGCAACAGCCTGCGGATGCGGCCGGATCGAATCATCGTCGGCGAGGTCCGGGGCTCCGAGGTCTGGGACATGCTCCAGGCCATGAACACCGGCCACGAGGGATCGATGACCACGATCCACGCCAACAGCGCCCACGACGCTTTGGCCCGACTGGAGATGATGGTGCAGATGACCGGATTCGAATTGTCCGTGCCGGTGATCCGCCAGTACATCGCCGCCGGCATCAAGCTGATCGTCCACGTGGCGCGGCTGAAGGGCGGCGTGCGGCGCGTGATGGGGGTCTCCGAGATCGTGGGCGTCCAAGACGGAGCCTACCGGATCGAGGACGTTTTCGGCTACGAACAACTCGACGTGAGCGAAGAGGGAACGGCCCGCGGACGGTTCTACGCGACCGGCTACCGCCCGGCGTGCCTCGGCCGGTTGCAGACGGCCGGCATCCGTCTGCCCGACGACCTCTTTGGCCAACGGCAACTCTCGGGGGAATAGGGGAAGCCATGGACCCGACCATTCTCGTCGTTGCGTCATTTGCCGGCATATCCCTGTTGGCGGGTGCCGTGTTGGTGGTGGCACGCGGCTACTACGTCCACCGAGCCTCGGCGACCGAGGAGCAAGCCGGGACCGGCGAGAAACCGCTCGTCCTGCGACGGCGGCCGTCCGAGTCGGACTTGGCATCCAACGGCGGCATCGCCGGGCGGATCGATCAGTGGTTCGGCCGGCTGGTGCAGGACGCGGGCACGGACCTCACGCCACTGACGGCGTTCCTCCTGGCACTGGCCGCCGGATTGGCGGTCGGCGGCAGCCTGTTCGTCTGGCGAGACGACTTGCTGGCGGGCGTCACCGGCCTGTTGATGGGGATGGGCCTGGTGGTCGGAGTGCTCTTGACCCTGCGTGCCCGCCGCTGGCACGTGCTGCTGACCCAACTTCCCGAGGTGGTCGACCTGATGGCCCGATCGGTTCGGGCGGGTCAATCGCTGGAGCAGGCCGTCGACCTGGTGGGCACGACCACCTCGGAGCCTTGGGCGAACGAGTTCCGACACTGTGCGAAACAATTGGATATGGGGCTTTCCCTCGAGGCGGTGGTGCAGAGCCTCACGCAGCGCATCCCGCTCTCGGAGACGCGGATTCTTGCCGCCACCTTGATCGTCCAGCGGAAAAGCGGCGGCGACCTGCCGACGACGCTGGAACGGTTGGCCAGGGTGTTTCGAGACCGCTTGAACTACCGCCGCCAACTGCGGGCCGCCACGGCCGTGGTACGCAGCAGCGTGGCCGTGATCGTGGGAACCGCCGTGTTGGCGGCCGCCTATGCCATTATCTGGCGGCCGGCGTATGCGGAAGATTTCCTCACGTCGACGGCCGGCCAGACGATGCTCGCCGTGGCCGTCGGTCTTCAGGCCGTCGGCATCGCGTGGGTGATCGGGTTGTTGAGGACTGATTACTAACCTAAGGACTCGTATGAGAATGACTTCCGTATAGTAGCCATCTCGCTCCGCGAGATGTAGCCGCCCAAAAAACTCCGGATCTTCCCTGGCCACATCTCGCGGAGCGAGATGGCTACCATGCGAGATGGCTACCCTACGGAAGAAATGAGGTCACGATGATTGAACTGGTGACACTGGTCGCTTTCGTGCTGGTCGTAGGCCTGGTTCTCTGGGTGGCCCACGTCGCCCGGAAACTGCACCGCGATCCCATCCGCCAGGGGCTGGCGACCGCGGCCGGCATGGAAGCGCCACCGAACGATCGCGCGGCGACCAGGGGAACGCTGGTCCAGAGTTTCGCCTCGCAACTGCCCGAATTCACGGCCGGCAGCGACGAGTTGGACAAAGACCTTCGCCGGGCAGGCTACTACCGGCCGACGGCCCGGCAGGAATACCTGGCGATCCGCAACGCCTTGGTCATTCTGGTCGTGGTTCTCGTGGGCGCGCTGGCCGCCATCGTCGGGCCCCAGCGCGAAGCGACCGCGATCCGCGTGCTGGGTGTCGGTTTGCTGGTCGCCGCCGTCTTTTGGAGCATACCGCGGGTCTTGCTGGCGGTTCGCGCGAAGCGCCGAGTGGGGCGGGTTTGCCGCGCCCTGCCCGACGGATTGGACATGATCAGCATGTGCCTGACGGGCGGGGCGTCGCTGCAAGACGCGCTCAGCCACGTCGGCCCGCAACTCTTCGCGGCTCATTCCGACCTGGCAGTCGAGTTGATGATCGTCCGGCAACAGGCGGACATGTCGTCGCTGGAATTCGCCATCGAGAAGTTCGCCCAGCGCATCGACGCCCCGGACACCGCCACCCTGGCCGCCCTGGTCACGCAGAACCAGCGCCTCGGCACCAGCGTCGTCGGCTCGGTGCGCGAGTACGCCGACAACATGCGGTCCACGCGCCGGCAGTTGGCCGATGAGAAGGCCGGCAAGGCCCAAGTGAAGCTGCTCTTCCCCGTGGTCTTCTGCTTTCTCCCGTCGCTGATCATTCTCCTGTGGGGATCGGCCATTCTGGAACTGTGGAGCTTCTTCCAGGAACTCGGCGGACCGTAGCACCAAACGGTTCTTGACATCGTTGTCGTAAACTTTGGGGTGGCACGCCCTGAGGAACGAAGGGCGTGTTTTCCCGACGTACCACGCCCTTCGTTCCTCAGGGCGTGCCACCCACTGTAACATCCCAGCAACATATCGTGGGTGGTGCGGTGGTGCATTTCATGCACCCTATATGTCTACTGCCACACCGGGTACGGATGTGCCGCCGTAGAATGGGTCGCTTGGACCGGCGGCAGGCGACGCACGTCGGAGATGAAAACGGTCGGCCGGGTCGGCTCCCGCCCGACGTTCGGCGGGATCGGCGTGGCGGACGGGTAGCCCGACTGCGATCCGGCCAGCATCCCGTCGGGCGCCGCAACGGGCGGAATCTGCCCGCGTTGGGCCGCCAGCATGGCGTGCGTTTGACGTCGCTGGGCAACCTGCACCAGCGCGCCGGCGGCAGCTTTCAGGCGGCCGTCGAGAGTCAGGGCGTACAGGTAGGCATCCTCGGCCTCCTGCAACCGACCGCTCATCGCCAGGAGGTAGCCCAGGTTGGCGTAAGCCTCGGCCTCGCTGCCGGCTTGTCGGAAAAAGGCCAGACTCTCGGCGAAGCGACCCTGCGCACCCAACACCAGTCCGAGGTTGTTCAGTGTCGCATGGTGCCTGGGATCTTGAGCCAGCGCCTGCCTGAGCGTCTGCTCGGCCTCCGGCAAACGGTGCTGCAGATAATAGGCGTAACCGACGTCGCACAGCAACTCCGCACTGGGTGGAGCGAGTTGCCCGGCGGAATGAAAGTACTTCTCCGCCTCCGCGAATCGTCCCTCCTGCGACGAAATCACCCCCAGTCGATGATACGGCAGCGCGTGCGGAGGGTTCTTTTCGAGGTACGCCTGGTACAGCCGCTTGGCCTGCTCGGTTTCTCCGCGGCGTTCGCAGAGCCGGGCCATCGCCAGCCGGCTGTCGAGCGAGCCGCCGCCGGAAGCCGCACTGCCGGGCGGTTCGGCTCCCATCGGTTGCTCGGCCGAGAGCCGTGAACCGCCGCCGAAGACCGAGCCGAATCCCCACGAAGCATCGGGAGCAGTCTGGCCGGCCGGCGGTGGAGAATCGGCAGGGCGCCACCACGAAGAAGATCCGCTGCAGCCGAAAAGGCCGAAGCAGCAGATCCCGAGGAACATCAAGGGCAAAGCCGGCGGATGGACCGCCATGCTGGTCTTCTGGAACCGGACACCCACAAAATCATCCTCATTTGCGGTGTCTGCCCCATCGCACCGTACACGCTGTTCGAATCACGCCGCTAAGCGGGATCGGCAAATGTCTGCAAAATCATAGTAGCCGTCTCGCTCCGCGAGACGTGGCTCCATCTCGCGGAGCGAGACGGCAACTATGCAATCATTCTTCAATCCCACTTAAAAACGGCCGCCGCCGAAACCGCTCCCGCCACCCATGTTGTTCGAATTGCCGGAGTTGCCGTCCCAAAGCATTCCGCGATAGTAGGCGCGCTGTGCTTCCGTGGCCTTCTGCCCGTGGGCCAGGGCGGGAGCTACTACGACTCGCCTCTCCGCGTCGAAGATACCCATCGCGCTGAGGGCCCGGACCACCACGTCCCGGCGCTGCATGTCCAGTTCGGGGTCGGTGTGGACGGGATACTTGTATTCGGTGTTTTGGCGCTCGCTGGTCATGCTGCGCTCGACGATCACCGGCATATTGTGCCCGGTTTGAAGCCTCAGCGCGATCTCCTTGACGTGGTCCTCTCCGCCCAGGTTCAGCCGTGCCGTGTTGTAGTCGAATTCGTTCTGGTAGATCACGAAGTCGGAAACTTCGGCGTTGGCTTCCTGGTTCTTCCAGATCGGATCGCTGAGCGTTCCCAGCGGCGAACCCGGCAAAGGCATCTCCTGAGACACCGGCGTGAAGGGGTAATGGTCGTGCTTGCAGCCGCAGACGAGCGACGCGACGACGCAGATCACGATTGCGGCCGAGCGGGGAGTTGCGTTGGACGGTTTCATGGGTCTTGTCTTGTTCGGTTCGCCTGCGAAGCGTCGTCGCTTCGCGGCGCGACGTTGTCAGCGGGAAAAACCTCGCGGCCCGTAGAAGTAATACGCCTCGCTGTCCTGATAGCCGATTCTCTGTTTGGTCTCGAACATCCCGTAGTCTTGGACTTCCGTCATGCGGGAAACGATGGGAAAGATCGTGCTGCGGTAGAATTGACGGGGCCGCCCCTCGTAGTAGCCCCGGGTGAAGAAGTCGCAGTCGTTCGGTTCGGTGACTTCCATGCCCGGCAGAAACAGCGAGGTCTCGCACGGATCCAGCGGGCGGACGATTTCGGGGCTGACGAGAATCACCAGTTCGGTCTCGTCTCGCTTGACGTTTCGTTTGCTGAAGATCGTATCGATCACGGGGATATCGCCCAGGAAGGGCACCCGCAGCTTGCTGCCCGACTGCTGATCCTGTAACAGCCCGGCGATGGCCAGCCATTGGCCTTCGCGCAGATCGACCGTGGTGGACACGGCGCGGATGTTCAGTCCGGGAATGCCTCCCACTTCGACGTCCTCGTTGAGCGTGGAGAAGGAGGGCGACACGTGCAGCCGGATGCGATCCTTGTCGATGATGGTGGGGGTGAACTCCAGCTCGGTGCCGAAGCCCCGGAAGCTGGTCGTGGCGGCGCCGACGCCGTCGACGCCGACCACCGTGGGTACGGCGAATTCGCCGCCGGCGATGAAGTGGGCCGACTGGCCGTTGAGCGTCACCAGATTCGGTTCGGCCAGGATCTTCGAATACCCGTTGGAACTCAGTGCCTGGAAGGCCAGCCTCAAGTCTTCTGATTCCAGAATGGCTTGGAAGACTCCCGCCACGCCCAGCGTGGTGGTGAGGGTGAAGTCTCCGGCCAAAACCCTCAGATCGGCGCCCATCTCTCGCAACGCCGAACGGCTCAGTTCCGCGATGCGCACTTTGAGCATCACTTGCTGTTCGCCGGGCACGTCGAGCATGCTGATGATCTGCGAGGCGGGCAGGTCGTCGGCGCCGGGGATCGGCAATGCGGCGCGGCCTAAGGTGACGAAGCCTCCCCCTCCCCCTCCCGCCCAGTTGTTCAAGGTGTTCGCCCCGATCTGCCGGCCCGTCTGATCGACCGCCTGGCCCGCGATCAACGAGAGAATCTCACTGGCTTCCGCCGAGTCCCTCGCCTGTCCGCGAACGATCAGTTTGTCGGCGATCGGAATCAACTGGACCATGCTATCGGGAAACATCTCGTTGATTCGGTCTTGCAGCTTCCCGTATTGATCTTCGACGAGCTGTTGGTCGCTCTCGTCGCGGGTTACCTCTACCAGGTAGCGCAAAACCTGGTCGCCGAACCAGAGCGTCAGCGTCGTTTGGCCCGGTTCCCCTCCGATCAACTCGAACTCCTGGGCGCTGAACTGCACGACCTCCAGCACGTCGGGATCGGTGATCGAGAACTGCCTGACCGGCTCGTTCGTCCGGATCAGCTTCGATCGCTGCGAGTCGATCTCGATGGATATTTCCGGGTCGAGGATCTCGCGGATCAAGGTGTCGACCTTGGCGCGGGTCTGAGGAGAAGGATGGGACAGCTCTTCGACGGTGGGTGGACGCTTCCGGGCCGGTTGCTGGGCCAGGGCCGTCACCGAAACCAGCAAGAGGAGCGAATATACGACTGCTCTGCGGGCTCTCTTCCAAACGGAATGCCCTTTGGAAGCTCGACCAGGTTGGATCGGCTTCAGCATTGGATAGCAGTACATCTTGGGGCTGAATTAGGACTCGGATGTCACGCCCGTCGAAGGCACCGTGACATTCTTCGGGGCCGCTTTGCAGACAGTCTCCTAGCACCCACCAGCGATCCAGTAGAGCCAGTCATACCGTTTGTATCGGTTGTCGGAAAATGGAGAATTAGCCCAAAACATTTCGACGGCGGATCTTCTGACTCGCCAACCTGTACTGAGCAGCCGGGAAAGCTAAATCGGCACCGTGTAAACGACCGATCCGTATGAAGTCTGCAATCTTCACGCGACAGGACCGACGGAGGTAACCCGTGGCACCCACCGGCACCCTATCACTGATGCTATTGATGGTCTCGGCCCATCCGATGGGCCCGAACATGGAGCCGGCTTACTCATCCCCTTGGATAAATGGGGAAACTGCGATGTCTGCACCCATGGAAACGATGCCGGGAGAATCCTACTCCTCGTCGTACTATGAGGGCTCCAGCATGTTGCCCCACCTTGCCTATTTTCCGGCATTGCACGGATACTACTATTTCCGGCCCTATTCGCTCCGCCACCTCCAACAGCACCAAGCCGCCGTCGTCCGATGGGGGGGCGATCCTCGTAACCCCTACGCGAACGTTATATTCGAACGGCTGGATGATGGGTTCCAGACAGACCCGGCCCGCGTACCGGCCGAGGAAATTCCAACGCCTAACCCCTACAACCCCGCTCCAAATTACTACCCCACACTACAATAGAAGCCGGTTATCACGCTTTCTGGAGGTCGCTTCTGCACGGAGTTTCGGCCCCGGTAAACGGTGATCTTGGATCGGCTTTTCTCTTGGGTGCCATGCGGCACCGGGATACTCGCAAACCCGATGGACGGTTCCGACCAGCAACGCGAAGGCCCGATCGAGATTCCTCTAGTGGGGGATCTGACAGAGAACCAAAGCGACCTGTGCGAGAAGCTCTTGTCCGTGGAGCCGGGCGGCGAGTGTATTCTGTATATCGATTCCCTCGGCGGCAGCCCCTATTGCGCAATGGCCCTGACTTCGCTGATCGTGCTGCGTGGGCTCCGGGCAATCGGGATCGTGGCCGGCGAGTGTTCTTCGGCGGCCCTGTGGCCCTTCGCCGCCTGCCGACGCAGACTGGTTACCCCCTATAGCGTTCTTCTGTTTCACCCCATGAAGTGGCAGAGCGAGGAAAATGTCGACCTGGGCGAGGCCGCCGAGTGGGCACGTCATTTCAGACAACTCGAGACCGAAATGGACCTGCTGCTGGCCAATCTATTCGGTGTCCCCAACGAAAAGATCCTCGCGTGGGTCCGTCCGGGCCGTTACGTCAGCGGTCCCGAAATGGCCGAAACCGGCCTGGCCGAATTGATCGAGCTGAAATCGCTGGACTTTCTGGTCCGAGGTTAGTTCGGCCCCTCAGTGTTTCGCCAAGGGTTTTCGCGCCGTAACCAGCGCCCCTTCCGTGCAGGAGGAGGTGCGATAACCGGTCCACCCGTGGAACTTCGCGTCGACGAAGCCCGCATCCGCCAGCATTTTCAGGAGCGACCGCTCCCAAATCGCGCCGGTGATTCAGTCGGACCAGGTGCCCTTTCTTGACACCTGCTCGGGCGTCACTTCCTCGTGAAGCAGAATATCCGCCATTCGAAGCCGGCCGCCCGGCCGGAGCACACGGTACACTTCGGAGATGACTGCCGGCTTGTCGACGCAGAGATTCAACACGCCGTTGGAGATGGCCACGTCGATGCTGCCGCCGTCCAGCGGAAGATTCGCCACGTCGGCCTGCAAGAACTCGACGTTGTTCACTCCGAGGGACCGGGCATTGTCGCGGGCCTTCTCGACCATGGCCTCGGTCACGTCCACGCCGACGACTTTGCCCGCCGGTCCCACGCATCGGGCCGCCAGCAGGCAATCCAAGCCGGCGCCGCTGCCCAGATCCAGCACCCTTTCTCCAGGGCGCAGCTCTCCCAATCCCAGCGGATTGCCCACGCCGCAAAAAGAGTCGGTCACCGAAGAAGGCAATGCGGCCAGCTCATCCTCGCCGTAGCCGAGAGTTCGAGCGCTGTCCAGGCCGACCGGGAATTTGCTCTCCCGTTCCGGTGTGTCAGCGATCCGAGAGAATCGTTGGCGGACAGCCTTCTGGATTTCGTCTGGAGATTCGTGCATCTCACTTTTCCTTACTCACGGCTGAAGTCCACCCCTTGCGCCAGTATGGCTCTACTCGATTATACCGCCGATTGTCAAGAATCGGCAGAACTTCTCGCTTCCTCAACCCGGACATTGGAAGAGCTTTTCCTCGGTCCGTCGAAAATGAAAATCCGATCGCCAATCCAAGAAACCACGCAACTTCTCCTTGCTCCAAACGAGGATACGTATCACAGAAACACAAGCCAACATGAATGCGGTCAGCGAGTTCCAAGACCCATCGACACACCGCCACCTCCCGGGGCAACACAAGTACCAGCTTTCCGACTCCGATGGCCCCGGCGAGGTGGCGTTTTACCGGGATTTGCGGCCGCGTCCGAGTTCTCGTATAATGATCCAGGCCATTCCCGGCGGTTCCGCCGGGGCGCCGTCCGGAGGGGAGACTTCAGTTCGGGACGGAACGGAGGTGACCATGTCGAGGCGCCTGGCGTTGGGGGTTTGGCCCCGAATCGTGGTGGTCGGGCTGATGGCCCGAGTTCTCTGCTTCACGCCGGCACATGCGGCGGAAAACGACCCGCAGGACGCGTTGATCCGCGCGCAGATCGCCGCCGGCGAGTTTGCCCCGGCCGTGGCGGCGGCCCGTGCGGCGGCCGATCCGCAGCGCCGCGACCGTCTGCTGGCCGAAATCGCCGTGGCCCAGGCTGCCGTCGGGGCGCGTGAGGGCGCCTTGCGCACGGTGGCGGAGATGTACGACGACCGCAACCGCGCCGAGGCCCTTTCTCGGATTGCCGCCCAACTTTTCGGGGGACGCGGCGGCGGGGCCCAAGCCGACTTCGACCCCCTGATCGAACTAATCACCTCCACCATCGCGCCGGCGTCCTGGGAAACGGTTGGCGGGCCGGGGGCCATCGCGCCGTTTGCCACCGGCGTATACGTCGATGCCCAGGGTGTGCTCCGGCCGCTGATGAAGCAGAAAGTCACCGGCACATTGGGTACGCTGCATGCCGCCAGCGCGGTCCAAGCCGGCCAAGAGGACGTACGGCGGAGTTCACCGCTGCGGAAAGTCTCGTTGCCGAGGTTGGAGAAGCAAATCCAACTGCGTCTGGCGGCCGGCCGAGGGCCGACCGAAGCCATGCAAGTCCTGGCCGGCCTGCAACGCATCGAGTACGTCTTCGTCTATCCCGACACCGGCGACCTGGTCCTGGCCGGACCGGCCGGAGACTGGGCCCTCGACGGGGAGAACCGCATCGTCGGCAGCGACACGGGTTTGCCGGTCCTCCGGCTGGACGACCTGGTAGTCGTACTCCGCCACATGATGAGCGGACCCGACGCCCGATTCGGCTGCGCGATCGTCCCCACGCAACAGGCCTTGGCGCGCACGCAGCTCTTTTTGAACGAATCGAATCCCGATTTCCGAAATGCCGCCGACCGGGAAGCCTGGCTGGAACAACTCCGCTCGCGGCTGGGGAAGCAACAGATCGACGTCTACGGGCTCGACCCGCGCACCCGCGCCGCTCGGGTCATGGTCGAAGCCGACTATCGCATGAAGCTGGTCGGCATGGGCCTGGAAGAGGGCGTGCCCGGCGTGGAGAGTTACCTCGAGTCGATCCGCGTTCGCCCGGGCGAGGCCCCGCCGCCGATGGGCGTTCTCCGCTGGTGGTTCACGCTCGACTACGACGCGGTGCTGGCCAGCCAAGACGGCAGCGCCTTCGCCGTTCGCGGCCAGGGCGTGAAAGTCTTGAGCGAAAACGAACTGCTCACGGCCGAAGGCAAACGGGTCCACACGGGCGAGTCCGAAGAGTTGAACCGTCAGTTCGCCCGGAGCTTCACGCAACACTTCGCGGCCCTCTGTCGGAAATACCCCGTTTACGCCGAGTTACGAAATGTTTTCGACCTGGCGCTGGTCGGTGCGTTGATCCAAAGCGAGGAGTTGGCCCAGAAGGCCGCTTGGCATTTGACCTGTTTCGGCGATGCCGGCGCGTACTCGTTTCCACTCGGCCCGGCCCCGAAGCAAGTGGAAACGGTTGCCAATTACCGCACGATCCGCTCGGGCACGAAGATCCACACGATATCCGGCGTCAGCGGCGGAGTGCGCGTCGATCCCGCCCGGCTGGTCACGCGTCGGGCCATTGAAATCGACCGTTACAGCGGCCTGGAAGACCGTCGCTCGGCTGCGGCCGTGAAAGGGCTGCCGGCCGCGGCGTGGTGGTGGGATTAGGGCGCATGAAGAAGCCCCGTCCCGGAGTTCGAGGACGGGGCTCCCTGAAGGTGAGCCCGGAATTGCGGTCAACTGGGGATGTCGACCGAAGGAATCGTGGGGATGCAATGGACGATTGGACTCACCTGCCATCGATCGATGGCTGTTGGGTAAGAAGGAACGTGAAGTAACGCGTGAAGGATGCAAGCCTCATGCCAATGGCACGCTTCCCCCGTCCGCTTGCTTTGGTGCAACGTCCCTAATCTGTTATTCAACCGGCACTTGCGCCGACGGCGTGGAAGCGGCTGAAGCCGACACCCACGGCGGCGACACGTCGCTTTTTGGCAATCCGCGGCCGCGTGGATGATGCCCGAACTCGACGCCGGCCGCCCTGCTTCGAGCGTTTCCACCCGGAAGCCGGCACCCGGGCGGATTTCCCACTCGGCAGACTTTACGGTGCCGGCCATCTTTGCCCCCGGATTGTTTACAAAACGCCGCCCTTGGGCCTTTCGTCGTCGGGTACTCGAACTACGG
>Ga0307380_10003087_pt1 | contig 23283 bp, 12 predicted proteins | sample UN3MG_FD_202239 | JGI IMG/M metagenome (GOLD analysis project Ga0307380, IMG submission 202239) | Soil microbial communities from Risofladan, Vaasa, Finland - UN-3 | ecosystem: Environmental > Terrestrial > Soil > Coastal area > Acid sulfate soil | place: Finland: Risofladan, Vaasa | collected... | reverse complement strand
ATTACTGCTCTTAAGGTCAGTGATATCATTACTATGAGAGTGGGTGATAAGGGGAGTACGGATATTCCTATACCCCCGGACATTCGTGATATCCTGCGGGAGCTTGTCTTGCGTATTTACTGGGATGGCGAATCCCGGCCAAGTGTCTGGGTGCCATTAGGTGACTTTTTTGGAACCGCGCCGGGTATTAACAAGTACAAGTCCCTGCCATTGGGCATGGCGGACGAAGGCTTCTATTGCTACTGGTATATGCCATTTAGCAGTGGCGCCCGCATTGAATTAGCCAACGATGGTGACATGCTGCATACGCTTAGCCTTACGATTACACATGCTCCGCTTACGAAGCCGATTACGAATCTTGGACGATTCCACGCTAAGTGGCATCGAGATGCTTTTCTGCCCGAAGAGCCCGAACGCCGGGCGATCGACTGGACGATGCTCAAGACCGAAGGACGGGGGCGGTTCTGCGGCGTTATGCTGCACGTGTGGAATCCTCGCGGCGGATGGTGGGGCGAGGGCGACGAGAAATTCTTCGTGGACGGCGAGAAATTCCCCTCGACCATCGGGACCGGCTCTGAGGATTATTTCGGCTACGCCTGGTGCGACCCGGCGTTGTTTACCAACTGCTACCACAATCAGACGATAAGCATGAGCAATCGCGGCCACATCTCCGTGAACCGCTGGCACATCACCGACAACGTGCCATTCCAGAGTTCGTTCGAGGCCGCTATCGAGAAATATTATCCGAACAGTAAACCGACGCTGTATGCTTCCACGGTGTACTGGTACCAGGCCGCCGGACAGAGCGATCCCTACGAGCCGGTGCCCGTCGAGCAGCGCAAAGGGTACTGGGGCGAAATAGAAGTCTTCAAGGTCAAAGGCGCGCTGGAGGGCGAGAAGCTGAAAATCCTTGCCAAGACGGCGGGCCGGGCCGAGTTGCAGGATATGTACGGTTTCGGCACCGGTTGGAGCGGCGATGCTCACCTGTGGTGGACAGAAGCCAAGCCGGGTGATACGCTCGATCTGGCCGTGCCTGTACAGAAAGCAGCAGCGTATCGCTTGAAAATGCAGCTCACAAAAGCGATTGACTACGGCATCGTTCAGCTCTACCTGGACGGCAAAAAGCTCGGAAAGCCAATCGACCTTTTCAACAATGGCGTCGTCGCGACCGGCGCCCTGGACATGGGTATTCACCAACTCGACAAGGGCGAGCATAAACTCAGGTTTGAAATTGTCGGCGCAAATGAAAAGGCCGTGAAAAACTATATGTTAGGGCTCGATTATATCAAGCTTCAAGAAGTCGGGGCAAGCTTCTATCTGCCGGAGAATCCTTCTTATACGATTCTTGATTCGGTGCGGGATTCGGTTCGGTTCGCGGAGATGACTCTGGTCCCTTACGGGGGGAAACTCTGCTGCAAATCGAGCTTTGTGGATCAGGATGGAAACATCATGGGCTGGCACGATTTCGGCAACCTCGAAGGCCCGGGCTGGGCGGCCAACGCCGTCGGCGGCGCGTACGAAATATATATGTTTGCCAGGCACAACAGGGATCCGGCCCTGGCGAAAAAAGCGATATCGCTGCTGGACCATGTTCTCGAAGACGGATTCATCGATTACGAAACCGGCTTTATCACCGGCTATCGCGATACGGCGAAGAACGGATTCTGCCTCAATTATCAGCACAAAAGCAACTGGTTTTGTGCCGGCTCAATGGCGAAGATCGCCTATCAGCTTCTTATCTTCGGCGATCTTCTGGAGGGTGAAAGAAAAAACAAGATGCATCAGGCCGCCGCGAAATGTGCCGCATGGATCGATGCAAATATAAAACCGACATCCAACGGCTGGTATCCTCGTCGCTGCAAACCGACCGGCGAGCACTACCCCCAAAACGCCTACGGGGATGGCGATATTCTTTTCGAGAAAAGCGCCGATGGACTGTTTATCATTCAATTATTTACCGGCCTGACGCAGCGGGGTTTGGCCGATTACAAAGACACAATAAAAGAGAAGATCGGAGCATTCATTAAAGCGGGGGGGATATTCGGCAGCATTAATCACGATACTTATGACGAGCATGAAAACGTTGCGTACTCCGTGGCTTTTCGCGTCCTGCGAGAAGCGGCCAAATTACTCGGCGACGAAACAATCCGCGATTTTGCCTATGATAAATGTCTTACCGGCCTGGATAAGTTCAAGATGACCGATGACAGAAACGGCGTGCAGACCAAAGGCCTGCTCTACATGGAAAAGAGCTGGGACACCTCTTACCTGTGGGAGAATGCCGAGGCGGCACTGGCATATTTTGAAGCTTATATCGATACCAATAAGGAGTCATATCTTGCCGATGGGCTGACCATCCTGCGGGCGATTGCCAAACATCATCACGGCCGGCATGGTTTCCTGACCGAAGGCGTGGACTGGAACAATCACGTAGGCAAACAGCATCATTTCAACGAAGCCGAGTTCGGGGACATCAAGTACACCGAACCCCTTCTGAATAACCTGCATATTGTGGAGCCGACCCTGTTGGTAATTAAACTTAAACGTGGGGGCGCCTGATGCCCGGAACCATTAAGTAAAATTGTTTCATAAAAAAAGAGGGATTGAAAGATGAGAAAATTATGGATGACAGTTATCGGGATTATGGTTTTCAGTTTTTTTCCGGCGGTCCGGCACACGGCATGTGCCGCCAATGAGCGAGAGAAGCATCTTGTTCCCGCTGAGAAGATGCTCTCGCCGGATACGATGAAAAGGCTCTTTGAACGGGGACAGCAGTTAGTCTATCGCGGCAAAGATCTTGAGACGATCGGAATGCCGGTCGGCGGGATTGGGGCGGGCCAGTTATATCTAAGGGGCGACGGTACTTTCGCTGTCTGGCAAATCTTCAACCGCCACGTTTTTTCCGGTTACGGCAGCGACAATTACCGAACTTACCGGCCGGATTCGCCCGTCGATTCCGGCTTTGCAGTAGTCGTGAAAAAGGAAGGCGAGACTTCCGCAAAGACACTGGGCCGGGATTTCGGGACAGTGGATTTTGCCGGTGAATATCCGCTTGCCTTTGTTCAGTACAATAATGACGCGTTCCCGGTTAAGGTCTCGATGACTTGCTCATCGCCCTTTATTCCGCTGAATGCGAAGGATTCCGCTCTGCCGGCTACGATGTTAAGCATCGCCGTGGAGAATGTTTCCGATGCGAATGTCACTATCGGCGTTGTAGGCTGGCTTGAGAACGCCGTCCTGATTGATTCGGCCAAGGCGGTTAACGCTTTACGCCGAACCCGGATAGTCAATGAAAAAGAGCGGACGTTAATTATGCACACGGCCGAGAAGGCACCTTTGCCAAAAGAGGCCGCGAAGCCGCGAGCGAAAATCGTGCTGGCGGATTTCGAGGGCACGGACTATGGAAAATGGGAGGCGGCGGGAGAAGCCTTCGGCAATGGCCCCGCCAGGGGCACACTGGCCGGTCAGCAGGAAATCAGCGGCTTTGAAGGCAAAGGGTTTGTCAATACGTTTCTGGGTGGAGACGGGCCTGGCGGCACGCTGACCTGCCCGTCCTTTGAAATCTCCCGCAAGTTCATCAACTTTTTGATTGGCGGCGGCGACCATGCCGGAGAGACCTGCATCAACCTGATTATAGACAGCCAGGTCGTTCGCACGGCGACCGGTAAAAATAACGAAAAGCTCGAATGGTATTTCTGGAACGTGCAGGAATTCGGTGGCAAGACGGCAAAAATCCAGATTGTCGATAAGTTTTCCGGCGGCTGGGGGCATATCAATATCGACGAGATCGAGCTCTCGGATGAGCCTCATAAGGGACCTATGGGGCCGATTGAAAAGCTTCCCGACTACGGCTCGATGGTGCTGGCCCTTTTGGGGGAAGGCACTTCGTCTGAGGAAGCGAGCACACTTCTGGAAGCCGTCGGCGATCGGGATATAAAGCTTCATGCCGAACAGGACGTTTCATATCCTGCCACTGACAGACGCAGTGCAGCCTTGGCGAGCCGTACCTTTGAATTGGAGCCTCACAGCAGACATGTCTTTAACTTTGTTTTGGCCTGGTTCTTTCCGAATCACGAGCACGGCCATGAGTACGCCAATCGTTTCAACAGCGCCGCCGAGGTCGCTCATTATGTCTCGGACGACTGGAGCCGCCTCACCGGCGATACGGCAAAATGGTACAAGACCTACTACGTGAACAGCACGCTGCCCCGGTGGCTGCTGTTCCGTCTGCATTCGACCGTGAGCAACCTGGCGACTGGTACATGCCAGTGGTGGCAGAACGGCCGGTTCTGGGCATGGGAAGGAGTCGGCTGCTGCGAGGGCACTTGTACCCACGTATGGAACTATGCGCACGCCCCGGCCCGTTTGTTCCCTGAGCTTGAACGAAGCGCAAGAGAGATGCAGGATTTTGGGCAGGGCTTCGATTCCGAGAGCGGCCTGGTCGGCTTCCGGAGCAACCGCGCCTACGCCGCCGACGGCCAGTGCGGGACAGTGCTCAAGGCCTATCGCGAGCACCAGATGTCCGCCGACAATGCCTTCCTGAAGCGAAACTGGCCCCGCATCAAAAAGGCGCTGGAGTTCTCCATCGACAGAGATGGTAACGATGACGGTCTCATCGAGGCCAGCCAGCACAACACCTACGACATCAATTTCGAGGGCGCTAATACGTTCGTCGGCTCGCTGTACCTGGCTGCGCTTCGTGCCGGCGAGGAAATGGCAAAAGAAATAGGCGACGAGCAGTTCGCCGAACGTGCCGCCAGGATATTCGAAAGCGGCAGCAGGCTCACGGTCGAGCGGCTCTGGGACGGCGAATATTTCATTCAGGACGTGGACCTGCAGAAGTATCCGAAATATCAGTATGCGAAAGGGTGTTTGTCCGACCAGCTTTTCGGCCAGGGCTGGGCACATCAGCTCGGCCTGGGCTATATCTATCCTACCGGGTATGTCGGCAAAGCTCTGAAGTCGGTCTGGAAGTATAACTGGACGCCCGATGTCGGGCCTTACAACGCTGTGCATAAGCCGGAGCGATGGTTTGCCAGAGCCGGTGAGCCAGGCCTGTTCACCTGCACCTGGCCCAAGAGCGACTATATAGAAGAAGGAGTCCGGTATCGAAGCGAGATCTGGACGGGCATCGAGTACCAGGTCGCCGGCCACATGGTCTGGGAAGGGATGGCCAGAGAAGCCATTGCAATCTGTTACGGCATCCATAAACGCTACCACCCCGCCAAACACAATCCCTTCAACGAGGTTGAGTGCGGCGACCATTACGCCAGGGCGATGGCAAGCTGGGGCGTCTATACGGCGCTGGCCGGCTACGAGTATCACGGCCCGAAGAAACACATTGGCTTTGCGCCGAAGATTACGCCTGATAAATTCTCTGCCGCCTTTACCGCCGCCGAGGGATGGGGAATGTTCACTCAAAAGCGGGACGAAAAGACGCAGCGTGAGCGGATCGCCGTGCGCTGGGGCAAGCTGGGTGTCGAATCTCTTGCTTTTGCGGTTCCTGATGATTTTGACTTCGCCAGAGCGACTGTTACATTGGACCATACAGTCGTCAGGAGCAGTTACACGCTCAAAGACGGCCGAGTCGAAATCAAACTGGCGAAAGGGCAGGTCGTCAACGAAGACCAGACGCTGGAGGTAGTTATTCATCGAAAAGAAAAGTAACAGGTCGTACTATTTGCCCATGGAAGTATTTGTATCTTTCAGTTGTGGAACTTGCAGGAAATCTTCAAAAATCTTCTTGTGTTTTTCGCAAATAGCTGCAAAATGTTAGGCTGCAAGGCCCGGAAGTCCATTCGGGCGGCAAAGTAGTTGCCCTCGAGGGCAACCGCCAGCCAGGCCAGAAGGAAACGCTGCCGGGCGGCGCGGTCGAGTTGGCCCACGAGAAGGCAAGGCAATAGCTATCATGAACGCTACTGAACCAGAAAGGAGCTAAAGATGAGTTCGGATACCCTCCCCAGACTTCACAACGCCATGTGGCCCGGGCTGGTCGGCAAAGGAAATGAACCGGGCCAGGAGCCACCGATCAGTCTCGAACGGATGCTCGAATTGACCGCCGGCGCGGAGGTGGACGGCCAGAAGTTCGATGGGATTGACTACTTCCTTTTCCTGCCGCACACCGACCCTAACGCCAGCGACGACGAACTGAAGAAGATTGCCGACCTGATTCAGGGGTACGGTTTTAACGTTGGCTCGCTTGTCGCCCCGATTTGGGCTGGCACGATCGGCGATTCGGCGATGGGGGATGCAGCGGCTCGCGAGAAATTTCTCAGCGCTGTGCGCATGGCATGCCGCATCGCCGGCGTGTTCAACGAGCATGGTGTGCGCAAGTACGGCGTGATCCGGATCGACTCGGCGGAGTTCGGCGTCGAAAAATGGCGCGAAGACCCAAAGACAAACACTGCGAGAATCGCCGAGACGTTCCGCGAAGCGGCAAAGATCGCCGCCGACCACGGCGAACGCCTGGCCGCCGAGGGCGAGATATGCTGGGCCGGCATGCACAGTTGGAAGGACATGCTCGATCTCCTGGAAGCCGTCGGAATGCCGGAGACGCTTGGCTTCCAGGCCGATATGGCCCACACGTACCTGTACTTGATGGGCTGCAATGCGCCGGAATATGCGCTGCTGCAGCCCGGCTATTCGGACGAGGAGTTCTACGCCGCCTACGAAACGATGGTTGATAAGCTGCGGCCCTGGACGATCGATTTCCACGTAGCGCAGAACGACGGCGAGGTGCACGGTGCCGGTGCGCACGACAAGACGGGCAAGCACTGCCCGGCCGGCGACCCCAACGGCAAGCTCGACATCGTCCGCTGTGCCGGCTACTGGCTAAAGGACGCCGCGGCGCGCGGTATCCAGCACATCTGCTGGGACGGGTGCATGTTCCCCAACGCGATGCTCGAAACGCAGGATACGTGGAACGCGATCCTCGATGTGATGCTCAAAGTGCGGGCGGCGCACGGGTGGACGTAGGGGCAGGCCTGTGTGCCTGCCCAGGGCAACCACGCAGGGTTGCCCCTACGCAAGAATTCGGAATTGGTGCTTCACATATGCTTTTTATAGCCTAAGAACTTTAATAAGGAATCACTACAATGACTAAAAAAAAACTTAATGTTGGCCTCATCGGCTACGGCTTCATGGGCCGGACGCACTCCAACGCCTACTGCCAGGTCAATCATTTTTTTGATGTGCCTTATGAGCCGGTCTTGCAGGTAGTCTGCGGGCTGGAGGAGAATGTAGCCAAAGACTTCGCCGGGCAGTGGGGCTACAAGTCGTACACCACCGACTGGCACAAGGTTATCGAGGACGACAATATCGACCAGGTTGACATTTGTGTGCCGAATAATATGCACGCCGAGATCGCAATTGCCGCGGCAAAGGCAGGCAAGAGCATAATCTGCGAAAAGCCCCTGGCGCTCAATGGGCCCCAGGCCGAGACGATGGTCGAAGCGATTGAGAAGGCAGGCGTGGCCAACCTCGTTTCGTTCAACTACCGCCGGGTACCCGCCGTGACGCTGGCAAAGATGCTGATCGACGAGGGACGCCTGGGAAAGATATTCCACTATCGCGCCAACTTCCTGCAGGACTGGACTATATCGGCGAACGTTCCTCAGGGCGGTATGGCTACCTGGCGGCTGGATGTCAAGGCGGCCGGCTCCGGTGTGACCGGCGATTTGCTTGCCCACTGTATCGATACCGCCATGTGGCAGAACGGCCAGATCGGTTCGGTCTGCGCCATGACCGAGACGTTCGTCAAGAAACGGATGCACGTGGAAACCGGCAAGGTCGAAGATGTGGGGATTGACGATGCGTGCACGTTCCTGTGCCGGTTCGATAACGGGTCGCTGGGCAACTTCGAGTCCACGCGATACGCCCGTGGGCACAAGGCCCTTTACACGTTCGAAATCAACGGCGAGAAGGCATCCATCGCCTGGGACCTGCACGATCTGCACCGGCTTAGCTACTTCGATCACAGCGACGAATCGATTGTCCGCGGCTGGCGCTCGGTGCACGTGACCGACGGCGATATGCCCTACATGGACAAGTGGTGGGTGCCGGGACTCCAGATCGGTTACGAGCACACGTTTGTCCACCAGATTGCCGACTTCCTGGAGAATCTGGCCGAGGGCAAGCCGGCATCGCCGAGCTTCCGCGAGGCTCTGGCGACGCAGTATGTCTGCGATGCTGTCCTGGCATCGGCGAAGGACAAACAGTGGAAGACAGTTGAGAAAGCGTAAAAATCACCGTATATGAGTGTCAATGTGCTAAGAAGCCAGAGGCCTCGATACTCGGTGGCGTTTAGGTGTTTAATAATTCAAGATATTATGAAATTTAAAGGATTGACTTATGAGTGTAAGGTCTATTGTTAATAGGGCACTTGAACAGGGAAAGGGCATACTACGATTGGCCCCAAACTGGGTTCCTCGTTCCTTCTGTGTCCCGGGCAGGCGTATCAAGCTGCATCCCGATGACTACTACGCAATGGGAGGCGAACGGGGGGGCATCGATGAGCGATGGTTTGCTTCGACCACCCCGGCTGACAACGGCCCGCTCACCTCCGAAAATGAGGGATTGAGCTTCATTGTCTTCGAGGATGGCGACAAGATTGAGAAGGTTCTCCTGCGTGATGCTATCGAGGAGTTCAAGGGCCAGATCATCGGCGATCGGCTCTGGAAAGAGCACGGGCGCTGGCCGATGTACTCGAAGTTTTTCGACAACAAAGGCGCGCTACCGCATCATATACACCATCGCGACGACCACGCCGCACTGACAGGCCAGCTTGGCAAGCCCGAGGCCTATTATTTCCCGCCCCAGGCAAACAATCACGGCGGCGACTTCCCCTATACTTTCTTTGGCCTGAATCCCGGCGTGACGAAGGACCAGGTCCGCAAGGCCCTTAAAGATGCGGCAGAGGGAAGAGACAACACGATTACGAGTCTGTCGGCTGCTTATCGTCTCGACGTCGGGACCGGCTGGGATGTCCCGCCGGGCGTCCTTCACGCACCGGGCAGCCTTTGCACATACGAGCCCCAGAAAGCCTCGGATGTATTTGCCATGTATGAGAACATCACTCACGACCAGGTCGTGCCTAAAGAGTTGTTGTGGAAGGATACGCCGAAGGACAAGGAAGGCGACGTCGATTGGCTGCTCAGTGTCATCGACTGGGACCTGAATGTCGATCCCGACTTCGCGAAGAACCGGTTCATGCGTCCGAAACCGGTCCGGCCTGTAAAAGAAATGGAGGCCGAAGGCTACATCGAGAACTGGATATGCTACAAATCGACGGCCTTCAGCGCCAAAGAACTTACGGTCCTGCCGAGCCAAACGGTAACCATCAAAGACAGCGCCTGCTACGGATTTATTACGATGCAGGGTCACGGCACACTGGGCGTCTGGGACATTGAGACTCCCGCGCTGATAAGATACGGCCAGTTGACCCATGACGAGTACTTTGTGAGTGAGAAAGCCGCGAAAGAAGGCGTGAAAATCACGAATCCCTCTAAGACCGACCCGATCGTTCTGCTAAAACACTTCGGTCCGGGCAATCCTGATTTAACCATTGAATAAGACTCGTAGGGTGGGGCTCTGCCCCACCATGCTGGATCGGTGGGCCAAGGCCCACCCTACGAATTTTCGGTCTTGATGGAGCTTCTTGCTGTCTTCGTGTTTTCTACACGTCGCAGAGGGTGATTGCCTCGGTCAGTCCTTTGAGGGGGTCCCGCGTGGGGATGAACTCATGGCCGACGTACCCTTTGTAGCCTGTCTTTACGATCTCTTTCATAATCGGTGGGAAGTTGATTTCCTGGTTTTCGTCGAGCTCGTTCCTGCCCGGATTACCGGCGGTGTGGTAGTGGCCGATATAATCGGCGTACTGTCGGATACGGCTGATGACGTCACCGTCCATGATCTGCACGTGGTAGATGTCGAACAGCAGCTTCATCCTGGGTGAGCCGACTTTCTTGATGATATCAATGCAGTAATCGGTATGGTCGCCCTGGTAGCCCGGATGACCTTTCATGTCGATTGCGACCCGGCTGTTGAGAATTTCCAGGCAGATGTTGATTTTCTTTTTCTCTGCGTAGCCGATTATTTTCTTGAGCCCGGTGACACAGTTTTTGGCGCCGACGTCGTCGGGAATGTCCTCGCGGAAACCGGTGAAGGCAATGACGCTGGGGAAATTGTATTCGGCGCATGCATCAATAGTCTCGCGCGTTTTGGCGATAATCATGTCGTGGTATTCGGGATTGTTGAAACCCTTCACAAAAGGCGGATCGGGCGTGCCGTTGGGCGAAAGCGCGCAAGTCAGGCCGTGCTTTTTGAGCGTGGCAAAGTCATTCGGGCCAACCAGCTCGATGCTCTTGCCGCCGAGCTGTTTGGTAATTTGGCACGCTTTGTCAAGATCCCAGTATTCCGCGAAGCACCAGTAAGCGACGGAATGGTTAATACGGCCTTTAGTGGCTGCCGGTTTCGGACGCTCGTCGACCGATGCGCAAGAGCCAAAGGCCAGGGCAGCGATGCCTGCGGTGCCAGTGCCGGCTGCTATTTTGAGCATACTGCGCCGGTCGATACGGCCGGTCGTATCGATGTTTGGTTTATTCTTTTCGCTCATCTTGAGCTCCTTTCTGTCTGCGTGATAGTCTTTTATCGAGAGTTTTGCAAAAGTTCATCTTCATAGCCTGTTGTTGCTAACACCAGCTACAAGGGAACTATAGATTCTTTGCCGTTGAGGTCAAGAGAAAAAGATACTTTGAAAAGCCCGTAGGGCTTATTTGATGCTTCAAATAACGTTTGACAGATAGTAAGAGATTTGTTATGTTCCATGCACTACGAACGGGCATTTTGCAGGAGTCTATTAGAAAAGCAGTTTTGCAATGAACGAAAGCCTCGATCGACGTAATTTCTTAAAAGCGATGAGCTTGAGTGGGGCGGTGGTGATAATGACGCCAGCCCTTTCGACTTGGGCACAGGAGGCAGCAGCAGCCCAAAAATGGCGGATGCGGCTGTCCACCTCCTCGATCCATTTCATGGAACTACCCATCGAGCAGGCGTGTGAGCGGATTGCGGGATTGGGTTTTAAAGCTATCGATATCTGGTCGGCCCATGAGGGATGCCCTCATCTCGACGATGTGGCTAATCGCCTGGGAGCCGAAGGCCTGAAAAAGTTACTGGCGAAACACAAGCTCAAGCTGTTCGCGTTTTCAGTTTATCAGGGCGGATATGAACGCTACGCAGAGCTGTTGGGCAAAGCCGGCGGCGGTGTAGCTGTTCGGGGCAGCGGCCCGGCCTGCAAACCAGAGGAACTCACAGCCCGGATGCGGCAGTTTATCGAGCAGATCAAACCTCTCGCGGACCTGGCCGAGAAACACAACTCTTACCTTGCGATTGAAAATCATGGCAACGCGCTGCTTTGCTCGCTGGATTCGCTCAAGGCGTTCGTGGATATTAACAAATCGCCGAGGCTTGGCATTGCGCTGGCGCCGTATCACATCCAGATGCTCAAGGCTTCCGTGCCCGAAGCGATTCGCATTTGCGGCAGGCAGCTCCTGTTCTTTTATGCCTGGCAGAACTATCCGGATTCCGAGCAATTGCCGGGTGTCGGCCCGACGGATATGACGCCCTGGATTAAGGCGCTGGCGGATGTACGATACCGCGGTTACGTCAACCCGTTCATGCATGGTCATCCCGAAGCTGACGTGATGTCGGCCAATCTGGCCAAGGCACGTGATTATCTGAAAGACTGCTACAGTAAATCCATAAAAATTTGAAACATAATACGCAACGAGAACTGAACCTAAGAAATAAAGGAGAAAAGTATGGACCAGAAGCAAAAACAAGCCGGCAAGGCCAATAATATAAGCCGGCGTGAGCTTATGCGCGACGGTGCGGTGGTCGCCGCGGGTCTGGCTGCGGGTCTCGGTGCTACGGGCTGCCAGACCACCGAGGTGGGCAAGGGCGTAGAGAAAACCCGTAGCTACAACCCGGAGATGCAGTACAGACCGCTCGGAAAAACGGGACTTATGATTTCATCCGTTTGCTTAGGCGGACACTGGAAGCGCGTCGATAAGATGGTTCCCGGCGTTTTCGAGGGCGATAACTGGCTGAGCGCCGACCTGGACAGCGATGGCTTCAAAAAGAACCGCCGCGACATTGTGACCCGCTGTATCGAGCGAGGCATCAATTATATCGACGCCTGTACTATGCAGGAAGTCCTGGCCTATTCCGAGGCACTCAGAGGCAGGCGCGATGCCATGTATCTCGGTTTCTCGTGGTACCAGGAGGAGATGCGGAAAGAGAAGTACCGCAAAACCGAGGCCCTGCTTGGAACGCTCGATAAGGGCATGCGCCAGGCGAAGCTCGACTACGTTGATCTCTGGCGTATCACGATGCACGAACAGAGCGGCCGGCACACAAACGCCGAAGTCGATGAGATGATGGGCGCGCTCGAAAAGGCCCGCAAGCAGGGCAAGTGCCGCATGTGCGGTTTCTCGTCGCACGACCGCCCCCACATCAAGTGGATGATCGAAACCTATCCCGAGGTTGTCCAGGTCGTTGTCACGCCTTATACGGCCAAGAGCAAGGTTATGCCTAAGGACAGTGTCTTCGATGCGATAGTAAAGAATGGCGTGGGCTTTTTCGGCATCAAACCTTTTGCAGGAACTTCGCTGTTCAAAGGTGACAGCTCCCCCGACAGTCTCACTCGTGAGGAAGATGACCGGCTGGCACGTATGGCGATTCGCTATATCCTTTGCAATCCGGCCATCACGGCGCCTATCCCCGGCATAATCAACCCCCATCAGGTGGACAACGTCGCCAGGGCCGTCCGGGAGCCCGATCTTGATGAAGCCGAAGCTAAGGAGCTTTCGACGGCTATGGACGAAGCGTGGGCCAGGCTGCCGGACGACTACCAGTGGCTCAAAAACTGGGAATACGTGTAACAGCCGGAAGGTAATCTGTAACGGTTTATTGATATATTAGAGCAAGGACGTATTGGATGAATGTCACGATAAATCGAGTCGTGACACTGGTCGGTTTTATCGTGAGCAGTTTGCTGCTGGTTTTTGCAGCAAGCTGCTCACTTGAGAAGTGGGCCATGAACGACTCAGAACAGAAACACATCGATGAGGGGGCAAGTGGGCATCAGGTTGCAGATGAGCCCTCTGATAAAAAAGGTTTTGTCGCCAATATATTTTGCAGTGCATGTCACTATGGTTTCGATGACGAGAAACTCGCTCGCACTCATGAACTGGCCGGCATCGGTTGCGAAAGGTGCCACGGCGAATCCGAGCGTCATCGCAGCGACGAAGACAATATCACGCCGCCCGAGATTATGTACCCCAGGGCAAAAATCAATCCGACTTGTATGATGTGCCATCCGAGACACGAGATCCGCCACGAAGCACACCACAAGGCGCTGCTCTCTGGCGCCAAGACGGTTTTTGATTCGGCGGATGAGGGCGGCAATCAAATATCCTGCACCGACTGCCACGCCAAGGACCATCGCATCAACGTTAGAACAATACGCTGGAACAAAGATACCGGCGAGCTGCTTAAAGAGTAACCAAAAACTACCGGTTCGTCTCACACAGGCGAACCGGTATCGTCCTTATATTTCTCGCGCAAACGCTTCAGTTCTACCTTAAGCTCTTTGACGGTCTCGGCGTATGCCGGGTCGCCGAAGACATTCTTCATTTCCTTCGGGTCTTTCTTCAGGTCGTACAGCTCCCACTCGTCGATGTCGTTATAGAAGTGGATTAGTTTATAGCGTTTGGTTCGTACGCCGTAGTGCCGTTTGACGCTGTGCACCGCCGGATATTCGTAGTAGTGGTAGTACATCGACGATCGCCAATTCCGGGGTGTCTTGCCCTGCAGTATGTTGCGGAGAGACTCACCCTGCATGTCGGCCGGGACCGGCACGCCGGCAAAGTCCAGGAACGTTGCGCCGAAGTCCAGGTTCATAACGATGTTATCGCTCACCGAGCCGGCCTTGACCTCCCCGGGATAGCGCACCAGCAGCGGCATACGCAGCGATTCTTCGTACATGAACCGCTTGTCGAACCAGCCGTGGTCGCCCAGGTAGAAGCCCTGGTCTGAGGTATAAAACACGACAGTGTTTTCAGCAAGGCCCGATTCATCAAGATAATCCAAAACCCGGCCGACATTTTCGTCAACCGAAGCGATGCATCGCAGGTAGTCTTTGATATACCTCTGATATTTCCAGCGAACCAGGTCTTTGCCCTGGAGATTTGCCTTGCGGAAGGCCTCGTTCTTCGGCTCGTACGCCGCGTCCCAGAGCTTCTTCTGCTCCGGCGTAAGATTCTTCGGAGGTATAAGTTTAAGGTCTCTGTCGTTCATGGTTTTTTCGATACTCATGTCCTGTTCTTTGGCGGCTCTTCCGCGGTTGGAATAATCGTCGAACAGGTTGTCCGGCTCCGGCATCGTCACATCATCATACATGTTCAGATATTTTGGGCCCGGTTCCCACGAGCGGTGCGGCGCCTTATGATGATACATCAGGCAGAATGGTTTTTCGCCGGTACGCTCCTTGAGCCATTTCAGGGCATGGTCAGTAAGAATATCAGTTGTGTAGCCGGTATATTTTCTCCGCTGGCCCATTTCTTTCATTGCGGGATTATAGTACGTTCCCTGTCCCGGCAGGACGTTCCAGTAGTCGAAGCCGGTCGGGTCGGTCTTGAGGTGCCACTTGCCGATCATAGCGGTTTGATAACCAACCTTTTGGAGCAATTTGGGAAACGTTTGCTGGCTGCCGTCAAACTTCTTGCGATTGTCGATAACGCCGTTGAGGTGGCTGTATTTGCCGGTCAGGATGACGGCCCGGCAGGGGGCGCAGATGGAATTGGTGCAGAAGCTGTTGCTGAATCGCATACCCTCGCTGGCGATCCGATCGAGGTTCGGCGTCTTGTTGATTCTGCTGCCGTAACAACTCATGGCGTGCGAGGCGTGGTCGTCTGTCATTATGAATATAATGTTCGGTCGTTTTTTTGTGTCTCGGGCTTCCAGCCCGCGGTTCGAGGGCGCTCGCGCCCTCGATACAGCGCGGCCAAGATGGCCGCGACACGTCGCCGCCGCCGAACCGGTCATATAGCCCATGCGTTTCAGAAATTCTCTTCGTGTTTGCCTCTTCATGTTGGTTCCTTTCTCATACTTTTATAATTGCATTTGTATAGATTTATAATTCTGCAAAATTCAATAGTCTACTGCTCATAATCTTGTGTAGTCTTTTCCGGCAAGACTGTCTTTACAGGAGGCTCGCCATGTTTCAAGTTTCTCCTTCATTACACGCAGTATCTCGGGTTTTTCTGCCGCAAGGTCGTTGTTCTCGCCGGGATCCTCGATCAGGTCAAAGAGCATATAAGTTTTGCCGTTATCCTTGCTGTAAATTTTGTAGCGGTTGCCGGTGAGTGAGACCTGGTTTCTGGATTCAAAACCGATAGGCAGGGGGCGTTCGGTCATTTTTTCCTCGATCAACGGCAGCATGCTGACCCCGTCGATAGGTTCGGGCCGGCCTTTCATCTTAAAGCCGAGCACATCCATAACGGTCGGGAAATAGTCCGACGTAGAGCACGGAATGTCTGTCAGGCGTCCGGCGTTGATGCGGGCAGGCCATTCGAGCAGGCCCGGCACGCGAACGCCTCCTTCGAGCAAGCTGCGCTTGCGACCGCGAAAGGGCCCGGCTGAGCCGCGATTGCGACCCTGCCTGCCGTCTTTTCCTTCAGGCCCGTTGTCGCTGCAAAACCACACCATCGTATTGTCGGCTATGCCAAGAGTACGCAGTTGCTTTCGCAGACGACCGACCTGCTCATCAAGGGCGGTAATACATCCGTAATAGTGCTGCTCATCCTCGCTGTACTGCGAGTACATCGCTCGGTATTGCGGCCCGGCGACAACCGGTGTGTGCGGGGCATGAAACCAGATGACGGCGAGAAACGGCTTGTTGCTCTCTGTGGATTTACGAATAAAAGGAATCGCACGATCCATGATGATTCGCGAGTCGTCTCCTTTGAGGGCTTCGGTGACGTTTTTGCCATTGTGCCAATATAGCGCCCGAACATCATAGTCCTTTTTCCTGCCGTGAAACTGTGCCGGGTCGTACGGGTCCCATGTCGCGACGGCATACTCGGTCGAGAACCATTCATCGAAACCGCTCATGCCGGGTGTCATGTAATTTTCCCGTGGTTTTCGCTTCGGGCCTTTCCCCGAATAGTCCGGCAGCAGCGTTCCGAGGTGCCATTTGCCGAAATGACCTGTTGTATAGCCCTGTGTTTTCAAGGCTTCCGCTAAGGTGATTTCCTCTTTCGGCATGTGCCCGACGTTTGCGCCGAAGATGCCGTACCGGTATGGGTGCCGACCCGTCAGGCAGCTTCCGCGAGTGGGTGAGCAAACCGGAGCGCCGGAATAAAAACGAGTGAATCGCATGCCGGCTTTTGCCATCTCATTCAGGTTGGGAGTCTTTATAATCGAATTGCCGTTGAATCCGGGGTCACCCCATCCCATGTCATCGGCCATGCAAAGGATGATGTTCGGTTTGTTAGTTTTTTGGGTTTCTGAAAAGACAGCGGGAGGTAAAACCACCGAAACGGCAGCTCCTGCAACGCTGCGAAGGAAACTTCTTCTGTTTAGCATGAATTTGTCCTCACGGTCAAAAAGACAGACTTTTCCAATCTGGTAGCTATGCTACAGACCAAAGCTCCGGATTATAATAAGACATACGAGTATTTTTGTCTAAGGAATTTGTGCATCTGATGAAGGGACTGGCCTTTCTAACCGGCAAAAAAGGGGCCTATACCGAATAAGTCGGCATAGGCTCCATACAAATTCAAATCCTTACGCCATTTCCGAAAAAGCTGCTGTTATTCGCCGGCAGCCTCTCTCGGCCTGTAAAGGTGGATATCGTCAAAGAACATCTTACCAGAACCGCCGGGGATTGTCATGTTGCCCCTGGTTCCCAGGCCGATCGCAATCCTGTCAACGTTGGTCAGGACTATGCCCTGATCGGCAAAGGCCTGCAGCGGGATAACCCACTCCGTCCATGTATCTATCGTTGCAGCGGCCGGATCATCGTGGACCACCACGGCAGGCGTCCCGGCAGTATTGGATACGGCCACATACAGCGGCTCAGCGTCGTTGCTGGTGATACCGATGTCCTGGTGCGCCCACATCGAACTGACTGTCCCGGTAGTCGTGACGTTGGAGAATACAGCCTCACATGTCAGATCAACATCATGGCTGGTCAGCGCCAAACCTATATAGACATTCGAGGTCATCGGGATGTTCGTCGCCGGACCTTCCTGTATCAACTGCCAACTCGAGCCATTTGCTGAGTGATAAGCTGAAAAGTTACCTGCGACATCACGCTCTAATTTCACCCAGTGCGGTGCAGTTATGCCACCCTGAGCGGTGTCGAAACTGGCGGCACCCGGCTCGGTACGACCCTGGAAGGCAACTCCACTGCCAGGTGTAACATACGCAAAGGCATGCTTCGAGCCGCCTTCAAGCGTCTCGCGAATCATCACACCGGCCTTCGCCCAGACGTGTGTGTTCTCCACGCTCTCGATCTTCGCTATGATCGAGCCTGGACCGGTAAGCATCTTGTAAGCAAAGTGGAACTCATCGGCCGAACCCGTGATATCTGTGCCGGAGCCGGTCATCGTGTAGGTGCCGACCGGGCCCTCAACGAAGCTGCCGACCGAACCCGGGTAGCCCCTGAACCACAGCGACAATTCTTTGACTTCGTTTTTGGTCCAGTCACGCGGGGCGGTCAACGTCAGCTCTGCCTCCGAATACTTCGAGTAGCCCTGCTTATTGTTGTCGTAGGACAACGGCATCGACTGTCCACCACTATTGACAATAGTCTCCTCAGTATAAGAGGCAGTGGTTTCATCGCCCACAGCCGCACCTGTGCCGTTGCCGGCAAAGTAAGGATCAGTACCCAGAACACCATAGCCAAGCCCATCGTGCCACGCGTACCATATCTGGTTGTCACCGGCATCATAACTCTCAAAATCGTCCACGAGGACAAAATCGGCTACCGTAAAGGTCCAGACTCTGCCTTTGTTGACCGTGCCGTCGTTATTGTTCTCATCGATGCGCCAGTAGTAGGGTCCACCACCCCACTCGATACCCTCGGGCGGCGTATAGCTGGTACCACTCTGGAGGCCTCTATATGTGCCGCCTGTGTCGGAAGTATCGGTATCTTCTACGACGGTTTTGTCCGTGCCGAAATACACATCGTGCTGCGACGCTTTGTCTCCCGGGGACCAGGCAAGGGGCAGCACTGAGTCGATATCCGGCGTTGAGCCGTTGGCCGGACTTGGATCCCATGCGACAAGAGGATCGCCTCTCATGGTCTCCTTGATCTCGTCGGCCGTCAAAACCCTGTCATAAATGCGGATATCATCCATGAGACCGTGATAGTATCTCTGGTTATTGGTCCATGCGCCGAAATTCAACGGACCCAGGTATGCTGTAGCGGTTACACCGGGCTGTGTGTCTTCCAGCACGCCGTTTATGTACAATTGGCCCTGGCCATTAACGGTCGCATCGATTGTTACTGCGACATGGTACCACAGGTCTGCTCGCATGACTGTGGTAGACAAGAGGTCGGGACCACTGTTTACAGACCAGTTGAATTGACTCGTCGTATTCCTCACATGGACATGACAAGAACCTGAATTCCACTGATCATCGTGTAGAACTGCGTAAAAACCGCTTGCATATGGTATGTCCCGAGGCTTAAGCCACATGGTGTATGTGAAGGTGCCCTCTGCAACGAGGTCATCAATGTCGATGTAATCGGTTGATCCGTCAAAGTCCAGCGCATCTCCGTCATACCCAGGGGCAAAGTCCGGCGTGCCGCCGATAACGGCATGATTGCCATGGCCGGACCAGTCCAGGGCGGTATTCCCGGAACCTTCATCGAGCGTCCACCAGGCAACAAGATTAGGATCGGTAATGGGTATATCAGGCATTGTTCTGAAGCTCCAGACATCGCCTGTATGGGTGGCGGGACCTTCAAACTCATCTACCCGCCAGTAGTATGTCTTGTCTAATTCAAGGGTACCGGGACTATACTCTGTAAATACCTGGGACGGTCCTTCAGTGGCATTCGCCACGGTGTCATAGTCTTCGCCGAAGTATACGTAGTGTAATTTCGCTCCGAAACCGGCCGTCCAACTCAGGGTGACTGCCGAGTCAATAAACTTTGCCCCATTAGCCGGGGCAGGTTCATAGGCTTTTTTGCTCGGAATCGAAAAGCTCCAGATATCGCCCTTCCATGGACTGTTCGGATCGGCCTCGTTGACCTCATCGATTCGCCAATAGTAGGTCGTGCCATTAACAAGGCCGTCCGGATATGGATATCCGATAAAACCGGCGACAAAATACAGTGAATCCAGGCCCTGGTTGCCTCGGAACGTATCGCCCAGCCCGTCGTTAACATCGTCAAAATTGTCGCCCAGATACACATCGTGCGAGACGGCAGAACCTCCCGGCTGCCAGCTAAGGCTCACCCATGTATCGGCATGCAGGGCACCATCAGCAGGGCTGGGGCGGGATGCAAATGGATATGATACTCCACCGCCTTGCATAACCCCCAGAATTTCTTGCTCGCTCAGCGCATAGTCATAGATGCGGAGATCGTCGAGCAGACCATTGACGTAACGGCCAAGACCGGGGGCGTCGGCGCCAATCCGAAACTCTTGTGTCGAAATGCCGACAGACACATTTTCCGTCGACGAATCCGCCAATACTCCGTCATGGTACTCGTTGAAGGTATTGGCAACATCATCATAGACCCATGCAACGTGCACCCAGGTATTTGCCGGCACGGTGGGTCCGTCGGTGTCTCTGTTGAGGTTGCGGGCGGTGGCATTCGTAAAATCCATTTCCATCCGGTCGTTGTAAATAGTGCATGTGAAGCCTCCACCGGCGGAATTATCACCCTGACGGTTGCTGCAAAATTTCATATCTCCGCCCGGTGGTTTGTTGATCCAGGCACAAACCGTTAAGCCGCCTGTTAAGGTCGTGTCGATGTCTATAAGCCCACAACTAACATAATCACCAGATCCGTCAAGCTGTAAGGCACCGTCTAATTTGCCGTCCGCCCATTCTGGGTTGCCTTCAAGAGTGCCGTCATGGCCACTGCCGCTTGAGTCATATGCTGTGGTTCCGGAACCCTCATCAAAGGTCCAATAAGCCACGAGTTCAGCAGAGGCATTACTTGTTGCGCCCAGCACCAACACAAAGGAAATTAGACAAATCAATTTCTTAGACATAGTAGCCCTCCTTCAAAAAAGGTTTATAATAGGCCTTGGCTACATACTAAAAAGTCCTATAATATTCTTGGTTCTACAATATTTTACTGGCACATACCCCTGATATATATTTGCGAATTGGCACTACCTCGTTCCTTGAGAAAAAACCGGGGTTTATGTGTATTTTTAGATCCGATAACCACAAGTTTTACCTCAATTTATTTGTACCACATTGAGACGCTTACCGTCAAGGAAATTCTTATCTCGAACTTCGAATTCTATCGGTTTTTTCCATATTTCTCTTAAATAGCTCTTATGAGCTTGAAGGGGTGGAATTTACTCGCAACGGCTCTAAAAGGAATTCGGAATTGCAACAGAGGTTTATGCATTTATGAACTTGAGCTTTACATGCAGATTTGGTATTTTGTGTAGGAAAGACCGGAAAGAATATCGAAAAATCGACCAGCCGCACGCCTGTTACGGACTTTTCGGGTGTTAGATTCAATGATTAATCTTAAAATTTCAGGAGGATTCGCAAATGTTACAGAACAGGAATATTACTCGTCGCAGCCTGCTGAAACAAGCGGCAGGAATCACCGCCGGCTTGACAACATTCCCATATTTTGTTCCATCCTCGTCTTTAGGCAAAGCCGGTAACGTTGCCCCGGCCAATCGTATCGTAATGGGATGCATCGGCGTGGGCGGGCAGGGCACACACGACACAAAAGCATTCCTGAATAATCCGGCGGTTCGGATGGTCGCTGTTTGCGATGTTAATGAAGACCGGCGTCAAAAGGCGAAGAACCTTATCGACCGGCATTACGGCGACAAAGGATGTGCTACCTTCCGCGATTTCCGTGAGCTGCTCGCCCGTGAGGACATCGATGCCGTGGTGATTGCTACGCAGGACCATTGGCACGCTTTGATTGCCACTGCCGCGGCACAGGCGGGCAAGGATATGTACTGTGAAAAGCCGACGGGAGTAGCGGTTGCCGAGGGCAAGGCAATGCGAGATGCGGTCCGCAGGTACGGCCGGGTGTTCCAGACCGGCACCCAGCAGCGGTCGGAGCGCAATTTTAGATTTGCCTGCGAGCTGGCAAGAAACGGATACGTTGGTAAAATCCATACCGTCAAGGTCGGCGCCCCCGGGCCCGAGTATAAGCGGGCATACCGTAAACCGCCTACCGAAGAGCCCATCCCGGCGGGTTTTGATTACGATATGTATCTCGGTCCGGCCCCGATGAAACCTTACAACGGCGGCAGATGGGCTTTTCCGGACTGGTACCTGACGTGGGATTACTGTGCCGGCTTTATAGTCAATTGGGGCGTCCATCACCTGGATATCGCCAACTGGGGCTGTCCCGCAGTCAGTGATGAACCGTTCGAGGTCGAGTGCAGGGGCAGCTACCGCAACGATGGTCTGACCGACAATATCAACGACTGGCAGGCTGAGTTTACCTACGCAAGCGGCCTGCGAATGATATACACCGACACGAACCACCCGAACAAACAAGGCTGTCAATTCGAGGGCGACAAAGGATGGGTTCATGTCAATCGCCAGGGTATCTGGGCCGAGCCTGCTTCTTTGTTGAATGTAAGCATCAAGCCAAACGAGACACACCTGGGCGATTCGACGAGTCACCATGCAGACTTTATCGGTTGCGTACAAACGAGGCGCGATCCTGTCTCACCGGTCGAGGCGGGACACAAGGCTTCTTATCTTGGCCTGGTCCCGGAGATTGCCTGCCGGTTAGGGCGGAAGCTCAAGTGGGATTCGGCTAAGGAGCAATTCATCGATGACCGGGAAGCTAATCAAATGTTGGCCCGTCCGATGAGGAGTCCCTGGCACCTGTAAGATTACTTGATTTTACTTTATTTATGAAAACGCAATACAAGCAGTTTGTAGGGTGTGCACTGCACACCATCAACATTAATAAATGGTGTGCAGTGCACACCCTACCCCTGATTCTTTTCTGTTTTGTATTTGTCTCTGATCTCCAGGCGGCTTCGGTCAGCCTTTTAGTCGATGATAAGATCCCGCAGGTAGTGTTTGCCGCTGAAGATATTCGAGCGGCGTTAAGGGCAAGAAGTCATGGCGTAAGACAGCTTCGTTTGACACAACTAAGCCAAGTTACTGATGGTGTACGCATCGTTCTTTCTTTAAGTTCGAGCGAGGATATTATCCGTGCCATTCAGTCAGAAGGGGCAAAGCCTCCGGGGATTCTAAAAAGCGAGGGTTACAATATCCGCACAAGTTCCAAAGCCGGGCAAACCGCCTACTGGGTCGTCGGCGCGGACGCCGCGGGTGTTATGTACGGGGGGCTGGAACTGGCCGAAGTCATCCGCGTGGATGGTCTGGACGGCATCAAAGACGTCGACCACAATCCTTATATGGCCTTACGCGGCACAAAGTTCAACATCCCGCTGGACGTTCGCACGCCGAGTTATACGGATTTGTGCGATGCTGCGCAAAACAATATAGCCGAGATGTGGAGCTTTGATTTTTGGAAGGAATACATCGATAACCTGGCGCGCTACCGGTACAATTATATTTCCCTGTGGAGTCTACATCCTTTTCCTTCGCTGGTTAAGGTCCCGGATTATCCCGATGTTGCGTTGGATGATGTGAAACGCTCGATCGTTAGGTGGCAGGAATATTATGACCTGTCGGCCAGGGGATTCGACAGTCCTGAGATTGTGAATAACGTTGAGATATTAAAGAAGATAACCATTGAGGAGAAAATCGAGTTTTGGCGCAAAGTCATGCGTTACGCGAAGGACCGAAACGTGGACTTCTACGTTGTCACCTGGAATATCTTTGTCTACGGAACCGAAGGAAAATACGGCATTACAGACGATATCAATAACGAAACTACGATTGACTACTTCCGCAAGAGTGTTAAGCAGATGTTCCTGACATATCCTGATCTGGCGGGTATCGGCCTGACGACGGGCGAAAACATGCCGAAAGCCACTTTCCAGCAGAAAGAGGACTGGGCGTTTAAGACTT
>Ga0307380_10003086_pt1 | contig 23284 bp, 15 predicted proteins | sample UN3MG_FD_202239 | JGI IMG/M metagenome (GOLD analysis project Ga0307380, IMG submission 202239) | Soil microbial communities from Risofladan, Vaasa, Finland - UN-3 | ecosystem: Environmental > Terrestrial > Soil > Coastal area > Acid sulfate soil | place: Finland: Risofladan, Vaasa | collected... | reverse complement strand
TTTTCCTTTTCTAAAACCCGGCGTCTTAGCTCGGCCAGCTCATTGCTTTTTAAAGTGGATTCAACCTTTACTTTCTTATAACGAGGAAGATAACTTTTAATAATTCCGTCATCAGCATTCTTATAATATCGATCCGATGAAATTTTTACAACTTCTTTTTCCATCTCATCGGATACCGTCTGAAATGTTTGATTCAGGATAATCGCTTTAGAGGCTGCCATTCGGGTCATACCAAGCTTATCAACAATAAACTTTATGGTTGTAGCATTTATGAGCAGAGTAAGCATGACGATCCCTGCAGTTAAAAAGAGAAACTGGTCCCTGATCTCAACCGGTAAAGTCTCCATACCTGCAACTATCAATGCCAGAGCCAGTCCAACGGCTCCCCTTAAAGCGCCATACCATGTTACAACCGAGTCTTTAAAGGTAACGCCATAACCCGATCGTTTCATAAAAGGATACAGTAAAGCAATCATGACAGCCCTGGCCACGTGTATGCCGACATACAGAATAATGAGAACCACAAAATCACCTATTGTAAAATTAACCCGGCTGGCAATAATAACTCCTACAATAATAAATATTAAAGTGTTTGCAAGGTAAACCGCCAGTTCCCAGAATTCATGAAGGAATTTAATAACCTCCGGGCTGATGCGGGTTTTACCCACGCTCGCCATGGTTATGCCCAGACCAAAAAGTGCAAGAACACCTGATACATGCAAAAACTCTTCAGCAATATAAAATGTAAGATAGGCGGAGGCCAGGAGCACCACAATCTCCACCATAGCATCGTTAAACACATTTTTGAGCCAGAACATGACAAATCTGGCCATAATCAACCCGAAAAGAGTTCCCCCGACAGCCACCTTTAGAAAATCGAGAAATGGATTCAATTCTGTTACTTGTCCTGATAAAGGCAAATAAAAAACCATAAACAGAACGATGGCTGTTCCATCATTTAAAATTGCTTCGCCATCTATCAATGTGGAGAGTTTTTTACTGGCTCCCATCTCCTTTAAAATAGCAACTACTGCAACAGGATCGGATGCGGATATTACAGCTCCAAACATCAAAGCAACCGGCCAGGTCCAGTTTTGAAGGCCAATATTTAAATTTCTGATTCCAATCAGCAGGACTGCAGTCAGTCCCAGCGCAATCAGTATACCCGGACCAGCCAGCAAGGTTGAATTAACCGATGTTTTGCGGAAAGTATGCCAATCCATCCCAAAGGCTGCCTCAAAGATCAGAGTCGGCAGAAATACGAAAAACACCACGTGAGGATTGATTGATCCTGCCCATGAAATGGAACGGTAAACAACCCCGAATGATTCTGAGATAAAATGAAAACGGGTAATCACTCCAAGCAATACTCCTGTTACAACCAGCAATACGGTATATGGAACAGGAGTTTTTTTCAGAAGGTGCCTGGTAAGCGTTCCCAGAATTAATGCAATAATGATAAAAAGTAATGGCTCCACAGTATTCTCGCTATGATTATGCCTAAAATAAATAAAAAAGGAATTATGTTGATACAAAATATAATTATTTATTTTTATGCGGCTATCCCCACTTTTGCTCCGGACTATAATAAGATTATTATTTTAAAGTGACAGTGTTAACGTCCCGATCAGTAACTTTCTTTTTTTTATTCATCCGGAATGGTTACCTTTGATTAGTTAGCAAATACATTATTAACTCACGTAATTTAAAGAACATGAAGAAGGATCTATCGAAATTAATGCCACTGTTATCCCTGATAATTGTGCTGTTCTTAGTTGCTCCGGTAACGTTAAATGCTCAGACAGGGAAAGCTGATTTCTCAGGTACCTGGGTAATGAATGCTGAAAAAAGCACCCTGCCGGAAGGTGGTGGCCAGAGAATGGGGGGCGGCGAATTTGCTGTAGCACAGGAAGCCAATCTTCTGACTCAGACACGAACCAGTCAGGATGGTACAGCCAGAGTCACCAAATATACTCTAGATGGAAAAGAAAGTGTAAACACAACCAGAGGTGGTGAAAGCAAATCTACCGCTAACTGGTCGGCGGATGGTAAAACACTTACAATTGTTACCAAATCAAGTTTCAATGGAAATGAAAGGACCTCAACTGCAATCTGGAGCATGATTGATGCTAAAACGCTTTCAATTGTATCTACAAGACAAGGACAGGATGGTGAAGTAAAAACCACAATAGTTTATGACAAGAAGTAATTATTGTGAAAAGAAATAAACGGTTCAAAGGCTCCGCATGGGGCCTTTGTTTTTTGCAAATCACTGACTCCTATGTGAGTAAAGAATTGCTGATTCATGAAATTAATTCAACCAGATAAATATGAAATTGCTAAAATCCGGATCGATTGTTAAAACAGGATTGTCCGGATTTATGAAAGTACTGACCGGATTCAGTCTGATCTTCTTCCCGGTGGCTGACGGTACAGCACAGAGAGCATCATTCAAACATGATAATCTGACCCGTACGTTTCATATTCATATTCCGTCTTTATATAATGGATCTGAACCGATGCCGCTAGTCATTGCTTTACATGGCAGGGGAGGGACTGGAGAAACCATGGTTATTGTAACACGCAAAGGTTTTGACAATCTGGCTGACAGGGATGGATTCATTGTGGTTTACCCTGATGGTATAGAGCTGAACTGGAATGACGGCAGAATGGATGAAGAAGCAAACGACCGTGCACACAGGGAAAATATTGATGATATCGGCTTTATTTCTGCATTAATAGACTCCATGATAAATAATTACAGCATAGATCCTAAACGGGTTTACGTTACAGGTATTTCGAACGGTGGCATAATGTCATATCGTCTGGCTTGTGAATTATCCCATAAAATTACTGCAATTGCCCCTGTAGACGGGAATATTCCCCATCTGCTTGTGTATGAATGCTATCCGACCATGCATGTTTCAGTACTGGCCATAAACAATGTAAATGATCCCATGGTTCCGTTTTACGGTGGTAATATTTACAGCAGTATCCGCAGGTTAAACCTGGGAAAGGTTTTATCTGTGGATGAATCTATCTCATTCTGGGTAAGCCGGAACCAGTGTACTGCTTTACCAGTTGTGACTGAAGAACCTGACACGAATCCCAGAGATGGTACAAGAGTAACAAGAAAGGAGTATAAAAACAGTACTGATGGAACAGAAGTAATTCTTTATTCAATTGATGGCGGAGGACATACCTGGCCGGGAGGTTTTCAGTATCTGCCTGCATTTATCGTGGGGAAAACCAGCAGGGATATTGATGCCAGCCAGGTGATCTGGTCCTTTTTTAAAAAACATTCCAGGTAGTTCTGCATGAAATCCCGCAATCAGCTCATCAGGCTGCACTCAGTATTATGATAAACGCTTTATCTTTACATAATATTAACCGGGGGGAAAAGCTATCAATACAAAATCTTTTCAGGAGAGAGGCTGGCTCAGGCTTGATAATGCTGCGAAACTGTTTCCGGCAATTATGTCGGATGATCATACGTCGGTATTCAGGATAACTGCAACACTGAAGGATCCTGTCAGATATTCGGCTATCAGTGAAGCTGTTGCTATAACTGCAAAAAGATTCCCGTATTTCAGTGTTTCCCTGGGAAGCGGAATATTCTGGCATTTCCTTGAATTTAATGATCGCCTGCCGCGTATTCAGGTTGAAGAAAAAATACCCTGCACTGCATTTGCCGCAAAAAGAAAGGGCGAACCCCTGTACAGGGTGATCATTAAAGGCAAAAGGATTTCGGTTGAGTTCATTCATATACTTACCGATGGCGGAGGAGCGATGGAATACCTGAAAAGCCTGCTTTACACTTACCTCACTCTTACCGGCACGCACATCAGCTCACCGGGAGAAATAATTCTGCCTTCGATGCCGGTATCTGAAGAGGAGTATGAAGACGGATACAACAGGTTCTTTCAGAAACTGCCTCCACCTACCAGGCTCGTCAAAGCCTGGCATCTTCCTTACAAGCTCAACAAGAGGCCAAAACTGAGGGTACTCCGTGCTGAGGTCAATGTCAAAGAAATCCTTGAAGTATCCCGTAATCATAAAGTGTCTGTTACCGAGTATTTTGTTTCTGTATACCATTTTTCGCTGCAGAAGATTTTTATTTCCGGGAAGGAAGAAAGCAGAAGAGAAAAACGAAAAGTCCTGAGGATAGAAGTACCGGTTAACATGAGAAAAATATTCCCCAGCAGGACAATGCGCAATTTCTCTCTTTTTGTGCTGCCGGAAATTGACGTGAGGCTCGGGACTTACACTTTTAACGAGATACTCAGATCAGTTCATCACCAACTGCAGATAAGCGCTGATGTCAAGCAGATATCCAGATTTCTGTCATCGAATGTCAGTCCTGAAAAGCTTTTTATTATAAGGATAATGCCCCTGTTCTTTAAAAAAATGGTTATCGCTTCCGTTTACAGGGGCCTGGCATCAAAGCGCTGGACGGGCATAGTTACGAATCTCGGTGTGATAACTCTTCCGGCAGAAATGGAGGATAAGGTTGATTCTTTAGAGCTCATTCCACCACCACCCAATAAAAATGTTAAGGTAAGCTGCGCCCTGGTTTCATATAAAGACAAGCTGAAGATCTGCTTTTGCAATATCACGGAATCACATGAACTTGAAAGGCATATTCTAAGGCATCTTTCGGATGCCGGTATTCACGTTAAGATCTTAAATAACGATTAAAAGCACAGACAATGACAATTTGCGTAAACTGCGGAATTGAACTGGATGATGGATTAATGATATGTCCCCTGTGTGGCAAGGATCCGGTAAATAAAGATGAACAGGAACATATTTCCAGTAATTATCCTTCAGGTATAATCCAGCTTCAAAGAAAAGAAAACAGAAGGTATCTCTGGGAGTTAAGCGGAATAATAGCTTTTTCAGGGATCGCTGTTTGTACTATTGTTGACCTGTTAATAAGCAAAGGCTTAAGATGGTCACTATTCTCTGATGTGTCAATATCGGCAGCATGGATCATCCTCTCGCTTTTTTTGTCAGCATACAAAAAGCCTTTCATTCTGGTTGCCTCCCTGATGCTTACGATTATTGCAGCTCTTTTTTTTATTGACCTGATTGCCACTGGTCCGGAGTGGTTTTTTCCCGTAGGTCTTCCTATCACAATTACTGCATTTATAACTTTGGGTGCCATCATTATTGTTTACAGGTCAGCCCATTTCAGGGGGTTGAACTTAATTGCTGCAGCATTAATCATATTATCAGGATTTTGCATTATTTCAGAAATGATACTGGATGAATACCTGAATGGCTTTGTGGATTTACACTGGTCGCTCATAGCAGCCATTTCAATTCTTCCTGTGGCGCTGGTATTCTTCTTCTACCATTACCGGCTTAAAAAGGGGAACCGGCTTGACAGCTTTTTCCATATCTGAAAAACGGGGACAGCAAAAGAACGAAAAACATCCCTTAATTATTCTGCTGGCCGGAATTCATAATCTCCTGAACCATCCTGGTAACGGTGCGGAAATCAATCTTCCCCGTGCTCATCATTGGCAGCTCGCTGATGACAATAAACTGTCTCGGAAGCGCGATGACGGGAAGCTCTTCCATCATCTTCCTGAGTATTTCTGTTTTGTTTACGTCCCGGGAGACTGTTGCCACAATAAATGAACCTTTTTTCTCGTCCATTATCTCAACGACACAGCAGGATACACCCTCAGGAAGATGCTTCTCAAGGATATTCTCCACCTTGACCAGGGAGACCATCTCTCCGCCGATCTTTGTGAACCTCTTGAACCGGCCGGCATGCCACAGGTATCTGTCTTCATCAAAGAATCCCATATCACCTGTATTGTACCAGCCGTCATTCAGGGCTTCAGAAGTAAGCTCCTGATCGTCATAATATCCTTTCATAACAGAGTCTCCTTTTACCATGATCTTTCCGACTTCCCCTGTTGCACACTCTTCCCCGGTTTCAAAATTCTCAATCCTCACCTGAACACCCGGAATTACTCTTCCGGTACTTCCCGGCCTGTTGAATTCATGTGAGTTAACAGAAATAACAGGAGATGTTTCGGTAGCCCCGTATCCCTCGAGAAGCGTGACTCCATGCTTTTTCATGTACCCCTCCCTCAGGGCATCAGGACACTTATCAGCTCCTGCTACCATTAACCTCAGGGTTTTGAAATCTCCGGGATCAGATTTCAGGAGATAACCCCAGAAGAAACTCGGAGTACCAACCATTATTGTCGGCTTCTCCTCACGGGCAATCTTACTGATTGTCTGAAAATCAAGCGGATTGGCATATGTCACCATTGTCATGCCATAATATAATGCTACCCAAAGATTTACTGTCAATCCGAATACATGGAAAAAAACAAGGTTTGCCAGAAGGATGTCCGATGAGCTGATCTTTACATAATCTCCGAAACTCTCAATATTTGACGCGATATTCCGGTGAGTCAGCTGAACAGCTTTCGGATCTTTTTCGCTTCCGCTGGTAAACAGGATCACAGCAGTGTCATTTTCGTCTCCCTTATGAATATTTTTCAGAAGAATACTGAGAGGCAGCTTTGATTTCAGAGCCGCTTTCAGTTTTTCGCCGGTAGTGACACTTCCCATAATGTCCTCAATAAGAACCATGCCATCAATAACAGGACATCCGATTTTTTCAAGCAGAGCTTTTGATGCAATAATGGTTTTGAATTTGCATTTTTTCAGCGCGTACTTTGCATTGACTTCGGCACCTGTTGAATAGTTGATCATTACAGGTATCCTTCCGCTCATTAGGACTCCGGCCGTAGCCAAAGCACCTCCTGCAGAGGTAGGGATCATTATGCCGATGAAACCCTTATCATACTTTTTGAATCTTGAACAAAGGATAAGAGCGCCGATCAGAGCTGTTGAATAATTGACCGATTTCCCGGTAGTCTTGTCAATAATTGCAAGTTTTTTGGCATATTTTTTTGCCATTCGGACAAATTGCTGATGAAGTAACATAGAGTCAGGTATTAGTTTAAATACTGATTTTCCAGGAGTCCAATATAAATATTAATTTTAAATAATCGTATCAGTTTTTATTGTCTTTATTTCATTTGTTCGAAAAATTATGAAAAATTAACAATCTCCTATATAACTGTCATATAAATAATTAAAAGATGTGCATTATTTTCAGATAGAAAAAGAAATAATCTGGTTCGAAATTCCGGCAATATTAATTTGAATCCGGGAACCGGAGATTTAAAAATAAGGAGGAAGAGAGACTCCTTTGCTGAAGATTCAGATCCCAAACCTTGCACGACCTTGCACGATCTGCACGACCATAATATGAACAAGTTCTGTACTCTTTAAAAACCGGATTCTTTATTTCATATATTTACGATTAAAACAGATAGATTATGAACCAGAAATTCATCCCTTTTGAGATAATCGAAAAGTTTGTCATCAAAGTAATGGTAAATGCCGGCATTCCGGAGGATGATGCAAAGATCATAGGTAATGTGTTACTGCAGGCCGACAAATTCGGAATCGACTCCCATGGTGTGAACCGCCTGAAGCTGATCTACCTCGACAGGATAAAAGACGGAATTCTGAATCCTGTCACTAATTTCGAAATAATAAAGGAGAGTCCGACCACGGCTGTTGTGGACGGACATAACGGCATGGGACATGTTGTGTCATACAAGGCAATGAATCTTGCCATTGAAAAGGCCCGGAAATTTGGCATGGCCATGGTAGCTGTTCGAAACTCGACACATTATGGGATTGCCGGATACTATGCGCTGATGGCTGTCCGCGAGAATATGATCGGTATCACCGGAACCAATGCCCGGCCATCCATCGCCCCGACATTTGGTGTTGAGAACATGCTGGGAACCAATCCATTAACGTTTGGTATTCCATCTGACGAACCGTTTCCCTTTCTGCTCGACTGTGCTACTTCAATAATCCAGAGAGGTAAGGTGGAACTCTATGCCCGGAAGGGGAAAGAGATGCCTAAAGGGTGGGTGATCGATGATAATGGTGAAAGCAAGACCAATCCACAGGAGGTCCTTAATGACCTGATTGCAGGACGGGCTGCTCTTACACCGCTGGGCGGAATCGGGGAGGATACCGGCGGATACAAGGGTTATGGATATGCCACTGTTGTTGAAATACTTTCAGCAGCCCTGCAGCAGGGTGCTTTCATGAAGATGCTCATGGGTGTAAAGGATGGCAAAAAAGCACCCTATCCTCTCGGACATTTCTTTATAGCTGTTGATATCAATGCCTTTACTGATCCGAATGATTTCAAAAAGACAACAGGTGATATTCTCCGTGACCTGAGGGCATCCAGAAAAATGCCGGGTCAGAACAGAATTTATACTGCCGGCGAGAAGGAATACTATACCTGGCTGGAGAGGAAGGATAAGGGTGTCCCCTTTACAGAACAACTCCTTGAGGAATTCCAAGGATTATGTAAAAGCTACAGTTTGGAGGAGTATCTCAAGTATTTTAATTAAGTCTGGTGCATCAGCTGCTGATAAAGAGGCTTTTGCTGGAATATTCCGGATCACAGGTCAGGTTAACATTTAATTTCCGCAATCCTGCTTCATCACCCGGGGTGGGAATATGAGTAAGATGCACTTCGCAGCCGCGGAGCAAATTAAGGTTTTCCAGAGCCATCTTGGCAGCAGGATTGGATAAAGCGCTTATACCGAGTACAATAAGCGTTTCATCCACATCAAGACTGACCATTCTGCCATCCAGGATATCTTTTTTAAGATGTGTAACCGAATCAATTATATTTTCGGGCAGGAGGTACATTTTGTCAGGGAGACCGGCCAGGTGTTTGGTGGCGTTTAAAACGAGACTTGAAGATGCATGCATCAGCGGCGAGTTTTTACCTGTGATGATTGTACCATCATGCAGTTCTATAGCTGCACCGCAATAAATTCCCGCGTTACCCTTCCCTTTCTTTTCAGCATCTTTTGCTGCTTCTCTTGCAGGCAATACAACTTTCCGGTCTTCAACTTTCGCCCCTGTTTTATTCATGATGTCAGTTATCCGGCGCAGGGTATCTGTATCGACAAGCCCCATAGCATATTCAACGGCACACCTGAAGTATCTCCTGATGATCTCCTGGTATGATGCTTCCGTGATTATTCTGTTATCCACTATGCCAGCACTGGCACGGTTTACGCCCATATCGGTTGGCGACTGGTACATCGATTCACCTCCTGTTATTTTTTCGATGATCCTTTTTAGCAGATGGAACGCTTCTATGTCGCGGTTATAATTTACAGTCTTTACATTATAGGCTTTAAGATGATGTTCATCAATCAGCACCCTGTCTTCCAGGTCAACGGTGGCGGCTTCATAGGCAAGGTTTACCATATGATCGACAGGCAGATCCCAGATCGGGAATGTTTCAAATTTAGCATAACCGGCCTTGATCCCTTTCTTATAATCATGGTAAAGGCTGCACAGGCAGGTGGCAAGCTTGCCGCTGCCCGGACCCGGTCCAGTGACTATCACAATTGGATTTTTGGTTTTTATATATTCGTTTCCCCCGTATCCCTTGTCGCTTACAATAAGGTCAACATCAGCAGGATATCCCCGTATAGGATGATGCAGATATACCTTGATCCCCCTTAATTCAAGCTTATTCTTGAATGCTTTTGCAGGCGGCTGATCATGATAACGAGTGATGACCACTGCGGTAATATCTATTCCCCATTCCCTGAAATCATCAATGGTTTTCAAAGAATCAACGTCGTAGGTAATTCCGAAATCGGCCCTCACTTTTCTTCTTTCAATAGCACCGGCATGAATGCACAGGATCACGTCAATCTTGTCTTTTAACATCTGCAGAAGGCGCATCTTGACGTTGGGATCAAAGCCCGGCAGTACCCTGGCGGCATGATAATCAAAAAGGATCTTACCGCCAAATTCCAGGTAGAGCTTATGGTTAAAACGATTCACCCTTTCAAGGATAGAAGATGTCTGCTCCCTGAGGTACTTCTCATTATCAAATCCTGTGTGATCAGTAATTCCCATTTGACTACCCGAAATATAGTACCCGCAATTTGTTTATAGCTTTCAATATTAGCAAAATTTTTACTTCAATGGTTCATCCTGGCTGAGTTCATAGCTGAATCCCTTTTCAGATGCTTTCATTACAAGTACCTTGAGTAAAATGAGGTTAGCCAGTATCGATTCAGCCCTGTATGATGATATCCGGGCAATTTTTCTGAGCCGTGATAATGTAATTGATCCGTTTTTGCCCAGATAATCCATCAGGAGATTTTCGACCTTGCCAAATCTGACGAGTACACCGCGTCTCTTTTCTTCTTTCCGCCAAACCTGCAGTAACACTCTGTTAGCAATTAGGTTCTGATCGTGATGCCTGAAATATGTCAGCCATCTTCCGTTTTCATCCTTAGCCTGATATGGCCTTTTATTTCCTTTTGCTACTTCAACCTCAACTATGGTTTTCCCTCCCGTCGTATGTTGTTTGACAGTGTAATTGATTTCAGGCCGGCAGAAAAGATGGGCAGCAGTATCAACCATATAAATCTCTTCATCAGATTGAATTCCCGCAATACTGCCATTGTCCCTGACTCCAATAAGGATTCTTCCTCCATCACTGTTAGAAAAAGAGGACAGTGTCCTTGCAATTTTCTTGCAGTCAGAAATACAGAATTTAAAATCTAATTTCTGGCCTTCTCCCTCTTCAATGAGTTTTTTAAGGTAACGATCCATATATGTTACTCGAATTCAGGTGGTAAAACTATCGAGACGGCAAACGGCGGGGAGAACGGGAGAAAGAAAAACAAGGTTGGAAGGTGTTGAACTGACCATACTGACATCTATCACAACAATCTCTGACCTCCCTGTTGTACGGACAGGAGGTCCCCATAACCTGATGCCGCTTGAAACAAAGAAATGTGTTTCGCTTTTTTTCATATACCTGTAACTTAGTTCATAGACACTGCTGGTCATGAAGTTAATCGGGAATAATTGTCCGTTATGCGTATGTCCTGATAAAACCACATCGGCTGATGTTCTGCTTATTTCAGCAGTTTCTGTTGGACGGTGATCGAGAAGTATAACAGGTAATGAATCGGTAATTTTACTCAGGAGCTCCCTGGCGCTTTTTCTTGTAAAAGAATGGCTGTCGTTCCTGCCGGCCAGGAAAAAAGAATTATCAATCAGAGCTACGCTATCCAGTAATATTTCAATCCCGGCCTTGCTGAAAAAGTTGCCTCTGTCCTGCCGGGCATAATGCTCATGATTTCCAAGGACACCATAAACGCCATATTTTGTCTTTATACTGCTTAAAAGCTTCTCAAAATATTCCATATTCTCATCTTCCCTGTCACCTTCAACAATATCACCGCCGAAAAGCATAATATCAGGATTTATGGTTTTAATATCTTCCACAAATCTTTCAACAAACCGGACAGGGGTATTTTCCTGAAGGTGAAAATCTGAAGCAAAGGCAATCCTCAGGTGACTTATGTCAGACGATCCGCGGGGGACAGAAACCTGGTATTCTGTTATCCTGATAGTATTGAAGTTTATTATTCCTGCAATTACAACTGCAAGCGAACATAGTATGATTATTGTCAATCCGGCTCTCCTGAACGGGCTGCTCTTGATCTTTTCGCGTGATATTATCCTGAAAAGCATATTTAATAATAGCAGGAAATCAAGAAGAAGCACAAGAAGAAAAACATACAAAAAGAATGGAAGCAGGTAATTGGCAAATTCTGACAGGAACGTGCCTTCTTCCCTGACCAGATTGCTGACCGGGTAGATCAGGAATAAAAGCAGGTAAATCAGTACGTAATAAACTCTGTATCCTTTTCTGATGAAGAGCTGCCAGATGCGTATAAACAGGTAAATGTTTGGAATTATGTACGCAAGGGTGAGTATGGTATGGAACATACCGGCATGATTCTTTGATTGTCTGCGCAATGTACCATAAATGTAGTATAACTCAAAATCGAAGTCTGACTTGCTTTGCGGATCGTCTTGTGTTTTTCGAACACTGTTATAATAAAATTGACTTTACCATCTAAAGATTGTAATTTTGATAAAAGACAACATCAGCTCATAAATTAAAAGATTCAAAATTACCTGCCTGCTATTTCTATTCTGCCTGATATCAACAAATATGTACCCGCAGGCAGATAGTCTGATAAACAATAAGTTAAATTTAAAAGAAGCCTACCTGGGGCTCGGATTCGGAATATGTAAACCGGCTCCGAAATGTTCTGGGTATAGATTTCTGCCTTACACTGGGATTGATTAGAGGGAAATAAGACTTGGTTCTTAGTCCTCGGTCAGCATCCTTTCAAGCTCGACAAGATCAATGGAATTCGGAAAGAATTCACCAAACCAGCGGATACAGCGATTGGCATTCAACGGGATCCCGATAACCGGGATGTTGTTTTTGCGGACATTTCTCATACCGTTTGTCAACTCTGGAATACAGGCAATTCCCATGACGCCCAAAGATCTTTTTTCCCTGGTTGTGTATTTTGCCAGCTGTTTCATATTTCCTCCCATCCATATATATGGTTCAATTTGATGAGCTTTCAATATCGCACTGGCATGATTCTGATAGCACTTTGCAGAACAATGTCTGCATTGATAGTCAAACCCCTCTTTTGCCGATTTGCAGCTGACTGAAAAATCCCGGAGGCAGTAAGGCATCAATGCTATTCTTCTGTCTGCTTTTATAAAATCACTTTTGAACAGACGATTTGTCAGTTCAATTTCAAGCATATAAAGATGATATTGTTCCCTTGTTGTGGCAAGCCTTTTGTCCCAGAACTTTGAGAGGGGAAGTGCTCTGAGATGCTCCTCGGTATTCCCCGTGTACTTCCTGAGATAAGGATCAATGAGGTTTAAAATGACTGCCATCAGACCTCCGGCACCCTTGATGCCCAGTATTTTCTTCAGGTTTCTCTTGTTTCCGGAGAAGCTCCGGATCTTTTCAATGAGATCCCGGGTATCCGGATAGAATGCAAGGACCCTGTCAGCAAGAATCCTTATTGTTTCATAATACCCGGAAGTCAAATCTGATTCACCGAATAAAGAATAAGTCTTTCCTTTGACAGGAAAATATTCTAAGCTCATGTCCTGTAAATGACCGTTGATCTTTTATCTCAAAGCAATTTCCTCACCAGCCAGATGATAACCGACAAAACTACACTTATTAAGATCATGGTAGTTATCGGAAAGTAGAACTTCACATTTTCTTTAACGATCCTGATATCCCCGGGAAGATGACCTGCCCAGCCAAACTTATCACCGGCAAAATAAACAGTGAGTCCGGCAATGATAAAAATGATGCCAATAATTATTAATATTCTACCAAGATGAGGCATGGCTGCACGACCTTCATTAAATCTATTCCGGTTTCTTATTTCCTGTAAATGTTCCGTCCCCGTATGAACCGAAATCCACTTTACCTTTCATGGTATTGCCTTCAACTGTTCCGGAATAGACAATGGTTCCCTCTGTTACAGTTATTTCAAATCTGATTTTATCCGAAAGGATTTTACCTTTCACCGGTAATTCTCCAAAATAACCTGAATAGGTACCTGTCAGAATCGAATCATTTTCATGTTTGAGTACAATAACAGGACTGCCCGAACCAATGGTGCTCTCAAGCACAATATTCCAGGTGCCTGACACATTTATTTTCTGCACCTGAAAGGAAATTAAAACCACTGAAATAAACACTGAGGAAATCATCAGTATAAATGAAAAACGAAATGATTTTTTCATATTCTTTTGAAATTTGCATCAAGGTAAGAAATCTCTGAGATATTAAAGACTGTAGGGCTGCAGGATTGCAGGACCACAAGACTTAATACAGTATCCTTGCCCTTATAGTATGCTCTATATTCTTCAGGTCTTTTAACACTGTTGAATCCAGCTCACTGTTAGTTTCGATAATGACATACCCGATATCGGGATCGGTCTGCAGGTATTCTGCCGATATATTAATTCCCCTGGACGAAAAAAAGTCATTTACCTCGCGAAGTACTCCCGGAACATTCTTATGGATATGCAGGAACCTCTGATTTGAATTATTTGGCGGGAGGGCTATCTCAACAAAGTTCACTGCCCCGATAGTTGAACCGGTGTCACTGTATTTTACTAGCTTTTCAGCCACCTCCGTGCCGATATTGGCCTGTGCCTCCAGGGTGCTTCCGCCAATATGGGGTGTAAGGATCACATTGTTGAATTCCTGGAGCTCACTCACAAAGGGTTCCCCATTGGAAGCCGGCTCACCGGGGAATACATCAGCCGCCACTCCCGATAGATGCTTAGTTCTTAATGCTTCTGCAACTGCCCTGTAATCAACAACATCCCCGCGTGATGCATTAATAATGCAGGCATTCTTCTTCATAAGAGCAACCTGTTCCACAGAGATCATATTCCTTGTAAGTTCGGTTGATGGAACATGCAGGGTTACCGTGTCGGAGATCTTTAATAGGTCATTCAGGGTGGCAACTGGCCTGGCATTGCCAAGACTCAACTTCTTCTCGATATCATAATAGAATACATTCATTCCCAGGTTCTCGGCAAGTATTGATACCTGTGAGCCGATATGACCGTATCCTATTATTCCAAGGTTTTTACCTCTTATCTCCACCGAGTTCCTGACCGACTTCTGCCATATCCTGTTGTGGGCAAGGGCATTCTTTTCAGGGATGCCTCTCATCAGCATTATACATTCGGCAATGACCAGTTCGGCCACCGACCGGGTATTTGAGAACGGTGCATTGAAGACAGGTATGCCCAGCATCTTGGCGTCCTGTGTATCCACCTGGTTTGTTCCGATGCTGAAACAACCGATTGTAAAGAGCCTGGGAGCTTTATGAAGCAGGTCACTCCGAAGTTCTGTCCTGCTTCTTATCCCAACAATATGAGCCTGCTGAAGTTTTTCTTCCAGTTCACGTCCTGAAAGCGCTTCATTATGGTATTCAATGTCACTGTAGCCATTCTCTTTAAAACACCGGATGGCATTCTCGTGGATGCCTTCCAGTAAAAGAACCTTGATCCTGCTTTTGTCGAGAGAATACTTTTTCATCTTGAGGTTGAGGCATTATTGAAGATGCAAATTTAACAGGAGATTGGAAAGTTGATGCATAAAGGATAAAAAAAAATGTCTTGCCCTCCCGCGTTCGAGAGATCGCTGTTTTATTACCTTAAAAACGGAGTTCCTCGTCAGAGGAACGACAGACAAAGTGAAGCCCAGACAACGAAGTGTCAGGACTTACATAAACTTTTCCCGTTTCTGCAAATTAAACAGTGCTGCCAGCAGGAAAAGTATCGATCCGGTGATGAGTATGATCCTGTTCTTGAACATGATTAAAGCCCAGGTAGTTTCATTTACATTATAAGCCGGAGAAAAAGGATTAAGAAAGACATTAAACTGGCTTTTGTAGAGCGGATCCGACAGGATCAGGAAGAAAAGACCGAAAATTATCATTACAACAGCCGTTCCGTTCCCGTTCCTTATAAATGTTGAGAGCATGAAAGACATCATCCCCAGGAAAAGAACAGGGATCATGACCTGTGTGGTCATTCTGAGAATTGAGAATTTCACTATAAGCACTGAAGAGAGAAACGTGAAAACAAGCATTATCAGGTAAGCGATCACGAATATCAGGATGATCCTGACAAGCCACACTTTATAACGGTAATTCGGTATCCCGAAAAGGATCTCGATTGTCCTGGCATCCTGGTCGTTCTGGACACCGAAGACGGATGGATAAAAGACAAGAAGTATCCCTGAGAAAAGGAAAACTCCATACAGATCCTGCATCCTGGAGACATCTTCTGAAAAAACATAAATAACCGAAAGGCCCAGGTAAAAGAGTACCGAGCCTGCAAGAAACCAGATGAATTTATTCGCGAAGATTATCCTCAGGTTATAGAGGATCATCTTCTGAACCAATATGAAATAATTATATAATGTGTTGGTTTTCATTATTTCCCTTTTTTCTTAACAGCCACAAATATGCATCTTCCAGGTTTGGTGTGGCGGCTACGGCATTTTCCCACGGCTTTGTCTCTGAAATGACCCTCACCCTTACATTTTCGCCTTCCGACATATGATGCACCACAAGATGCTCCTCAACGAATTTTCCGAAATTCTCTTCCGGCATGCTGAACTGCCATACATGTCCTTCTGCTTCCCTTGTCATATCAATCGGTTTGCCCAGGTATCTCAGTTTGCCTTTGTTAAGCACAGCAACCTTATTGCAGGAGCTCGAGATATCCTCAATGATATGTGTTGAGAATATAACAATACGTTCCCGGCTCAGTTCAACAAGCAGGTTCCTGAACCTTATTCTTTCCCTGGGATCCAGCCCCGCTGTGGGTTCATCCACTACAAGTATCCGGGGAAGATGCAAAAGTATCAGAGCAATGCCCATCCTCTGCTTCATCCCGCCTGAATATGATCCGATCTTCTCATGCCTCCGCTCTTCCATATGAACAGCTTTGAGAACATAAGTAACTCTTTCATCCCTGGTTTTACTATCGATTATATTCTTCAGCATAGCCTGGTAATGAAGGTATTCATGTGCGGTCATATTCTCATAGCTTCCGAATTCCTGAGGCAGGTAGCCTATCAATCCCTGCAGCTCCTCACGTTTTTTCTGTGTGTCAAGACCGTTTATCCAGACCTTTCCGTAACTCTGTTCAAGGATTCCGCAGATGATCCTCATGAGTGTGGTTTTCCCTGCACCGTTTGGTCCCAGCAGTCCGAACATCCCATTACCAATGTCTAATGAGACACAGCTCAGGGCTTTGAACGGTTTCTTCTTTTTCCCGATAAGGGGGACTGCGGCAACAATTTTATAGACAGTCTTTCTCAAGCCTTTAAACCTGCCTTCAAGCCTGTAGATATCGATGTTCTCGGTGCTCAGCTTCTGTCCGGTTTTATAGATGAATAAAGCCAGGAACCAGATAAATCCGAGGATAAGCACTACGGCAATATTATCCCATTTAAACTGGAAGAGAACAAGGTTGAGGAGCGGAACGATCCAGAAAACAATAAAGTCAATTACGGGGATCATTTTTTTCAGAAGCCTGTTTTTACCTCCGGCAGTCAGATTGGTGAAAAGCTCCCTGAACTGGTTCCAGGCCGCCGAGAGGAAAAACCATGCGGCGATGCTGAAAATGAAGATCCAGAATCCCTTTTTAAGATAGAAATATGTGAAATAGACCATAAAGATAAACAAGGGCAGCTGCCAAGCAATCCTGGTCATATCCTTCCACTTTCTGAAATGCTGTTTAAGTCCGAGCCTTATCCTTATCCTTTCGCCTGCTTTCCACTCACGGATCCAGCGGTTTTCCCTTTCATAGATCTTAACTAGGCTCTGTACCCGGATGTTGATGTTCTCATCGGGTGGAATAACTGTCTCCCTTGCCTTTCTGAGGCTGTTAACGATAAACCATGTCGATGACGGCACGACAATTATGCTGAGGATAGTGGTGATGAGCTTCCAGATAAACTTATCTATATTAGTGTAGATCAGGAATATCAACAAGCTGAAGACCGCAAGCTGGATTGCTTTGTTCTTCCAGTCAAGTGATTTGAACCAGTCGAGTGCATTTTCAAGCCCGGAATAGAATGTGGGGATGAAAACAAGTGTAAGGAGTGTACTTAAGGTAAGACCACCGATAACAGTTATGGCAAAGGAGGCTCCGATAACAGACACAAATTCAGCTTTGCCCATTGCCAGAGGGAACATAGCTATTACTGTTGTTGAAGCAGTTATCAGGATCGGTCTTATCCTTGCCATGCCGGCAGTCATTAATGCCCGTGAACGGCGGTTACCCCGTTTCCGAAGTATGTTCGTATAATCGATCAGGATGATCCCGTTATTGACCACGATACCGAGCAGGATCAAAAATCCAGTAAGAGTATTGGCGCTTAGAAGTGTATTCCCGGTAAGAATAAGAGCTACAAGTGATCCCAGTGCGGCCAGGGGGATGCTGAACAGCAGTACAAAAGGCACCGTAAGAGATTCAAATACCGCAGCCAGGATCATGAATATGAGGATAAATGCAATCCCTATAAGCTTATAGAAATCCTTAAGCTGATCCTCTTCATGCACAACTTCTACCGCTATGCCTGCAGGAATATTCAAGCCCGCAACTATCGATTCGATCTCGAACCTGGCTCCTTCAAGAATATCTTTTGATGACTTAATTTCATCAGTGAAATTATAGGTTACAGTCACCTGCTTTTCCTGGTTTTCCCTGTGGATATTCCCCATCCCGTATGCAAAAATTATGTTCGCAAGCTCTTCCATTTCCATCACGGCCCCTGATGCATTGGTCACTTCAAGATGCTTCAGATCATCAATTGTCTTATCTGCATTCTTATTTTTCAGTGTGTCTTCATCAGCGTACTTGATTATTATATCGTAGCTGTCGGTTCCCTGCCTGAATGTTGATTCAGAAGAGTATTCCCTTCCGAAAGTCATAAGTGCGGCTGAAAGGTTCATAAGTGTGATGTTGTTCCTTCCGATGTAATCCATGTCAAAATGGAGCTGAACCTCAGGCTTGTTGTCCTGTACATTGAGGCTTACCCTGTCAACGGTCGACAGGTTGTCAACATAGGTCCGGATGTCATCGGCAAGGTTTTTCATCTGTTCAAAATCCTCTCCCTTTATGATCACGCTTTCTGTTTCCGTTCCGAGCCCCAGCATTCTCATAAACCCGGATCCGGGATTTATGGTTTCACCTTCAGCGTCTCCTCCTGTAAATCCGCCGCTTGTAGATATTTCATCCATGCTAATCTCGGCAGAGGAGATATTTTTAGTTTTTTCCGAGATGTCATTTTTTATTTCCGGGAGGCTCCTTTTGCTTGTCTTGTCCCAGTCTTCAGGGAGATTGATAGTCACGGTAGCTCTCTCTTCCTCGATACGGCTCACAATATCTTCCTTCTCGGGCAGCGGGGCAAGCCGTGATTCAATTTCAGAAACAACTGCATCAGTTTTCTCAAGTGTTGATCCGGCCGGCATTCTGACACTTAATCTGAAATCCGGGGTGTTTATTTCCTGCGGATTGCTCAGGCTTAATGTAAGGCTTATCAGAAGGGCGATAAAAAATACTACCAGTGTCCCTATTATTGTTGAAGCAGGATTTCTTATACTTGCCTTGAGCACAAGATGATATGCCTGGATCAGTCTGTCATGGATTGAAAGTTTTTTGAATATATCTGATCTCTTCTCCGATTTTCCGGAAAGCAGAAAATATGTAGCCATAGGGATAAAAAGAAGCGCTACAGAAAGCGAAACAAGCAGAGTTGAGATAATTGATACGCCAATATTTTTCCCGATAATCTTTATGAGGAAGTTTGTTGTGAAAATGAACGGAAAGAATACCACGATGGTCGTTAGAGTGGATGCGAAAATAGCCCTCCACACTTCTCTGGTACCTTGTTTTACAGATGTTTCATAATCCTTACCTGTGCCCGCAAGCCTGTAGATATTCTCGAGCACCACAACAGAATTATCGACCAGCATACCCACAGCTAGAGCAATCCCGACAAGAGTCAGGCTGTTGATCGTTATATCGGACGCATAAAAGAAATTAAATGCGGCATATACTGAAATGGGAATGGAAACTGCTATAATTGTCACAAGCCGGAAATTCCTGAGAAAGAACCAGAGTATAAGAACTGCCAGAATTGCACCGGTGATGGCAAGGTTGATGATCTGGTTTATATTCTTTTCCATTGTCTCGGCGCTATTGTACTGCACAGCAATTTCTACACCTGCGGGAGCAAGCTCCCTGTTGAAAGAATTCACCTGGTCAATGGCATCATGTGAAAGCTTTATCAGATTAGCCTGGTTATCATTTACAAGATTCATGGTAACGGCATCCATCCCGTTGACCCTGCTGTAGGATGTCTGCTCCTTCACACCATAAAATATTTCGGCAATATCACGAAGAAGGACAGGTCCTTCCTTCCTGACAATTATGCTGCCAATTTCCTTTACATCGGTATATTCGGATGTGATATTCACAAACAGCTCATTATTGCCGTCCACAACCTTGCCGGCAAAAGTCTTCTCCCTGCCGTTGTTGTTCAGCAGTGTCCTTATATGCCCCATGGTGATACCCAGGGCCTTGCATGCTTTTTCGTTGAGACGGATCTCAATCGAATTCTCCTGGCCTCCGTAAACCTGCACTCCCGCAATACCATCAATATTCTCAAATTTAGGCTTGATATCCCTGTCCGTTATGTTCCTGATCCTGTCGACACCGCCTTCACCCCTGACCTCAAGCGACATGAACTGATTCGTCAGCTCCTCGAAGTCGATCTTTATCACATTGATGATGAATTCTTCAGGGATAGTAGTCTTTACTATATCAATCTTCTCCTGAAGCTTAAGGTTGGCGTATTTAAGATTGGCATTCTGCTTATAAAAAATAGTTATGATCCCGTAGCGGGAGGAGATATTTGATTCAATTTTTTCAACGTCTTCAAGCGTTCCGACGGCGCCTTCAATTGGCACAATAGCCTGAGTTTCAATATACGACGGATCCATTTCCAGCATTGTGGCTACCTGAACGACAAGCCCGGGAAGCTGGGTATTGGGTATCAGCTCAACAGGTAATTTCTTATAGGAGATGAAACCGAGCATTGCGAGCCCGATGAACAGCATGCTGATGAGGATCCTTCTTTTTAAGATAAAGTCCATTTTCTTTCTTATAGAAATTACAAAGCCTCAATAGCCGGTTTGTTCCTGCCTCTCACAAAACTGCTGAAAGTGTCAAAGACCCAGTAAACACATGGGATTATAACAAGTGTCAGGAGTGTTGATGAGACAAGCCCGCCAATAACAGCAAGAGCCATTGGAGACCTCAGTGATGCGCTTTCCCCGATACCTATCGTAAGAGGCAGGAGTGCAAGTATTGTTGTCAGGCTTGTCATGATGATGGGTCTTATACGCTGGGATCCTGCAAGTATGATCGCTGCTTTCTTTTCCATACCCGCCTCCCTCAGCTGGTTGATCCGGTCAATAAGAATGATGGCATTGTTTACGGCAATGCCTCCCAGCATTATTATACCGATATAAGCCATCATATTCAGGGATTTCCCCAGGATGAAGAATGTAAGTATTGTTCCCACACCCGCAAGCGGTATTGTCAGCATGATAATGAAAGGCTGGATTATTGATTCAAACTGTGCTGCCAGCACCATGAAGACGAGGACAAGTGACAGGATAAGTGCAAAGGTGAGATTTGATGTCGATTCTTTTCTTTTCAACTCCTCGCCGGTGAATGTTATTTTGTAATCTGCCGGAAGGGTTACTGAGTTCAGCGATGATGCGGCATCCCTGACTATCCTGTCAAATGCCATATCCGGTCTTACCATGGCATAGATATAGCAGGTCCTCGATTGATTCCTCCGGGTGATCTCCCTGGGACTTACAATGGTCCTGATATCAGCGAGTTCGCTCAGCGGTACTTTTACATTTCCCGCCGTGATCATGAGATCCCGGAGCTGGTGAAGCGAAATATCTCCGAGCTTAATCGTGATATCCTTCATCTCGCCCTCTCTTTCAAAACTGCCTGCTGCAGCTCCCTGCAGGTAACTCCTTACCTGGTTTACTATGCTTTCAACGGTTACGCTGTAATAACTGGTCTTGAAACGGTCAATGGATACTTCCACTTCGGGAGAGCCTTCATCCATAGATGTGGTAAGATTATAGAGCCCCGGATTCTGTTCAAGGATCACTTTTGATTCATTCAGTATCTTTTCAAGTTCGTTGTAGTCTTTTCCTGAGATCTCAAGTGCAAAAGGAGATTCCGTTGTTCCCAGTGCGGTCTGAAGGGCTGTCTCTTCCCTGGTGAAGCTTACCTCCATACCGGGAACGGTCTTCAGGTAATTCTCAATAAGTGTAATTGCATTTTCAGTCTCTGATGCATATTCATCGGCAAGTATCACTTTAAGTGAAGCTGTGTTTTCACCTTTTACCGTTGATGTCTGGCTTAAAGTTGAGGTTATATCTTCTCCCGACTGGCTGTAAATCAGTCTCAGCTTATTACCAAGCATCTCCCTGATTATACCTTCTGTATTGACTGCGGTGCTATAGGTTCTTTCAAGGCTTGTTCCTTCGGGTAGCTTCAGTTCAATAGTGAATTCGGCCGATTCCGATTTAGGCATGAACTCACTTCCGAGCCGCGGTATTAGAAGGGCAGTGGCACCAAGCAGGATGACAGCGAGGAGTATGACAAGCTTTCTTTTTTCCACGGTTTTTTCAAGAAAGCCGGTATACCAGGTGAATTTGACCGGGGCGCTGATAACAGCTTTTTTCTTTTTATCGGAGAAGAGTGTTGAGACAAGCATGGGGATCACAAGCATTGCCACAACCAGTGATGAAAGAAGTGCAAAAGCCACTGTCCATGCCTGGTCCCTGAACATTTCGCTGGAAGCTCCATGCAGGTATACTATGGGCAGGAAAACAACAATAGTAGTTATTGTTGAAGCTGTAATTGCAGCACCTACCTGTCCTGTTCCGTTTATGACCGCCTCTTTCAGTTCCATTCCTTCTTCACGCAGGCGGGTTATATTCTCGAGCACAACAATTGCATTATCAACCAGCATTCCAGCACCGAGAGCCAGTCCCCCCAGTGTCATTATATTGAGCGTCAGATGATTGAAGTACATCAGGTTGAATGTAGCAATAACAGATACAGGGATTGCGATACTTATTACCAGGGTTGTCCCTATTCTCCTCAGGAATATATAGAGGACAAATACGGCGAGGAGAATACCTATTATTAATGTGTTTTTTACTTCTCCGATTGAGTTGTTAATATAAGTTCCCTGATCAAGCACTTTTATGAATTCATACCCCGGCAATGCTTTTCCAAGTTCAGAAATAGCCTTCTCCAGGCTTTTTACCGCATCAACGGTATTGAACTTTGGTTCCTTGTATATTGAAAGCCCGACACATCTCTCACCATTTATTGTAACGATGCTCTCAGGGTCTTTATTTGCAAATGATATCTTCGCAATATCCCTGAGGTAAACCGGCACCCTTTCAGAAGCTGAAACAACTGAGGAGCCTGCAGCTGAAGCTGCAGAAACACCTGCAGGAGAAGTACCGCCTGCAGATGATGCCTGCCTGAAACCGACAATAATATTTTCAAGATCCCGGAGGTCCTCGAGAACACTGACACCTTTCACCACATATTTTGTTCCCATGTCAACAATTGAACCTCCCGAAACATTCCGGTTGTAGTTGCTGATCTGTGCTGCTATTCCGTC
>Ga0307380_10003085_pt1 | contig 23292 bp, 44 predicted proteins | sample UN3MG_FD_202239 | JGI IMG/M metagenome (GOLD analysis project Ga0307380, IMG submission 202239) | Soil microbial communities from Risofladan, Vaasa, Finland - UN-3 | ecosystem: Environmental > Terrestrial > Soil > Coastal area > Acid sulfate soil | place: Finland: Risofladan, Vaasa | collected... | reverse complement strand
ATAAACTAGTTAGCATATAGACTAGTCCTCATATAAACTAGTTCATATATGAACTAGTCCTCATATAAACTAGTTCATATATAAACTAGTTCATATATAAACTAGTTAGCATATAGACTAGTCCTCATATAAACTAGTTCATATGTAGTTAGTTTGTATGAAGTTGGTTACATACAAACTAACTTATAGTTTATAGAAACTTGACATTAACAAATGCTCGGTCAATGCTATCCACAATGCTCTTCATCTTGGACTTTAGCCAAAACATGAAAAAGCATGCCGTATATGCCGTCATAGACAGCGACCATATGGATAACAGGACAACGAGCAGTATAAAACCGGCTATATAATCGACTTTCATGATAAAATTCCCCCATTATGTTAGTGGGACGCTGAGCTTTAGTGCGAGCTAATGACCGCCTATGCTCATATTCCCATTATAAGTGCTACTCATCATCTCATATAGACTAACTTTATATAAACTAGTTTGTATTTAGTTAGTTTATATGAACGGTTTGGGGATATACCCAGATGTCATCTCAGCTCGATATCCCATCCCTAATCTCGGACAAAATCCCCTTTTTTGAATGTTCCATGGATACAAACTTCACCCTTTCCCTCATACATATCAAACTTAACGGTTATAGGTATACCTCTCTGTACCGTTAATCTATATTCGGTTCTAGGTGGAACGGGTTCATGATACTGTTGAATGAACTTGTCTGGATGCTTCTTTAAATACTCGAAATAGCCTCCTGTATATGTTAAATAAGGGCCACAATACTGTCCACATATCCCTTTGATTAAACAAACCTGGCAAGGGCATTCATATGTATGTTCCTTTTCAATATAAGCATAGTGCATACAACATGTATCTTGTAATAGTCTACATCCCATACATTCTTGTGACTTGTTTGAATTTTCATGTCCCTGTATGTATGGAATTCCTTTAGGTAGGTGGTCTGACATAGATATGTTCCTTTGGTTTTGGTCTGATATAAATATTCTCCTTCCACTTGTACCAATATAATTGATAGTCATCACAACCTTCTTTACACATACCCTTTACAAGACATATAACACAGGGACATTTAACTTCAGCCTTTAATTGATGATCTACTGCTATACAAGTACCTTCTTCATGTGCTCTACATCCTTGACATAAGTTTCTATCTGTCATATGTCTCCTTATTTAACTTTGGTCTTAGGGAATATGTCTAGGTATTGTTCTAATTGATAATCCCAGTTCATATATGCATGAAGTGTTATGATTCTTGGTTTTTGTCTTAAACTGAATTGATCTTCATACTCTTTTGATGCAGTTAATGAAGGGAAGTCCATATCTAAATCCCTTAATGTTAGATAGTTATATATGAGACTACATCTGTTTCCTAACATGTTAATTAAGGTAAACATATGACGATGTTTGATTCCCTTACATATACTTAAGACAATACAATCAGTACAAGGTAATTTAGTGTTCTCTATCATATTCTTCCATTTTGTTATTCGTTTTGTGTGATACTATGTGAGAGAGGTTGTAATCTTGTCTCTATTAATTGGTGTTTTTGGGAATACATCTAGGTAATCATCAAGATCATGAGGCCATTTCATATATGAATGTAATGCTCTTATTCTTGGTCTTTGTCTTGCGTTGAATATGTCTTTATACTCTTGTGCTGCATCTATGTCTGGCCAACCTATGTCTGTATCACTTAATGTTAGATAGTTAAATAAGAGACTGCATCTTTTTCCTAATATGTTAATCAAAGTGTACATGTGTCTGTGTTTAATTGGGATACACATAGCTAATACGATGCAATCTATACAAGGTAATTTAGTGTTCTCTATCATATTTTTCTTCCAATGCTTCTATCCTTGCAGTATAAAATATATAGTCATCACATCCATTTTTACACATTGATTTGACAAGACATATACCACATGGACAATTAACTATTTCTTTTAGGAAACCATCTACCTTTAATTTCTCAATAATACAACATTGTTGTTGTGAAGACCTGCAACCTGTACAATGATTATGTTGTTTATCTGTCATACAAACTCCTTCCGTGACAGTTTAAATGTCATGACAAGTGTCAGGTTACTTGAATATGGATATAAGAATAAGGATTATAAATGTGAGATTGATTCCTACGCCACATGTTAATAAGTATTTAATGAAGTACTCAAGGAATTGGTTTTGTCCTCCTTTACTAATAAACCTATCAGTCCAAGTATCAATTGCGGTTAGTATCTTTTTGAATTTGATCATTTGTTTAGTTCCTTTCTCTACTCTTTCATAAAGTTAATGAAGTTAATGAAGTAATGAATACATCTCCAGCATGTATGTTGAAATTGGAATCCTTCAAAATCACAACCACACTTATTACACACGTTTCCATACGTCATCCTCTTCTCTGTATCTTTCATTTTTCTCCTTCCATTTGTCAACTGATCTTTGATTCCGCTGAAATGCAATATCATCAGACCTTTTCTTAAAGTCATTAAATGCTTGACAGTTTACATCATCACAAACTACTTTAACAAGACACTCTATACATGGGCACTCTTCGTTGTATTTTCTATAGTCACATTCTACTGTGAGGTATATATTAACAAAGCATCCTTTACATAAGTTTGTCATACTAGTTCCTTTCTGTTATTCATATGGTGGATCTCCTAAGTATTGCTCAATTGTTGGATTTGCTGTCCCGAATACCACTATTCTTGTCCAAGCATGATGCTCATCACATATTTGTCCACATATTCCCTTGATTAAACAATTAAAACAAGGACATATCTTGACAAGTTCAGGATGATCCATACACATAGTCAAGGATGAAGGTAATGTGACATAACCGGGAGTTTTATTACACCAGCATCCTTTACACTCTTTATGATGTAGTCTCTTGAGATTTATTTTAATCATCGGTCACATGTCCATTTATGTAGATATCATATTCTTTAAATTCTATACACACCTCTGCTAAACACTGGGTTTTAACAATGCAGACAGAGCATGGGCATATGTATTTGTCTCTTATAAGTTTTACGCCACACTCAAGGAGATGATTCTTATAGAATGAACATCCATCACAATAAGCGTCTTCATGCTCGCTTGCATTTATCATTAGGTTTCATTCCTCCATTTGATTGTATTGTGCAAAATATGTATGAGTATGCATTCCAATCTTCACACCCACTAATACAAATCCTTTTAACAAGACATGTTGAACATGGACATATCTCTTCATTCCTTTGAAAGTCTACACCACATGCACAATTACACTTAGATAGGTATGATCTACAACCTTTACAGTCTGCTTTTGGGTGATCATCTAATTTGGCCATATACTTTCCTCGTAATTACATGGTGGTGACTTGTATACCACCCGTAGTCCATCCATTGAGGGCAACTTGGTTCTTTACATGTGACCTTAATCAAGCATACCATACACGGACAGATGTAGTTTGGATTATCAATTATTATCTCACATTTCTCACCTTCCATGTATAATGTACAACCTTTGCAGTCGGCATCTGGATGATCAACTTTAAGTATCATTGCGTTCTGCACCAATCAACGAACGCATGATATATTATGTAAGCCCAACTTGAACCAAATGCAAATCCTACCCCTGCTGTGAATGAACAGAATATTAAGATGATAACCTTACCCAAAGCACTGATTAAACAATCAAACCAGTTCTCCTCGTCCGCAAATATTACTTCTTCAGCCTTTTCGACTTGCTCTGTATCTTTCATAATACTCCTTGTTTAAACATTTGTATTTTTTCTTCTTCTGTTAGCCACCTAAACAATGAGCTAGTCACAAGTAGTTTCTGTCCATTATTATTGACGACCACAGTATATCCTTTATTAGACATATCTTGTACTCGTATTTCTTTACCTGATCTTCTCAATCTACCTGCTGCTCTCTCAACTGCATTTTGATAGTCGAGGCAATAATCAGTACAGGATGTTTTAACTAGACATAAAAAACATGGGCAACAACTATGTAGTCCATGCACCACAGAACATTTAACTGCCCCAGTATGACATCCTTTACACTCAGAATAGTCTGATATAGGTACTATTTCTCTGTATTTTTCTTTATAATTCATTTAACAGTACCTCGATATGTGTTTTGAATCATCTGAATTGAACTTACTACCTATTAAAAGCTTTAAATGATTTGTTACTGATACAACTGCTACAGATAAGATCAACATACCAATAAATGAAATGAAGACACCTGTTTCTGATACGTCTGTTCCAATCTGTAGCCCAAACCCAAATGCCCATGATAAACACATTGTTACTATAGATGATCTTTGGATTATGTCTAAAATGTGTAGAGCTTTCCTGATCTTGTCACATTTCTTGTTACACATACTCCTCACTATACATTTCTTACAAATAAATAATGGTTTCATCCTTCCCTCATATACTTTACACGACTAACGTAATCATCAAATTTAAGATAATCATCACAACTTTCACTACACATGCCCTTGACGATACACTTGGAGCATGGACATGGAGAGGTTCGCTTATTATATGCTACATTACACCTTGGAATCAATGATTTCATATTGAAACCCCAACATCCTTCACAATATCCCATGATCTATCCTCTTGGTCTATCTTCATTAACAAATTGATCAAAGTCATACCATTCCTCACATGGGTCTTCACATTCAAGCATCTTAACAAGACAGACACCACAAGGACAATCCCTATCATCCTTTGAAGGAACAACTGGACACCATGAGGGATAACCATCATTTCCTATATTGTATTCAAAGCATCCTACACAATGTTCCTCACTCATCATGGATACCCAAATGCCTGCTGTACTACTGACTTTATCTCTTCTGGATACTCATATACATTCTTGAATTTCATATCAAGATAGTTGATGAATACTCTTTGCGTGGGGACAAGTTGTGGGGATTTACAGAAGATTGCTACAGCTTGAAAGTGCTGTAAGTCAGGACAGTCAATTCCCTTATTACAAATTGGCTTAACTAAACATATTGAGCAGGGGCAATCCCATCCTTCGGGTACATACTTACTGGGATTTATAGTTGATCCCACTGATGATCTGATTTGGCATGTACCTACCACATGAGATTGACATCCGCTACACATCTCAATCATTTTCTTTATCCTTTGATATGTTGTTTGGCTCATAACACTAACTCGATAGTATTAACTTCATACTCTATGTCTGAATCCTGAAAGACAGACCAATCGGGATGATATTTGTGGGACTTCTCAATGATCTGTGCGCCTGCCATGATCTCATTTTGTCTCGTTTCCCACTCAGATCCTTTGTGGTATATCCCATTGTGTAACATTTCTCTCAGAACATTTGAAATGCTATCTCTTTCAGGTTGATGCTCCATCCAATATGCTTCCAAGCTCTCTTGGATTCTATTCTTCTCCACTTCACATAGTCCTGCGAAGATGCCCGCCTTATCTCTATCAACGAATGCCATTAATGGTTCACGGACTTCATCCTCATTATCCCAGTCATGATGATAATACTCAACCAGGTATATCTTCTTCGTCTTCTCCATCTCCATCTCCTTTCTATCCTACTATCATACATGAGTAATGATCCCTTATGGTATGTTTAAATGTTATTTCACCTGTGTTTGGATTTATAGTCGATAAGTCTTTATTCCACACCTTTTCTTCAAAGTAATTTATTCGAGTAGCCCTACTTTCCATAGTTTGATGTTCATTCAGCCATCTAGCTAAATCTTTACAATAAAGTCTATGTCTGCCAAGGCATATAGCATATTTTAGGCATGATCGGCATGGTAATTTATCATCCCTTATTCGCATACCAATACTCCGGGATAGGCCATAGTATTATCTGGAACTTCACCTAATGAACCATATAAGTCTCTTTCTTCTGGATCTTCACTATAGAAATAATCCAATTCGTCAGACAAAACATGAGATGAAGCAAAGACAATTGTTTTACCTCTGCCTATTGGAATTACTTCAACAACTATTAGATCCTTTGACGGTCCATTACCATACCAACTTTCACCATTCCATATGTCAGCCCAATTCCATGCTGCTGTCTTGGTCTTGAATACGAAAATGCCCAATGTATCTTCTGGAGCATATGTCTCTTGACCTGGTAAATACTTAAGACCATATTTACTATTCCCATGAATGATAGCACTTGTACGAGTGCGTCTCTTGATCACTTTGTATCTTGACTTTCTCATGATTTCTTATCTCCTGGTTTGATTACTTGATGGATTAAATGAGCGTCCAACTCATCACATTTAGTATTGCATACCATCTTCACAACACACTTAATGCAAGGACACTCTTTATTAGTATCTGGTATTAAGGGCATGCTAACATCACAAAGGTATACCAACTTCTGTTTATCTTCATCATTGAAGTCAGATCTACCATCCTCATATGTACGACACCCTCTACATTGTTTTATGTAGTAACCATGTTCGTCTTTCTCAATATATTTGAATACGTTTGGACTCTTTTTTTCAGTCATAGCTATTATACTCATTTCGGTAGTGGCCTCGTGAAATAGTCTTTATATCCCTCCATCTTATAGGTATTTAGCTCATCGCATACTTCCGTGCAGACCATTTTGACTAAACATATAGAACAAGGACAACGTTTACCTTTATGATATGGTTTTATCGCACACTGGGGGATATCAGAATATCCATCTTCCTTTAGATTTTCTCTTGCTTCCTCCGCGCTAATATATGTTAGACATCCAGGACATATAGTGAAATTCATGTGTTTTGGAAATATATCTGCTGGCATTATAGTTCCCTCACTGGAATATTTCTTCTATAATTAATGAACTCCTCGCAATCGCTATCTTCTATGTTGCATCTCATCTTAACTAGACAAGTAACGCACGGTCACTCTTTTCCTTCATAGATAGGAGTCATATGACAGTTTAATGATTGAATGGGATCACCGCTCGAGAAATTGATCGTTGTATATAGAGATTCACATCCAGTACATATTTTGAGTTTGTCTGCTGTGTTCATAGCTTTTTCATTGATCCTGGTTTGATTGGTTCGACTTTCTCAATAGCAGGAGGAGTAAGATTCTTAGGTTCATATTTTTCTTCAATCTTGTAGCTTGAAAACATGCCCCATACCAATATTATCATCATGACTGCAAAAATTAACAGAGCTCCTTGGATAGCATATCTGCTAATCCTTAATTTATCTTTCATGTGAAAGCTTTCAGTGTTAATGTCCATATTGAACTTATTGTCCATGCTACGCATATTTTCATCAAATGTCTTGTTAGTATTTTTGTATATCTTTTCCATATTATCCATGGCGTCGGTCATAAAATCATCAAAGTTGAAGTCTGGAAAGTTTTGTCTCTTCATAATAAAATCCTTTCACCAAAAATAAAACTGGTCACATGGGAATGATGATCGGCTACACTAATACAGTAACCGATCATCATCCAATGAGTTATTTTGCAAATTGCACGCTGGTAACTTCCCATTCAAACTTATCAAATTCACGCCCTTCACTGAAGAATATCAGAGCATCGACATGGTCTGTCCTTGAAATGTTTGCAAAGATGGGAACTTCTTGATCAACAACACTCCCAGTCTTATATAGAGTTACTGTGAGGTTGGTGATCAATACATTTCTGGTTGTGTTGTTTGTAAGTCTTCCGGTACACATGATTCGTTTGCCAGCCTTACCACAACCACCCATTGTGAAGTTAAGGGTTTGATCTGCTGCATAAGTTACATTGAAAACAAACAAGATTGTGAGTATTGTGATGATCGTTAAAGTAATTCGTTTCTTGGTCATGATTAACTGTCTCCTTTTTATAGTTTATATTCCTGGTTTTGCCATCTGAAAGAATGCTGCTATAAATCCCATAAGAGACATTCCTATGAGACCAACGATAACAGATATAACTGTACTTGCTAACCAAAATCCTATACCAAACTTGAAGCCATCTTTAACTGTGACTCCGCCTCCGATCATAACATATTTACCTTCGGATTTTCCTATCAGTCCTCTTGGTTTTGGCTCCATAATGCCCTCCTTCATTTAATTTGTACGCCTGTCTCAATATAACATCCAAACTCTTTATTGAATTTTATCTTGATTTCTGGCGTTAGATTTATTTCTTCATTTCCACAATCTATAAGTATCTGGGTTACGCATGTTTCAGCTTGATCTAACGTAGGCTCTCCATCTACGTTAATTCCATATTTACGTTTTAAAGTATTTTTGTAGGAGTGACACACGGATGAGCACGTTGCTTGGACTATACACGTCTGGCAACCTTCATATGAATGGATTCTCATCGGTTTTCATACATGCTCTGATCTGGAAGATGTGGAGCAACTCTTCCATCGGGACCAAAAGACAATGCGTGTGTTGTTTCTTCGGATAGTTTGCTTGCAACCTCTTTATGCTCCTTACAATACTTCCTTGGTGTGCATGTACCAGTCCAAAACATGCGGTATTTATGCTTGATTCCACATGTTGGACAGATACATTCAATATATCTACTCGGTCCTTTAAACTCATCCATTTTATTAGACATTTAGCTTCTCCGGTCCTTCGTCATCTATTTCTTCTCCCACGAAGTAGATCTCGAAAATACACTTCTCATAATCTGCCATAAATGGATATGTAACACTGAACTGATATAAGCTTGAGTCCGTGGGTTTATTGATAATACTTACAGTGCGAAGAACTCTATCCTCACCATCAGTTATGATATAATCAATTTTGATTTTAAGAAGACGAATATCAGGAGGAAAGGCGACTTTCCCCGTGGTCGTGACTGTCTTGTCCGTATTATAGTTATTTTGATATGAAAGTGATACAAATTCTCCTATGTCATTTGATTCCTCAACTCCATAACTGAAAAGGTTGAGGCGATTAGCGTCTTCGTAATGCTCACCCTCTTGTGCCGATGATACATTATAGATAAATATCAAAGCAATAAATATAACAACAATCTCAGCGACCAATAATTTAGCCAATGATGTGCGATGCTTCATCCTGTCCTCCTAACTTTAGATCGTAGGGAAGGCCAATCCCCGGATAGTTATAGTTTCCAGCTTGGAGTTCATCCAACTCTCTCTTTCTGGCCTCTGGAAATAGTGGATGTGCTCTCTCTTTCTTGATGCATTTCGGGCAGCACATGCTTGTATTAAATATACTCATGGTTGTAATATGAGTTTCTTCTGAACATCTATCACATAAATTAGTACCCATCGTAGTCCTCGTTTTTGTTTTTAGTGTACCAACGTCCTAATGTGTTCATAAATATACAATTGCCATCCTTAACTGTAAGTTGCATACCTGAACCAAAACACATCTCACATAGTTTATCTGACGCTTCCATTTGTGGAGTTGTAGATATATATTCAGGGTGTAAGGGAATTCCTGTCTTCCCTTTCCAACATGTATTCTCAAGACGCCAGTGGTTTACAATCTTGTCAATTTTAAAATCCTCGGGATTGTGATTGGAATAAGGTAAAGTCTTTCCTAAATGATAACCTCTTACAGAAGTAATCCAATCAAACACACCCCACCCACCACAGATTTGACATGATTCAGTATTTTTGATAAAGTTGATTTCTGGAGAATATAATATCTCATTTGTTTCATGATGTTCCAAAAACTCTTTCATCGAAACGCTACGTACTGCCCACCAGTCCAAAGGATATGTTACAACGTATAGTTGAAATTTTCCATCTCCCATTTTAATGTCTCTGATAAATCTCCACTTGGATGCATCAAATTTATTTGGGGTTAGCACTCCCGACTGCATTATCAACATTTTTAGCCTCTTGAACTTGATTGTATCTCTCATAAAGATAAACTGCTATACACTTTGTCTCTATAACTGTTGTGCCTCTTTGAACCTCACGCTCACTGGGGATGACCGGAGTAAATAGTAGTATGGAAATTATTATAATATAGAATATCATTTTCATTAGTTTTCACCTCATGATTGACTCATTTAATGGTGTTATTGATTCGAGTCCTGTCCCATTACAATGTCCGCAAACTTCTTGACCATCATATATTCTTGGTTGACTACCATAGAGATTTACTCTATCTTGTTTAAGAGTCATTAAGTCATTAATCACATTGGGATTTCTAACATAGTTACGAACGAGATCAATTACTGCTGGACCTCTAGCACTTCTAGCCTTTTGAATCCAATCAACCCGTCCAGATCCAAGACACATTGAACATCCAAGGGGGCTGTTGATGTAGTCAAAGGCCCTTTCGATTATATATCTATGCTTGTTCGTTTCATGGAAATAGTCAATGGTAAGATCATGGATTATAAATCTATGAAGCCTTGCGATAACAACTTCGATTTTATTTTCATCCATCTCAGAAACTGTTCTCCAATTTGTTATGGGGACTTCATCAAATACCTTTCTTCTCCATAGTTCTTCTGTCTTTTTGAATATTATTTTGCCCATTAATCTTTCTTACTTGTGTCACGGATAAACACTTCATAGTAGGTTACACCGAATGTAGTTAAAGTAACTGCATCCACACTTTCAATTATCAACTGCTGTTCGGCCAGTTCCCTAAGACATTTTCTCATCATATCAGGAGAAATATTCAGTTTCTCAATGATAGAAATCTTCAGTGTTTCACTTCCAGGAATCAGATCCTTTCTCTTGTATGCAGATATATAGATTTCTGCAATAATATTATCCTTGGTGGTGTAAAACTTCAATCTTTCAGCAATAACCCCATCTTTCTTAGGATGATTCTTTCCCCACCACCAACCAGCATAGCACACAAGAAAAATAATTCCTGTTACGATCAAACAAACTACTAATACCATCATAGCGACGAACTCCTTTCATATACGATTAGTTAAAAGTTAATTGTTATCTGAAATAATGACGTTCTGGCATATCATGTTCAGGATTGAATTTCACTATAGGAAATACTCCCACTTTAGGCTTACCAGATGTAACTCTACAATGTGGGCATGAACCTACCATTTCTGCTGCTGGTTTCCCAACTTGCATATCATATTGAAAAATAGTTCCACAATTTGTACATCTGTACCATGCTCTGTACACACTACTGGATGGTATTCCGTCTAACTTCACTTGTTTCTCTTGCATAAAAAATTCTCCTTTCAAGATTAGGAAGCAAACATTTATTCATTGCTTCATAAATTAATATATATAGTACTAGTTGATAAACCCATCCTCAACTGCCATACCATAAGCTACAGACAATGGAGTCATCATACCCATCATATATTCTGCTTCTGCTGTTTTTGCTCCTGTGTACTTAGACTGTTCATCATGTCCATACCTGGCGATATAGACATAATCAAACCTTGGGTCCCATGAATCTCTCATGTAAAAGTCAAATGCACTATCACCAAGATCATTTGTACCTAAAAATGTCAAATCCGATTCAGTATTTAAAAAACACTGGACACCACACTCAATGTTGTACTCCTCCTCAAATATTCTGAACTTCACCTGAGGATAGTATCTTTCATCTAAATCTGGAAACTCTATTGCAAGCTCCCTATGAATTATATCGCAGGTCTCTTTTATAATAATGTGCTTCATAAGAGGATCCCATATTCCAGTCATGAAGACATCAACCTTACTTTGAATATTTAAAAAGACATGCTCACGAGCGGACATGAAATCTTTAATTAATTTATCGTCCATTTTTATATCTCCTTGACCACATAACAATTAGGTCCAAACTCCATATTATCGAAATAATCAGACACTATCTTAAATCCAAACTTTTCATAAGATCTTACTGAAGATGCCCTTGGCATGCTCCATAAAATTGTCTTCTTTTCAATCTTGGCTTGATCTTCAACCCCTTGAAACAATTGTTGCGATAAACCTCTACCTCTATAGTTTGGGAATACATATATACCCCTGCTTCTATACTCTGACTTGCTGGTTGCGTGACCGCTGTTGACTCCAACAAGTTTATCTCCAAGAAATGCTCCAACAAATATTGGAGAATACTCTTCAACTCTATTATCGTAACCGCCCATAAACTTAAGACCATTTGTAGGCTTGATTACTGTTAGTCTTCCTTTCCATAGATGGTCACGCCATATGGGGAGAATTGTATCCCAATCAATCAGTCTTATCATTATGTTCCCCTCTTAGAGTTATCACATTTGAACTGCTGGCTGTGTATTTGTCTGTATGTCTATGAATAAATGTGTTTTGCATTTGTTGCTTATATAGATCACCACCAGCTATTGTAAACATAGATTCAGGATCATTAGGTTTTATCTTCAGTTTGTTACGCCCAGCGTGTTGAGTTCTATACCTTACACGATTATTAACTTTTTTAAGATCATGACCCAAGTGAAAATACTCAAACCAATTATAACCATACATAAAACTTATTCCAATGTTCGGATCATAACTAATGTCAATCATCATTTCACACTGGAACATTAATGCCTCTTTTGTTTGATCGTTCCACATGCCATTTAAGGTAAGGACTTCCTCTATCTCTTTATAGAACTTTGCTTTGTTTTCTGATATGCATAACCAACTAAATGTTTGCTTCAAGAAGAAATTAGATCCCCAGTCTACATTGTGAGGTGACTTTGGTCCAACATATGAAACAAAACTACCACTGTTATAATTCATGAAATACCAATTTGATAGAAGCTTACCAATAACTGTATCAGGATTGTCCAATCCCCAATTAATTATATTTGACATAAAATCAACTCTTCTGATCTCATACTCACGCTTCAAGTATTGACTTATAAAGTATATCCGCAATCCCACGTATGCAACTGTGAAAAAGTCTTTCCATTTGAATAGCCATTTTACATCATCCTTTGACATATCTCTGGTACTTGATACGGTTTCTATGTATTCAGACTCATCTTCATATGACCCACCATGATATATGTTTACCCAACGAGTCTTTATATTGTACTTATCTCTGGTCTCCTTACTATATATCTCACTGTTTGCATTGAGTGTTAGCATATAGCATAGAAGGTTGGTAGGTCCTACATCTAAAACATCTTCTACGGATGTAAGGAATGACTCTTTGGTTTCTTCTGGGAGACCTATTATCAACTCAGTATGTGTGAGAACACCCATATCTCTAAAGTCATTTATAGCTTTAGCGTATTCTTTCATACTCAAATTCTTTCTTCTGACAGTGTGCAATACATCTGGAGTTGTTGTCTGTAATGATACGGTGACACCTGCAGTCACAAGACCAGCTTTGGCTAATGTTTTAGATATTCTTTTTACCCTTTCATTATACCCCTTGACCCATGATACAAATATCTTTGTAAGTATGCCATATTTTTGTGATACTTCAGCTAATTTCTCGGCGATGATCTCATCTTGTTTGAGGATACCGAAATTGGCATCAGTCATTATTATTTCATTTGAAACTCTACCCACATAGTCAATTTCTTCTAACACCAAATCAAGGTCAGCAGTCTGTATAGGTCTACTATCACTACCCGATACACAAAAGGTACATTTGTTAGGACATCCTCTGTTGGTTTCTACAATGCCAACAACCTGCCTTCCAGATTTAGCCATTTCATCAACTATAAAATCAAAATAACCATTGATCCATGGTGATGTTGTCCTTGTTGGGCTCTTTAGAAATAAACTATTATCGAAATCCTTGAATATGAACTTGTCTCCATCTCTGTAATGTACATTGTATATACTATCCCAATTCTCTCCGCCATATAGATATTCATTAAGTATCTGTGTGAATGGAAGTTCGCCTTCACCCATGACCATCAGGTCAACAGAATCAAATTCAGGGGGTCTCTCTGATATTTCTGGACCTCCAAATACAATTAAACAGTCTGGATATCTCTCCTTAACCATTCTTGCAATTTTTAAATTACGATTTATGTTCCACGTGTAGCATGATAACCCTAAAACGTCTGGTTTCTGTATGGTATCCACTAAGTTATCAACACCATACTCTGTACTATATAGAAAATTGCCCCATTCAATCTCACGCTTAAGGAAAAAATGTTGTTCAACATGACATCTTAGGAGACCACTGCTCAAGGGTGTGGTTGTAACACTCCCACCTGTTATATTTCCTAAATATACTTTCATATCAATAAGCCACTCGTCCTTTTCGCTATGAACTCTTCAAATAATACATCAGTTAAAAGAGTTTGCATTTGTGTATTGTATTCAACATACAAAGCATGATTGAAATCTTCAAAGTGCTTCATCAGTTCAGCTCTTGCTCTGTCCTCTGCTTCAACTGCTTTCTGTGGTAGAAACTCTCCGCCATTATAATCAGTATAGTTATCACCGAATCTACTTGATATTGGATATCTATATTTCAAATTTGGGAAATGAGCCATGTATAAGTCATTCTTTATATCCTTCATGAGTTTAGGTGCCTTTGTATCGTTTGCCCATGCAATTGTATGGTCATCCATTAATTGACTTACCTTTAACTCAGGAGTATATTTAAAGAATGATCCTGCACCATTACGGTTTCTATGAATGAGATGTCTCTCCCATACTCTCAAATGTTCTGTGTCAATATCATAACAATATGGATCACCTATACGATTCTTAGCTAAATCAGCTTCGCCAAGACCTACAACAATGAAACCATCAACTTGATCTGTACCCCACAGATGCAGACAGTATTGTGGGCTCCTTGCTTGTACTGGATATCCAATATCAAAAAATTCACCACTCTCCCAAAACTTAATAACATCACATGGTAAGAATATTTGTTCAATGTTATATGCTTCACACCAATCATTAGCAAATTTCATATCATGCCAATTCCAATTGTCACCCCATACTATTGTGACTACACTAAATGGGACATTGGCAAGCCTGAATGCTTCAGCTACTACATTGGAGTCCATTCCACCACCAAAGAATACTCTGATTGGTTCGCCCTTGGCTTCGTCATATATCAATTCAGCTGTACGGATGCACTCATCTCTCCAATTGATAGGGGTTCTTGTAAGTTCACCATACTTTCTAAAATATGTCTCATCCTTGGATGTTTTAAATGCAAACGGGACACCATCTTGACCCCATACAAATGAGTTGTTATAGCTCACGTTCGGTATATTTTTGTTTATAATCATTGTCTCACCATAGCATTAATATCAAAAGTGTTTCGGTCACTCCTTTTATACATGGCACCAACTACATTTTCTATGTATTCGAACTTCCGTTTTTCACCTTCAAATTCATTCCATCTCAATGTCCATTCCTTGTTGGGACCTGAATGAGTTTGATTGATATGGTATGCTATCCTTTCAAGTTTTGGTTCATCAAATTGTCCAACCCACATATTTTGCTTGACTCTATTGAAATAATCAACCCAATCATGACTCACAACTATATCCTTTGAGTAATTGTAGTCCTGTGTTATAACAATTTCAGTTTGAAACTGTAATATGCTGCCGATATTTTCTACATTCCAATATGTTTTAAGGATATATTTGGTAAATTCATACTTAAACTTATCAAAGTTGAGTAAAGTACTTATCAGCATATACTCATCACATTCAAACATAGATCTAAATCCATCCATTTCATGGTGAGGAAATTCATAAAAGGCATTATTTATATCATCACTATAAACGAATCTCTGTTGGTGGTCATAAATGATCTGACTAACCTCATATATGAATGGATACTCGGGATTCATGAAGAAATCTTCAACAAAACCAGAGTAGAAATCCCAATAACTAACATCATGATTCAGCCTTAAATATGTACTTAAGAATCTTGTTATATTCCCTCCAACATATGCTAGTATAGCAGCTGAAAATGTCCACATTTTAATGTATTCTTCCTTTGAAAATGTTGAACATCCAACAAGGAATTCTGTCTCGCTTGTATGTTCAGTCTTATGAGCTATCTTCCGTCTCTGTCTCTGATTGTGTCTAACAACAGTTTGCAATTCCCACTCATCCCTATATGCCTGAGTGTATGCAAGCGACCCAGGTAAGACTTGATAAGGGAATAACATGAAATTATCAGCGAGACCCATGTCCATAACACTTGTAAAGGATTTCTTAGTGCCCTCATATGTATCACCTGGTAATCCCAATATGAATTGAGAGCAAGCTGGGATGTTATGCTCTGCTGACACTCTTGCCAAATATAAATAGTCATCTTTTGTCATGTTGACTCTATTTGAAGCATCCAGTGCATCTTTGTTTGTGGTTTGAAGAGCTATTAAATGGTGTTGTAACATCCCACCACTGTTCAACTCTATCAATACTTGTGCCATCTCCTTTGCATGAGTTTTGGCTCCACTATAAAATGCTATCTCTGGATATCCATACTTCTCTTTAGTCTCGACTAACTTTTTAGCTATGTCAATGTCCCTTTCAAACCTTCCAAAATTAGAGTTTACAATGTCTACATAATAGACTTGATTCCTTCCACCCCAATCTATGTCTTGATATACAGATTCAATTGGTGTAAAAGTTGTATCCTTAAATGGATACCCTCCTTTATTACAAAAGGCACATTGATATGGGCATCCTCTATCACCTTCAAGTAATTGAACTGGACGCCTGTCGCTTGCTAATAGATCATTGGCTATTTTAGTATAAACATTTTCATATCTCATGTAGACGCTGTCAGGATATATTCTATTGTAGACAACTTCGCCTGTATCTCCTATTCCATTGATGACCAATCCTGGTATACCCTCAAAACCTATATCATTTAATATAGATTTCATGACTAATGGTAGAGCATAATCAGCTTCACGCTTGACTATCAAATCAATTAATGGATACTTTGCAAAATATCCCTCTGGATCATCTTCTGTGTCTGGTTCAGGACCTCCAGCTATGACAACACAATCCGGATTGGCTTGCTTCACCAGTCTGGCTATCTTATAGTTCAATTCTCTATTCCATGTATAGCATGACAGACCAAGCACGTCTATTGATTTAATGTCATAATCCTTTAGTAAATCAGCAGGCGTGAGGTTCAGATATACAGGGTGCAACCAATTGAGTCTTTCTTCAAGATATGGGTCTACGTCACACATCCGTCTTAGCAAACCATAAACATATGGCATATAAATATCAATATCATATGAATTTGGATTAGATATGAGTACATTTTTCATATTCCGCAAATTTCCTCTGATAATATAGGAGACATGCTCCTATCTATTTTCTTCAATGAATGTAGTTGTTCTATCATCTCACTTGTAGGTGTGTCTCTTATGACCTCTTGTATATAATGACTGAAAAACAATTCCCTTTCAGCTCTGAATGATGGAGACAGCCAATCCTTACATGTTATATACTTTCTGCAATTATATGCCCCACATTGACAGTTTTCAAACAACACCAAGTCTTGATCAGCGATTGTGCCATAGTCCAAATAGATTTCCTCGCCAATCTCTATGTCTTTCAACGCCCTAACTAAGATTTGCCCATCCAAGAAAACATTGGGATCACAGCTATGATTGAGTGTTCCATTATAGTCTGAGTTGAAATTGACTTGATGTATTTTGAAATCATTAAATACTAACAGGCCTGAGACAAATGGATATCTCTTTCTTATCTGTTGATATTCGTCTTCGGTTAATATGAGTCCTCCAAGGATAACAACAATCTCACCTTCCCTTATGAACTCCTTAGCAAACCTGCCATTGCCTGACTCGGGAATATCAGACTGTTTGACTTCAGTCTTTGGATTAATCCATGTGAAATTTACAGGATTCTCCTTTATAAAATCCATCAGTTTGTTTATATCATCCAGTGATCTCATCCATATCTCCTTCCATAAAGCATATTCTTTCAGGTTTTGTATATGCAACTCCAATAACCCTTCTAGCATAAAGTTTCTTTTGAGATTCTAAGATAGGAGTCATTTCAAACCAGTTCAATGGGTATTTTCTCAACACACCACAAAACTTTTGATTAACATACCATATATATTTCCCTGGTTTGAGGTCAATTACTTCATCGTTTGTAAACAGTGATTGAAAGTAGAGATTAAAGTTGAGTTTACTTTCAATGACTTTACCAACAGTTCTATCATAGTCAAATCTGATTAGAACATCTTTTTGATACTTCACAATATCTTCAATGAATGGTACATCTTTATACTTGTCTTGAATCATTTGATACATGTGATTTAATTTTGAATCATCCATTATCAGTTCAATGGCTAACCATCCATCCAATCTATATAACACAGTTGCCTTTTCAACTGAAACGGAAGCCATTTCTTCAATACTATCCCTACTTGCTAAGAATTTTTCAATGTGCTCATACCACATTGGATAGTATTCTGATTTAAGGAACCACTCTTCATACAAATAATCGTATATTTCTCTGTATGGTATACCATGTGACCGATTTAAATACATGGCGAGTCGTTTAGTTAAATCATTGAAATGCAAGCATTGAATATAATAGCACCACAGATACATATGAATCCAATCTTCTTTTGTGTAGCTTTTACTGCTATAAACAATTTTCTGACAGAAATCCTTGTCTATATTGTTGATATTATTAACTCTTTTCTCTTGATCTGTAAGTTTAACTACAGACTTAACCTCCCATTCATTAAGGTAGTCCTCATCTGCCATGCGAGAATTGTTTAGAATTGATAGTTTAAATGCAAATATTTCGTCCATGTTCATGTCCATCAATGTATAAAACATACCTCTGAATGATTCAGTTGTATCTCCTGGAAATCCTAATATGACTTGACAGCATGATGGTATTCCCTTCTGATGGAGTTCATCAATGGTTCTCTTCTGTTCTTCCAATGAAGGATTCTTTCTTCTGATATGCTCTAAGATCATATCATCTGTGTGTTGTATACCAATAACATGATGGGTCATTAACCCATTTTCGTTGCATTGTATTGCCATTTTGATGTTTCTATCAACTGCATCCTTGGACACATGGTACATAAATGTATGAGGAAATCCAGTTTCATTTTTCTTCTCAATGACATAGTCAAGAATGTCCTCATCTCTTTTGAAAACTCCAAAGTTACAATCGAAATTGAATATATTGCCTATACCCAAATAATTTGATGCAAAATCAAGTTCCTCATACACTCTATCTATTGGTATCTTGGTAAGAGTGTTTTTGTTATTTCGTGTGCAGAATACACATTTATAAGGGCATCCTCTCGCTGTTTCCATAAGAAGTCTTGGCATTGCATCTGTTTGTTTGGTATGATCGTGAAATCTTTTGAAGTGTTCCTTCTGTTCTATGTATGGGCTCACACCAAGGTCACACATATCCTCAAAACCATCAGTATATACATGACCAGGCAAAACCAAACCGCCTATTTCTTCAAGTGGTGTCCCATTAAGATGTGCTCTTAACAATTTAGTCCACGACCCCTCTCCAGCAAAACGAATGACCACGTCAACCACAGTATCATCAAAGTAGTTAGGATCTGAATGTAATACTTCTGGACCTCCTGCTATAACTAAACAATCAGGATTGTCTTTTTTGACTGCTTCAGCAATTCTGTAATTTGTTTGGGTGTTCCACAGATAACAACTTAACCCCAATACATCAATCTTTTGACCTTCATAGGGTTTTAACAATTCTTCAACTGAATGTCTCTCATAAATAGGATCTAACCAATTAAACTCATCTTTTAAATCCTCTTCTAGTTCAGTTGCAGTTTTGAGTACTCCCCATATATATGGCAAGAAGGTTACTGCCCCCTCTTTAGCTGGCCAACTTATTAGTATATTTTTCATTTGATACCTCGCTCAAGTGTATTTATAAAATCGTCTACAAATATCCTTCTTTGTTTAATATCAGACTCTTTTAGTATTGTATCACAATGCCTATCTCTAAATTCCTTGTATTCCTCAAAATCAAAAATGAGTTCATTTCCTGTATATTTTGGTCGAGATAACATATCTGGCCAATGTGATTGAAAGAATTGATTTTTCATCTGTCCTGTGTTGTATATACCCGGGAATGAGTTGTTGAATATCTGTTTAGATAGTGGGTGTAGGAATTGTGATAGGAGTTGTTCAGGGGTGTAACTCAGAAAGCTACTCAACCCCTCTTTATTTAAGGCTTGACACCAGTTATCCCAGCAATAACCAAGCTGTTCTGTAACACCATAAAACCATTTACTCTTTATGTTGGTGTCTCCCTTTGTCTCTACTAAATGAGGTGCAAATACATAATCACCAAAAGTATCATTATTATTTGCAGAAAAGTATTCAAATTGAACATGTGGATTGGATTTATACACATGATCATATATACAGCCATTCGAGCCAATGCATAACCCACCCACTTGATCAATGATCCACATCCAATTTGAGTATTCACTTGTTCTGTCCCATTTTGAATAGTGTCCGTGTAATACATCATTTTTGTAGTAATCGTTGATGCTTATGTCATGTATGTTATATGGTACATTGTGGGTTTCACAAAAAATAACTGCCCAAGATATATCATATATGTTACTATCACCCTCATGTCGAACAATTGCACCTTCAAAAGGTACTCCTGCTTCAAGAAATGATCTAGCAGATGCTTCGCTGTCTTTTCCACCACTCATTAGTATTTTTATTGGTTGTTCAGCCGCTTTACCAATGAGTTTAGCTGCTATAACACACTCTTCCCTGAAACTTTTTGGTACTCTTGTTGCAGAATTCCATCGGATGAACCATTCGTCTTCTAGTGTTGTTGGAAAACTAAAGGGGGTTCCGTTGTATCCTGTTACTATCCAATGGTTGTGTAGTCCAATTACTGCCATTCTCCATTCTCCCTTCGTTTAAAACTTGTAAACTTTCATCTCGATTCAAATATTTATATTCAAGCTTGGTAGGATTGAATATACTAAAATGAATCATTACGCTTTCTATATGATATGCGCCACATGAATACAAATCGAATTGGATCAATGGAGGATCATACTTATCCCACACATGAATAACAATATGACTTGTTTCAATTAAAACTGTAGCAGTTAATCCTTCGTTTCCTTTTTTTGTAACGTAAGAACTAATAGGCCCAGCCGCAATCTTCATGTTTATTTTTTCTGTCAAAACCACCAACCACGACTCAATAACTCTTTTGTCTGTTGGTGGGTTTGATACTTCAGCCCGGATTATTAGATGTCTGTGTTCCATTAGAATAGATGTGCTGATGAGTGATAGTAGACATCTCCATTGAAGGTATTAACATCTCCTGGTGTTGGAGCCTCTTCTACATTATAGAATTTGGTCACTGTTGATTCACCATTCCAACGGGGGTCTGCAGAACAAGCGTCATGTGCCGCTTCATCAACAAATTCTGTTGTATTGATTTTAACTTTACCATCAGAACTGAGATCTCTTGCTCTGTTTACAATATCTCCGGATGCAATATATTCTTCCACCAGTTCTATCATATCTGCGTCTGGTGTATAACCATCAACAAATTCTTCACATGTTGCAAACACATCAGCATCCTGAGTAAAATTTGAGCTTCCTGGTGTTCCATCCCAAGTACCTCTGATAAAAGCGTAAGTTTTCTTGAAAGACATTACTGTTTTCCTCCTATAATTACAATTTATAGTTTGTTCTCATTTACTGTCCACAAATCCAATGTATTACCCTTCTTTCTTTTGGGTATTTTTGAATCTGCAGATGAAACACATGTTGGTGATATACATGGAGTCAGATTCTCATATAGTTTAAATCCTGTTACAATGTTTCCTATTGGTTCATCTCTACATGAATATGATCTTTTGATACTTCCACATGGTTCTCTAATTATAATACTCCTATAACCTGACGAACATTCCCATCCCTTGAAACAGTTGAAGTTGAACGAGTTAAATCTTTCAGCTTGATCCATATACCATTTAAATCCTTCATCATCAGTTAGCTCCACTTGCATAACTTGTTTCCCCGAGTCCAGTTGTGGCATTCCATTATGTAAGATTTCTAATTGATCCTCAGTATATCCCCTGACTACATAATTGGCATGTGGATCACTTTGTGGTTTCAGAGTCACATTTAATCCCTTATCATTGAAGTATTTAGCTATATCATATAGTTCATCAAATAGCTTTGGAACCATTACCATATTTATAGTTATTTTTATACCATGTCTTTGTAAGAACAACAGTTTGTTTGAGAACATCTCTTTATCTTTAACATATTCTCTATGCAAACTTGCTGTAATTGATGCTCTATCAAACTTAATTGCCTCATCTACATACTTACCAAACCATTTAAATCCACGTGACAAATTAGTAGTCATGTGTACAGATGTATAATCTCCCATATCATCAGCAAGCATCTCTAATATTTCAAGATATCCTGGATGTAATGTTGGTTCACCACCTGACAAACTAAAATGAAATGAATTGAATCCCCTTGCTCTGGCCTGCTTTTTAATTTCATCAATAGTATATAAGCATAATTCTGTTGGTCTATGGTCAGGTTTATCAGCTCTCCCATGAGTCCAACAATATGAGCATTTATAATTACAATATCTTCCAAGCAACCAACTGACTGTGAACATATCATTATATAACATACTAATTTGACCAACTCTTTCTATTTTGTCCAATGGAATCTTAGTAAAATCATACATTAGTATCACCTATTAATTCATACAGGTCAGGCATGTAATCCTTCAACCTTTGGTTTCTTATTTCATCAAGCTTGTTTGTATATTTCCAAAACTTATACATTCTATGTGAATAATCCTCTTGAAACATGAATGAAACATATTGATCAATCAACGCCTTAGCTTCTATTTCATTTTCATTGAATTGTGCCTTTGTTAGTTCATCAGCTATTTTTATTTTAACTTCCAATGGAAAGACTTTGGCATTTAAAAAATCAGGTGAATGTAATGGATGAAGAGCTGCTATTGGTTGCAATCCTGCAGAATTAACTCTTTTGAATTTTTGATCTGCTTTCCATCTGAATATCTCTGGTAAATTTAAGATGTTCAACGCCTGAACTGTAATTGCAAGCCATATTTGAAAGTTCCCTTCTGCTTCATCGAGTTTCCTTAAATTAGACTCTATCTTCTCCCACTTACTTGGGTATCTGATATAATCATTCACCTTACCCACACCATCAATGCTTGCACCAATTTTTATCATTTTGAATTGTTTCCATATGTCCCATGCTTTGTCTGGAATATATGTAATGTTTGAGTTATGTTCAATTGAAATTCTATGAGCATATCCTCTATCAATACATCGTTCAAGAAAATCAAATTGTTGATTTATTA
>Ga0307380_10003081_pt1 | contig 23301 bp, 17 predicted proteins | sample UN3MG_FD_202239 | JGI IMG/M metagenome (GOLD analysis project Ga0307380, IMG submission 202239) | Soil microbial communities from Risofladan, Vaasa, Finland - UN-3 | ecosystem: Environmental > Terrestrial > Soil > Coastal area > Acid sulfate soil | place: Finland: Risofladan, Vaasa | collected... | reverse complement strand
TGGCGCTCGTGGTGTAGATGTCCAGCAGGTACATGCTGAGCGGGTCGGCGGTCTTCTCGCCGATCCGGAACGCGGGGGTCGGGCAGGCCGGACCCATGATGCAATCCACGCGGGCGAACGCCGCGTCGAAGTCCTGCTTGATCAGCCGCCGCACCTTCAGGGCCTTCAGGTAGTAGGCGTCGTAGTACCCGCTCGACAGGGCGAACGTGCCGAGCATGATGCGCCGCTTGACCTCGGGGCCGAAGCCCTGCTCGCGCGTTTCCCGGTAGAGCTCGACGATGTCGGACGCGCCCGCGGGCGTGCGGTGGCCATAGGCGACGCCGTCGTAGCGCGCAAGGTTGGAGCTCGCCTCGGCGGGGGCGATGATGTAGTAAACCGGGATCACGTATTGCAGGTGCGGGGTCGAGACCTCCTCGCACACCGCGCCCAGGCCCTCGAGCACCCCCGCCGCCGCGCGCACCGCCTCCTCGATCGCGCTCGATACCCGGGAGCCGCGGTACTCGAAGAACTCGCGCGGGATGCCGACGCGTAAGCCTTTGACCCCGCCCTTCAGCGCCCCAGCGTAGTCCGGCACCTCCGCGTCAATCGAGGTCGAGTCCAACGGGTCATGCCCCGCCAGCACTTGCAGCAGCAGCGCGCAGTCCCGCGCGTCGCGCGCCATGGGGCCGACCTGGTCGAGGCTGGAAGCGAAGGCGATGAGCCCATACCGCGATACGCGGCCATAGGTTGGCTTGAGACCGGACACCCCGCAGAAGGCCGCCGGCTGGCGAATCGAACCGCCGGTATCGGTGCCGATGGCGAGAGGGGCCTCCAGGGCGGCCAGCGCCGCGGCCGATCCGCCGCTGGAGCCGCCGGGGACGCGGTGGAGCGCCCACGGGTTGCGGGTGGGACCGAAGGCGCTGTTCTCGGTGGACGAGCCCATGGCGAACTCGTCCAGGTTCGTCTTGCCCAGGAACACCAGCCCCGCCTCGCGCAGCCTCTGGATCACCGTGGCATCGTAGGGTGGAACGAAATCCTCGAGGATGCGCGAGCAGCAGGTGGTGGGAATGCCGCGGGTGCAGAGAATATCCTTGAGGGCGATAGGCACTCCCGCCAGCGGGCCGAGCTTCTCGCCGGCGCCGATGCGGCGGTCAACCTCCGCAGCCCGTTCGAGCGCCAGGTCGTCGGTTATGCGTACGAAGGCGTGAATGCGCGGCTCGACTGCGGCCATGCGCTCCAGGCAGGCGCGGGTCAGCTCGACCGACGACAGCTTGCGCGCGGCGATGAGGCGGCCGGCCTCGGCGGCGGTCAGGAGCAGTTCATTCGACACCGCGGCTACTCCACCACCCGCGGGACGCGAAAGGTGTCGCCCGCCCGCTGCGGCGCGTTATCGAGGGCTTCCTCGACCGGCAGCGACGGTCGCACCTCGTCGGCGCGCAAGACGTTATGCATGGGGATGACGTGGGAGGTCGGCTCGACGCCGGAGGTGTCCAGCTCGCCGAGCTGCTCGAAAAACCCCATGATATCGTTGAGCTGGGTAGTCAATCGCTGGCGCTCGTCGGCGGTGAGCTTCAGCCGCGAGAGCAGGGCGATATGCTCGATTTCCTGTTGGCTGAGGCGCAAAGTCCCGTCTCCTATCCCGTGTTGGTGGCGCAGGCGTCCTCGCCTGCGTGGACGTGGAGCACAATCGCCCCCGGCTGTGTCCACGGGCGAGGCGCCCATGCTCCGTATAAGCCCTACTTGCTTCGGCGAGGGGCGCTCGATGTCCTGCGCCGCGCCGTCCGACCCCGGCTCATGCCAGGATTCGCGTCGGCCCTATGGAACCGTTCATGCCGATGGGAGCATCTACACAGTGTCCAAGCGCCTTGGATATTCGGGTATGCGCGAGGAGACCGATTCACAACTGGTGGCGCGTGCGCGCGACGGCGATCTGTCGGCCTTCGAGGCGATAGTTGATCGCCACCGCGCGGCGCTGGTGGCGCTGGCGGCGGGCCGGCTCGGCTCGCTGGCGGATGCGGAGGATGTGGCGCAGGATGCTTTCGTCCGCGCGTTCTTCCGCCTGCACCAACTGCGCGATCCGCAAGCGCTGCTGCCGTGGCTGCGCCGTCTCACCGAGCGCCTGGCGCTCATGCGGCGGCGCCGTCGCCGCGAAGACCTGGTGGCGCCCGAACGGCTTGAGCAGATGCGCAGGGATCACATGGGCCCGGGCCGGCCGGATGACGATGGTCGCATCGCGGAACTGCTGCAACAACTGCCGACGGCGATGCGGCAAACGGTTACGCTGACCTACTTGGCCGGCTACACCTGCGCGGAGACCGCGGCGCTACTGGGCATTCGTGCGGGAACGGTCAAGAGCCGCCTCAGCCGGGCGCGCGCGACTCTCAAGGAGGCATTCACGATGGCACGCAAGAATCTTAGCGAAGGCAAGCCCGAGGACGAGTTCACGCAGCAGACGATCGAACGCCTGATGGCCGAGGCGCGGCGGCTGCTGGAGCAGGGGGATATTGATGCGGCCGGCGAGCGCGCCGGCGAGGTGGTGGGAATGCAAGTCAGGGCGCGGTTCGACTCAGGGGATGACTCCAGCGTCAAGATCGACAAAGAGGCGGTGCGCATCTACGCGTTGCCTCGCAAGGAGCAGCGCAGGAAGGATTGCGAGGCGAATGCTGCACAATACGGCTATCGCCTGCAGGACCTCGACTGGGAAGTGGCCGACGTTGACATGATGAGCGGTACGCTCGGCAAGCCGACAGGCAAAGGCAAAGACTGGTGGGGAATGCCGCACAGTCGGATGCGCCTCAGGATCATGGACGCGCGCGACATTTGCCGGCGCTTACGATGCTCGCCGGTGACGCTGCTCGAGTGGGTGCAAAGCGGGCTTCCCATACTGCGCTGCTGGCCCTTCGCGCGCTTCGACCTCGACCGCGTTAGGCAGTGGCTGAAGGATAAGAGGATCACGGACTGGCCGAAGGAAACGGATTACGACCTTGACATGCCGATACGTGTCATCTTCAAGGCGCTCCATCGGCGCGACCTAACCCCAGAACAGGCTGAGGAGGTCATCACCGACTTGGGCTGGGGCGTCTGGGGTTAGGCACGCGAACCAAACCGTTGGGATGACCGGCCTGACAGGGCCGCACGCCGCGGTGGGCGAATCCGCTGCTCATGCCAGCCCAGGGAGCGCCAAGGTTGCCCTTCGTAGGGGCGGTTCGCGAGCCGCCCCTACATGTGGCTGACTCCCAGGCCGTTGACGAGCCCCGCCACCGCCCCGCCATCTTCTCCCTTGGCACCGGCACCCGGTCGTGGGAGGAGTTCGTCGGGGTACTCATGGCCTACGGGATCGAAGCCGTCGCCGACGTCCGCAGCCTCCCAGCCAGCCGACGCTTCCCCCATTTCCAGCGCGACGAAATGCAGCAGCGCCTGCCCCAGGCCGGCATCGAGTACCATTACCTGGGTCGCGATCTCGGTGGGTACCGCAAGGGCGGGTATGAGGCGCACACGCTGACCGACGAATTCGCCCGCGGCGTGGACGAACTGGAATCCCTTGCCCGCGCCCATCGCACCGCCTTCTTCTGCGCCGAGCGGGCGCCCTGGGAATGCCACCGCCGCTACATCGGCGCCGAGCTCGCCGCGCGCGGTTGGCATGTCATCCACATAGTTGACGCCGGGCGCACCTGGGAGCCTAGCGGCTGAGGCAGCCCGCGCAGGCCCACCCCGGCGCCGCGGTTGACAACTCCGGCGGGAGTGGTAGTATAGTAGTATATCGTGCGCAGTCTGGATGATGGGCTCATCCAGTCCGCGGCTGATGCCGGTGGACTGCTCCGATAGATAGCAGCGTAGAGCATCGTTCCACGCCGCAGGTCGCCGCTGGCGGCCGGCAATCGCTCCCTCACGGAAGATCGGGCGGGCCGGCCCGGCGCGCGATGGTCCTGATGAGCCCGTCGGTGTTTGAGTTTGACCGTAAGGGGCGTCTTTTTGCCGAGAAGAGAGGTCTTGTGCGGGCCTTCACAAAATAGGTGTACGCTGGTGAAGGGCCGCGGCGCGCGGGAAAGCAAGGAGCTAGCACATGGCTGAGAGGCAACAGCGCAGCATAGACGCGGCCACCCAGAGCGCGCTGGAGCGTGCGGCCGAGCAGGGCATCGAGACCGCCTGGGACCGCTGGGATGCGATGCAGCCCCAATGCGGATTCGGGGGCCTGGGGCTGTGTTGCCGCCACTGCACCATGGGGCCTTGCCGCATAGACCCCTTCGGCCTGGGCCCGTCGGTGGGGGTGTGCGGCGCCTCCGCCGACACCATCGCCGCCCGCCACCTGGCGCGCATGATCGCCTCCGGCGTCGCCGCCCACTCCGACCACGGCCGCGACGTCGCCCATACCATGCTGCTGATGGCGAAAGGCGAGGCCAAGGACTATCAGATCAAGCGCGAGAGCAAGCTGCGCGAGGTCGCGACCTACTTCGGAATCGAGGGCGCCGACGCCAAGGAGCCGATGGCGCTTGCCCGCGAGGTGGCAGAGCTGGCCTACGCCCAGTTCGGCCAGCAGGAGGGGGAGCTGGTACCCTTGCGCCGCGCGCCGAAGAAGCGCCAGCAACTGTGGCGCAAGCTCGGCCTGTGGCCGCGCGGGGTGGACCGCGAGGTGGTCGAGATCATGCACCGCACCCACATGGGCGTGGACAACGACTACCGCAACCTCGTCATGGCCGGCATCCGCACCGCCCTCGCCGACGGCTGGGGCGGCTCCATGATCGGCACCGACTTCGAGGACATTATGCTCGGCTGCCCGACCCCCATCCGCGCCAAGGTCAACCTGGGCGTGCTCGCCGAGGACAAGGTCAACATCGTCGTCCACGGCCACGAGCCGATGCTGTCGGAGATGATCGTCGAGGCCAGCCGCGACCCCGAGCTGCTCAAGCTCGCGCAGGAGAAAGGCGCCCAGGGCATCCAGCTTTCCGGCATCTGCTGCACCGCCAACGAGATCCTCATGCGCCAGGGCGTCCCCTCCGCCGGCAATTTCCTCCAGCAGGAGGTGGCGATCACCACCGGCGCCGTGGAAGCCATGATCGTGGACGTGCAGTGCCTGATGCCGTCGCTGGACGAGGTTACGCGCTGCTTCCATACCAAGCTCATCACCACCTCGCCCAAGGCCAAGTTCCCCGGCGTCCAGCACGTCGAGTTCGAGGAACGGCGCGCGCTGGAGGTGGCGAAGGAGATCGTGCGCATCGCCATCGACAACTTCCCTCACCGCAAGCCTGAACTGGTGCACATCCCGCAGGAGACGATGGACCTGGTGGCGGGATTCACGGCGGAGTACGTGTTCGAGATGCTGGGCGGGCGCTTCCGCCCCTCCTACCGGCCGCTCAACGACGCCATCATCGCCGGGCGCATCCGCGGGGTGGCGGGGGTCGTCGGCTGCTGCAACCCCAACGTGCTCAACGAGAGCTGCCACATTGCCATGGTCAAGGAGCTGCTGCGCAACGACGTGCTGGTGGTGCAAACTGGCTGCTCCGCGACTGCGTGCGCCAAGTTCGGGCTGCTGCAGCCGGAAGCGGCCGCCGAGTACGCGGGCAAGGGCCTGCAGGAGGTATGCGAGGCCGTGGGCATGCCGCCGGTGCTGCACCTTGGCGCATGCGTGGACAACAGCCGCATCCTCATCGCTTGCTGCGAGATGGTCAAGGAAGGCGGCCTGGGTGAGGACCTCAGCGACCTGCCGGTGGCCGGCGCCGCCCCCGAATGGATGAGCGAGAAAGCGGTGTCCATCGGCATGTACGTCGTCGGCTCGGGCATCTTCACCGTCTTCGGCAAGCCACTGCCGGTGCTGGGGTCGCGCGCGCTGACCGAGTTCCTGTGCGGGCCCGAGCTGGAGGACCTGGTGGGCGCGCGCTGGGCCTTCGAGGAGGACCCGATCAAGGCCGCCGCCCTGATGATGGATCACATTGACCGCAAGCGCGCGGCGCTCAAGCTGCGCCCGATGATGTACCCGACGGAGCGCGACCAGCGGCTGGCGGCGGTGGCGGCGTAGGGGGCGATCTCCTGATCGCCCCGCTCAACTCAACCCGCGAGCGGGGATGGAACCCCGCCTGCACGAGTCGAGGTCATGGCCAAGGAAGAACGACGAATCCACGTTGACAACGCCCGCTGCATGGCGTGCCGGGCGTGCGAGATCGCGTGCGCCCTGCGCCATTCCGAGTCGGGGGAGCTGGCGCAGGCGATCACGGAGCGGCCGCTGGCGCATTCATGCGTGGTGGTGCGCTCGAGCAAGGGCAAGAACTCGCCGGTGCAGTGTATGCAGTGCGCGCGCCCCAAGTGTGTCGAGGTGTGCGCGCCGGGGGCGCTGTGGAAGGACGAGAAGACGACGCTGGTGGTGCTAGACCAGTCCAAGTGCACCGGGTGTGGATTATGCGTCGAGGCCTGTCCCTTCGACACCATCTTCGTGGACGAGGAGCGCGGGATCGCCTACAAGTGCGATCTCTGCGGCGGCCGGCCGGCGTGCGTTCCGGCCTGCCCGACCGAGGCGCGCTTCTTCGGCACGCGCGAGGAGTTCCGCTCGCGCGAAAAGGTGGGCAGCAGCAAGTAGGCAGCGGCAATCATCCGCAGCTTACGCGGATCACAAGTTTCACGTGAGGAGGGTGCGTCAAGTGCTCAGCGACCTGAAGATTGCGCAGCAAGCCGAAATCAAACCGATCGTCGAGATTGCCCACGCCCTGGGGCTGGGCGAGGACGACCTCGACCCCTACGGCCGCTGGAAGGCCAAGGTACATCTCGACGTCCGCGACCGCGTGCGGGGCAACGGCAACGGCAAGTACATAGACGTCACCGCCATCACCCCCACCCCGCTGGGGGAGGGCAAGACCGTCACCACCATCGGCCTGTCGCAGGCGCTGGGGCACCTCGGCAAGCGCGTCCTCACCTGCATCCGCCAGCCGTCCCTGGGCCCCGTCTTCGGCATCAAGGGCGGCGCCGCCGGCGGCGGCTACTCCCAGGTCATCCCCATGGAGGACTTCAACCTCCACCTTACCGGCGACATCCACGCCGTCGGCATCGCCAACAACCTCCTCGCCGCCATGATTGACGCCCACCTCAAGCACGGCAACCAGCTCGGCATCGAACCGCGATCCATCTCCTGGCGGCGCGTGATTGACCTCAACGACAAGTGGGCGGTCTACAACATCGTGTCCGGTCTCGGCGGCGATAACCGCGTGCCCCGCGAGACCGGCTTCGACATTACCGTCGCCTCCGAGGTCATGGCCATCCTGGCGCTGGCGACCGACCTCCAGGACCTGCGGCAGCGTCTGGGGCGCATCATCGTCGCCCAGACCCATGACGGCGACCCCGTTACCGCCGAGGACCTCAAGACCGCGGGCGCCATGTGCGTCCTGCTCAAGGACGCCCTCATGCCCAACCTCATGCAGACGCTGGAGCACACCCCGGTCTTCGTCCACGCCGGGCCGTTCGCCAACATCGCCCAGGGCAACTCCTCCATCATCGCCGATCAGCTCGGGATCAAGCTCGCCGACTACCTGGTGACCGAGTCCGGCTTCGGCGCCGACTGCGGGATGGAGAAGTTCTTCAACATCAAGTGCCGCGCCAGCGGGCTGGCGCCCGACTGCGTGGTCATCGTCGCGACCGTACGCGCGCTCAAGATGCACGGCGGTCTGGGCCGGGTCGTCGCCGGCAAGGCGCTGCCGCCGGAGCTGGTGACCGAGAACCTGCCGGCGCTGGAGAAGGGCTGCGCGAACCTGGTCAAGCATATCGAGAACGCGCGCCGGTTCGGGGTGCCGGTGGTGGTGGCGGTCAACCGCTTCACCCAGGACACCGCGGCCGAGATCAAGCTCATCCAAGACCAGGCGGTCGCCGCCGGCGCTGAGGGCGCCTACCAGTCCGACGTGTGGGCCAAGGGCGGCGAAGGCGGCGTCGAACTCGCCGAGGCGGTGATCGCGGCGTGCGAGAAGCCGAGCGATTTCAAGTTCCTCTACGACCTCGACCTGCCGATCAAGCAGAAGATCGAGACCATCGCCACCCGCATCTACGGCGCCGACGGGGTGGACTTCGCGCCGCTGGCGGAACGTAAGATCGAGATGTTCACGCGTTGGGGGCTGGACCGGCTGCCCATCTGCATGGCCAAGACCCACCTCTCGCTCAGCCACGATCCCGCGCTCAAGGGGCGGCCGCAGGGGTTCCGCATACCCATTCGCGACGTGCGCCCGTCGGCGGGGGCGGGGTTCCTCTATCCCCTGCTGGGCGAGATGTCAACCATGCCCGGGTTGCCCTCGCGCCCGGCGGCGGTGGATGTGGATATTGACGACGACGGTAGGGTCTTGGGCCTGTTCTGACGAGGGGGAGTCGCGTGAAGGGGGCGGCCCGGCGTGCGCCGCGACCGCGCGCCCGTGCAAGCCGTCGAGATGGGGAGGCAGTGGGCGAAAGCTGTCCGGTTATGGTGCTGGGCGTGGGCAACGTGCTGCGCAGCGACGAGGGCGTCGGCGTCCATGCAGCGCGTCTGCTGGAACAGCGGGCGCTGCCCGCCGGGGTCAAGGTGGTTAAGGCCGGGATCGCGGTTGGAGCGGCGCTGGACGGTTATCGCCGTATCGGCAAACTGGTGGTGGTGGACGCGGTTGACGCCAAGGCGCAGCCGGGGGCGGTCTTCCGCTTCCGTCCGCGGGAGGTGGAGCGGCGGCGCGCGCTGATGCGGTCGCTGCACGAGCTCGACCTTTTCGACGCGCTCGACCGGCTGGAGCGCGGCGGCTGCGAGGTGGGGGAGGTAGTCGTGGTCGGGGTGCAGCCCAAGAGCACGGACTGGGGGATGGACCTGTCCGGCGAGGTGCGGGCGCGGCTCGACGACGTGGTGAGCATGGTCGAGTCGGAGATCGCGCCGCCGGGGTCGTAGGCACGGCAAGAGATTACGCAACAGAGGTAGTGACGAATGTCCAAGCTCGTGGCTGCGGCCGCCGTGCGCGGCGCGCGGCAAGTGTTCAGGGAAGCCGAGGAGCTGCTGACGGCGGCCGTCGCCGAGCGCGGCGAGGAATGCGAAATCGGGTTCCCGGAAACCGCCTTCTACCTGCCCATGGCGAACGCGCTGCTGGGGGTGGAGGCGCAGAACCTGCGCGACGCCCAGGGCATCCTCGATTATGCGCGCACGCTGCTGCGCGAGGAACCCAGCGACCACCTGTGGCTGCCCTATCTGCCGGCGGCGCTGGATTCCGGCATCTGCACCCTGCTGTGCGAGGAGCTGGTGGAGGCGCTGCGCTACCTCAACGGCACCGAGCCCCAGGACCACTGGCACGGGTTTATCTCGGATACCATCCTGCGCACCCTCGGCATTCAACTGGTGGACGGGCGCCTGCCCGGGTTCGCCGCGATCGTGGGCGCGGCCCCCGACAACCAGACGGCCGTGTACCTCATCCGCGAGCTGCAGAAGCGCAACCTCCTGACCTTCCTCATCGGCAACCACGAAGGGCGCACCATGCGCGACCAACTGGTGGAGGAGGGCATCATCCCCGGCGACCCGTCACAGACCGAGGACGGCGACCTCAAGAAGGCATGGTGGGGGCAGTACATCGTGCCCCTGGGGCCCGACACCCACTCCATCATCTACGCCCTCAACTGGGCGATCCGCGGCGCCCTCACCTTCGGCGGGCACAAGAAAGGCGAGTGGCTGAACAATCTGCGCTACTGCAAGAACCGCATCTTCGCCTTCGGTCTCGGCCTTGGCACCATAGATGACCTCAAGTACGCCAGCGGCGCCGGCGCCATCAACATGGGCTTCCCGGTCATCGCCGACACCCCCATCCCCGAGATCCGCCCCAGCGGGGTGTGCACCTACGAGGAGCTGGTGCACGAGCTCGACTACGAGAAGCTGATCCCCACCTGCGTCGAGGTGCGCGGGGTCAAGGTCACGGTCAAGGATCTCAATGTCCCGGTGCCGGTCGCCGCCGCCTTCGAGGGCGAGACCGTGCGCCGCGAAGACATGCACGTGCAGTTCGGCGGCAAGTACTCGACCTGCTTCGAGTACCTGAGGATGCGCGAGCTGAACCAGGTGGAGGACGGCAAGATCGAGCTGATCGGGCCTGATTGCGACGTCGTCGAGGTGGGCGGACACCTGCCGCTGGCGTTCCTGATCGAGGTTGCGGGGCGCAAGATGCAGCAGGACTTCGAGCCCATCCTCGAGCGCCAGGTGCACACCATCGTCAACCACGCCATGGGCATCTTCCACATGGGGCAGCGCGACATACCGTGGGTGCGCATCAGCAAGGACGCCTTCAAGGCGGGGTTCCGCCTGCGCCACTTCGCCGAGCTGCTGCGCGCCGAGTACCTGAGCAAGTTTCCGGCGCTGGTGGACAAGGTGCAGGTCACCGTCTTCACCGACGAGGAGAAGATGGCGCCGGTGCTGGCCGAGGCGCGCAAGGCCTGGACCGCGCGCGACGAGCGCATCGCCGGCATGACCGACGAGACGGTGGACACGTTCTACTCCTGCACCCTGTGCCAGTCCTATGCCCCCAACCACGTCTGCATCATCAGCCCCGAGCGCCTGGGCCTATGCGGGGCGTACAACTGGTTGGACGGGCGCGCCGCCTACGAGATCAACCCCGCCGGCCCCAACCAGCCGGTGCCCAAGGGCAAGGTCATTGACGAGGTCAAAGGGCAGTGGGAGAACGTCAACGAGTTCGTCTACAACACCTCCAACAAGAGCGTCGAGCGCTTCAACGCCTACTCGCTGATGGAGGACCCGATGACCTCGTGCGGGTGCTTCGAGTGCATCATCGCCATCCTGCCCGAGTGCAACGGGGTCATGATCGTCAACCGCGAGTTCCCCGACATGACGCCCTGCGGCATGCCCTTCACCACCCTCGCCGGCAGCGTCGGCGGCGGCCTGCAGACGCCGGGGTTCCTGGGGATCGGACGCCTCTACATCTCCAGCCGCAAGTTCATCTCCGCCGAGGGCGGCCAGCGCCGCATCGTGTGGATGCCCAAGGAGCTCAAAGCGGACGTCGCCGAGCGCCTGCGCAAGCGCGCCGCGGAGATCGGCGAGCCCGACCTCCTCGACCAGATCGGCGACGAGACGGTGGCGACCACCACCGAGGAATTGCTCGCCTTCCTCCAGGAAAAGGGTCACCCGGCGCTGAAGATGGACCCGATGTTCTGACCCGTGGAGTTGTCATCCCGAGCGAAGCGAGGGATCCCCTATCGGGGTTGCTGAATGGGTGGGGAACGGCAACCCGATGCGTCCTTGGTAGGAGATTCCTCACTTTGTTCGGAATGACATGCGGCCGCGAAGATCCGCGCCGATCCGCGGCAAAATACGCTGTCGGGAGCGCGCTCTATGGCATTGACCGGACTCGACATATACAAGCTGCTGCCCAAGACCAACTGCGGTGACTGCGGCATCCCCACCTGCCTCGCCTTCGCCATGAAGCTGGCGCAGAAGCAGACCTCGCTCGACAAGTGCCCCCACGTCACCGAGGAGGCGAAGGCGGCACTGGAGGGGGCCTCCGCGCCCCCGATCAAGCTCATCACCATCGGCACCGGCGACAACCGGATCGAGATCGGCAACGAGACCGTGCTCTTCCGCCACGAGGAGACTTTCCATCATCCCACCGCCCTCGCCGTCACCGCCGACGCGGCGCTGCCCGAGGATCAGCTCGTCGCGCGCGTCCGGCAGGTCAGCGGCCTCGTCTTCGAGCGCGTGGGACAGCGCATCGGCGTCAACGCCGTCGCCCTCGGGGGTGACGCCGACCCCGCGCAGTTCGCCATCGCCGCCAAGGCCGTCGCCGCCAACACCGAACTGGCGCTCATCCTCATCTCCGACGACCCGGCGGCAATGGAGGCGGCGGTCAAGGAAGTCGCGGCGCGCAACCCGCTGATCTGCGCGGCCACGGAGGCTAACGCGGACTCGATGGCGCGCATCGCCAAGGAGAACTCATGCCCCCTGGTCATCCGCGCCGACGGGTTAGAGGCGCTGGCCGCGCTGAGCCAAAAGGTGCAGGGGCTGGGCGTGGCCGACCTGGTGCTCGACAGCGGCGCGCGCGACCCGGCGCGGGGGCTGGCCGAGCAGACGCTGATCCGGCGCGCGGCGCTGCGCAAGCGGTTCCGGCCGCTGGGGTTTCCGACCATCGCCTTCACCGCCGCCGACGCGCCCGCGGACGAAGTGATGCAGGCCACCCAGTATATTGCCAAGTATGCCGGCATCGTCGTCACCGCGGCGGCAGAGCCGTGGCAGCTAATCGCCATTCTCACCGCCCGCCAGAACATCTTCACCGACCCCCAGAAGCCGATCCAGCTCGACGCGGGGTTGTACCAGGTCGGCGAGCCCAATGCCAATTCGCCGGTGCTCACCACCACCAACTTCTCGCTGACGTACTTCACGGTGGAGGGCGATGTCGAGGCGAGCCGGGTGCCGTCGTGGATCGTCGTGGTGGACACTGAGGGCACATCGGTGCTGACCGCGTGGGCGGCGGACAAGTTCACCGCCGACACCATCGCCGCCGCGATTAAGAAGAGCGGGGTCGAGGACAAGGTCGGCCACCGCAAGCTGGTGATCCCCGGCGGGGTGGCGGTGCTGAGCGGCAAGCTGCAGGAGGCCTGCGGCTGGCAGGTGCTGGTCGGCCCGCGCGAGTCGAGCGGGATACCGACCTATCTCAAGACGACCTGGCAGGGGTAGCGCCGTAGTCCGTGGTCCGCTGTTCGTAGTCCGTCGTAGCGAGGGGCGAGGGACATCAACTGCAAGCGGGAAAGGGTGTGTCCTCGACGGCGCGAAAAGAGGTGGCACAGCCGGCGGCTGTGCCACATGACCGACAGAGGGAGGGACACAGCCGGGGTGGCTGTGCCACATGGCTGACGCCCGTAGGGAGACAGCGGCTAGGCCGTTGGCCGCCGTGGCGGTCGCTTTCGACCTAGCCACCGGGCGCCCCGATGAATGGCTAGGGCCGCCTGATCGGCCCGCCATGGCGGCCGGAAGGGCCTAGCCATCGGGATTTGGAAACGGCTGTGCCGCATTATGACATGACCGACCACATCGTCGTTTTCTATCCCGAGGGCACAGCGGTCGAAGTGACGACGGGCGAGACGGTGCTCGCCGCCGCGCGCCAAGCCGGGGTGTCCATTGACTCGTCCTGCGGCGGAGTCGGCGCCTGCGGCAAGTGCCGGGTCATCCTGCGCTTGGGCCACGCCGGGGTCGCCCCCGGGCCGTTGCTGTCGCCGGAGGATATCGCGCAGGGGTATGCCCTGGCCTGCCAGACCCGCGTCGAGGACGACCTGGTGGCGGAGGTGCCGACCGCCTCTCAGCTCGGCGAGCTGCAGATCTTGACCGGCGAGCTGGAGATTCCCGGACTGACGGCGCAGGCGCCCCTGGTGCAGCGACTGGAGCTGAAGGTGCCGGCGCCGACCACCGACGACAACTGCTCCGACCTCGAGCGCCTGGAGCGGGCCGTGTGCGCCGCTGCAGCCGACTACGACCGCTTTGCCCCCGACCTCGCGGCGCTGGCCTCACTGCCCGGAGCGCTGCGTGCGGGGGAGTGGCAGGTCTGCGTGTCGGTGGCAGACGACGATGGCGCCGGACGCATCATTGACATCGCTCCCTCGTGCGGGCCGCGGCACTCCTATGGGCTGGCGGTGGATGTCGGCACCACCACCGTCGCCGTCCACCTGGTGGACATCGAGCTGACGACGGCGGTGGCGGTGGGCGCCGCCCTTAACGCCCAGATCGCCCACGGCGAGGACGTCATCGCGCGCATCATCTACGCCGACGAGCATGACGGCGGCCGGCGGGAGCTGCAGCGCGAAATCGTGGGCACCGTCAACTCGCTGGTCGGCGAACTGTGCGCGGCGCAGGGCATCGAGCCGCACCAGGTGCTGAGCGCCGCTTGCGCCGGCAACACCGTCATGTCGCATCTGCTGCTGGGGCTCGATCCCGCCGCCATCCGCCGCGCCCCCTATGTGCCGGCGGCGCGCCGGTTCCCACTGGTGCGCGCGGGCGAGATCGGCCTTGCCATCAACCCCATCGCGCCGGTGCATGTGGCGCCGTGCGTCAGCAGCTACGTCGGCGGCGACGTCGTGGCAGGGGTGCTGGCAACCGGCATGGCCGAGGTGGAGCAACGGTGGATGCTGCTGGATATGGGCACCAACGGCGAGCTCGCGCTCGGCAACAAGGATTGGCTGCTGTGCTGCTCGTGCTCGGCGGGGCCGGCGTTCGAGGGCTCGGGCATCGAGTACGGCATGCATGCCAGCCTCGGCGCCATCGAGCGCGCGCGCTATGACACGGCGGCGGATGCGCTGGAGTATGTCACCATCGGCGGCGCCAAGCCGCGCGGGGTGTGCGGCTCGGGCTTGATTGACGTGCTGGCGACGCTGCTGCGGGCGGGGGTGATAGACCGCGCCGGCAAGATCAACCTCGGCTACCCCAGTCCGCGCGTGCGCGTGGCCGACGACCAGCCGCAGTTCGTGCTGGTGTGGGGCGCTGATATCGGACGCGAGGACGACATCGTCATCAAGGAGGCCGACATCGAGAACCTGGTGCGCTCCAAGGCGGCGGTGTTCGCGGGCGCGCAACTGCTGCTGGAGAGCGTGGGGTTGACCCCGGCCGACCTCGAGCGCGTGATGGTGGCGGGCGCCTTTGGCAATTACCTCGACTCCGACAACGCCGTCACCATCGGCCTGCTGCCCGACATTCCGCTCGAGCGCATTCGTTTTGTCGGCAACACCTCGGTCGCGGGCGCGCGCATGATGTTGGTGTCGAGAAGGGCCAGGCGCGCCGCGGCCGAAATAGCCTCCCGCATGGCCAACTTCGAGTTGAGCGCGGTGGCGGCATTCATGGACCGCTACGTCGCCGGGCTGTTCCTGCCGCACACCGATATGACCCTGTTCCCGTCGGTGGCGGGATTACTAGAGCAGGCCGAGAGGGCAAGGGGGTAACGCTCAAGGGGGTAAGGGCGTCATTCCGAGCGCAGTGGCTAGGGCCGACGAATCGGCCCGCCACGGCGGCCCAACGGGCCTAGCCGCGAGGAATCCCCTATCGCCGGGGCAACCCTGGCAGGGGATTGCTCACTTCGCTTCGCTCCATTCGGAATGACAGAAGCGACAAGGTGGGCTGGTTGCGCGGAGCTTCGCAACGACGAGAGTCATGAGTTTGACACCGATCTACATCGCCTCCATCGGCAGCTACGCCGGCAAGTCCATCATGGCGCTGGTCTTGGGGCTGCGGCTGCGCGAGCGCGGGCTGCGCGTCGCCTACTTCAAGCCGGTGGGCGCCCTGCCGGTGCGGGAGCAGGGCACGGTGACGGACGAGGATGCCCTGTTCATTTGCCAGGCGCTGGGATGTGAAGCGCCGCTGGCGTCCCTGTGCCCGGTGCTGCTGACGGCGGAGGTGGAGGAGCAGGCGCTGCAGGGACAGGTGGCGGGCCTCGATCAGCTCGATGAGCGCGTGACCGCCGCCTACCGGGAAGTCTCGCGCGGCGCCGATGTTGCGGTCGTCGGCGGCATCGGCAACCTGTCGCGGGGGGCGCTCATCAACCTCTCGGGGCCGCGGGTGGCGGAGCTGCTGGAGGCGCGGGTGGTGCTGCTGGCGCGCTACGAATCGGAGCACACGGTGGAGGAGGTGCTGCTGACGGGGGAGCGGCTGGGCGAGCGGTTGGCGGCGGTGGCGTTCAACTACGTCGCGCCGGAGATGCTCGACCACGTGCGCGGGCCGGTGCGGGACTACCTGGAGGGGCGGCGCATCGCGGTCATCGGCGCGGTGCCGCGCGACGAGGTGCTAGGTTCGGTGACGGTGCGCGAGCTCGCCGAGCAGCTCAACGCCAAGCTGCTGTGCTGCGAGGGCCAGCTCGACGAGCTGATCAAGCAGTTCGTGATCGGGGCCATGAACGTGGCGAGCGCGGTCAAGTACTTCCGCGAGCGGGAGGGCAAGGCGGTGATCACCGGCGGCGACCGCCCCGACATCCAGCTCGCGGCCCTGCAGACGCCGACCAAGGCGATCATCCTCACCGGCAATCTGCACCCCAGCGCGGTGCTGGTTAAGCGCGCGCAGCAGGTAGGGGTGCCGATGCTGCTGGTGTCCAGCGACACGCTGAGCACGGTCGAGCGCATCGAGTCCATCCTCGGCAAGCTCCGGGTGCGCGAGCGCGCCAAGGTCGAGCGCGCGCGGGAGCTGTTGGAGCAGAACCTGGATTTCGAGCGGCTGTTGGCCATCATGGGCATACCATCACGGCAGGAGAAGGAGCGATCATGAGCTTTCAGGTCCCAGTGGAAAAGTGGAGCACCACGGTGGGCGCGGTGACCCTGGGCGCGACCAGCGACCACGGCGGCTCGCGCACCTCGACGGTGACCCTGGGCGGCGCCACCACCCTGCCCTTCCTCCACTTCGAGGGGCAGATCCCCCAGCGCCCGGTGGTGGCGATGGAGGTGCTCGACGCCGAGCCCGCGGGCTGGGCCGAAGCCATGGCCAAGCCCTTCGCGGGCGTGCTCGGCGATCCCGCGGCGTGGGCGCGTAAGTGCGTGGACGATTTCGGCGCCGAGGCCATCTGCCTGCGCCTGGTCAGCGCCCACCCGGACCAGCAGAACACCTCGCCCGACCACGCGGCGCAGGTAGTGAAGGAAGTGCTGGGCGCGGTCGGCGTGCCGCTCATCATCTGGGGCTGCGGCGATGACACCAAGGACAACGAGATCATGCCCCGCGCCAGCGAGGCCGCGGCCGGCGAGAACTGCGCCTTCGGCACCGCGCGCGAGGACAACTACAAGACCATCACCGCCGCCTGTCTGGCGGATGGGCACAAGCTGATCACCGAGGCGCCGATTGACATCAACATCATCAAGCAGGTCAACATCCTGGTGTCGGACATGGGCCTGGGCACCGACCGCATCATCATGTACCAGGCGACCGGCGGCTTGGGATATGGCATGGAGTATGCCTATTCGATCATCGAGCGCTCGCGCCTGGCCGCGCTCTCGGGCGACAAGATGCTATCCATGCCCATGCTGGCGGTAGTCGGTTCCGAGGCCTGGCGCGCCAAGGAGGCGAAGGCCACGGACGACGAGGGCGCGCAGTGGGGGCCGCAGGAGCGCCGCGGGCCGGTGTGGGAAGCGGTCACCGCCAACTGCTTCCTCCACGGCGGAGTGGACATGGTCATCATGTGGCACCCCGAGGCGGTCAAGGTGGTCAAGCATACGTTGGACGGCCTGATGCAGCGGTAGCTCGCCATACGTCATTCCGAGCGCAGCGAGGAATCCCCTACCTCCTATGCGACCTGGTAGGGGATTCCTCGGTCGCCCTGATCCCTCGGAATGACATCCACTGAAGGAGGATTCGCATACCATGTACGTCATCGGCGAACGCATTAACGGAATGTTCAAGGACGTCCGCGAGGCGATCCAGGCCAAGCACAAGGGGCCGATCCAGGAGCTGGCGCGCAAGCAGCTCGCGGGCGGCGCCCACTGCCTGGATGTCAACGTCGGTCCCGCCTCCGACGATCCCGTGGCGACCATGCAGTGGTTGGTGGAAAGCATCCGCGAGGTCACCGATGCCCCGCTGGCGATAGATACCACCAAGAACGAGGTCATGGCGGCTGGGATCAAGGCGGCCGGCCCGGGAACCGTCATCAACTCCACCACTGGCCAGCAGGCCAAGCTCGACGCGCTGCTGCCGCTGGCCGCCGAGCACGACGCCTCGTTGGTGGCGCTCACCATTGACGAGAAGGGCATCCCCCGCGACGCCGCCGGGCGCGTCGAGATCGCCCTGCGCGTGGTCGCGGCGGCCATGGAGCACGGGATCTCGCCCGATCGCATCTATGTGGACGGCGTCATCATCCCCGTCAGCGCCGACCAGGTGACGCCCACCCACGTGCTCAACACCATCAGCCAGTGCAAGATGCTGTCCGACCCGCCGCCCAAGACCATCCTCGGCTTGAGCAACGTCAGCCAGGGCGCGACCTATCGCGAGCTCATCAACCGCACCTACCTGGTGATGGCGCTCGCCCACGGCCTCGACGCGGCCATCCTGGATCCGATGGATCGCGAGATGATGGACGCCATGATCACCACCGAGCTGCTGCTCAACCGCAACGTCTATTGCGCCGACTTCCTCAAGGCCTACCGCGCGTCGGCGGGGTGAAACAGCAATCCGCAGATTGCGCAGATGTCGCAGATGGGGAATGTGGGCGCGCGCTCCACGAGCGCGCGGAGGGTAGCTTTCAATCTGTGAAATCTGAGTCATCTGCGGATGATATCGTAACCCGACCATGAAGATCGCCGTCGCCGGTAAAGGTGGGGTGGGCAAGACGACGCTGACCGCGGCGCTGGCCCACGCCTTCGCGCGCCAGGGGCGCGCGGTCATGGCGGTGGACGCCGACCCCAATAACTGCCTGGGGCCGGCGCTGGGGTTCCCGGACGAACTCGTCGCCGCCATTACCCCTATTTGCGAGATGCGGGAGCTGCTGTGCGAGCGCGCCGGCACCTCCCAGGGCGGCGGGTTCTTCGCCATCAATCCCGAGGTGGACGACCTCATCGAGCGCTTCAGCGTGCGCCACGACGGCATCCGCCTGCTGGTGATGGGGACCATCACCAGCGGCGGGTCGGGGTGCGCCTGCCCCGAAAGCTCGGTGCTGCGCGCGCTGACGCGGGAGATCGTCACCGGCGAGGAGTCGGTGCTGCTGCTCGACATGGAGGCGGGGCTGGAGCACCTGGGTCGCGGCACCTCGCGCTACATGGACGCCCTGCTCATCGTCGTCGAGCCGACCCAGGCGAGCACGCGCACGGCGGAGCGCATCGCCGCCCTCGCGCGCGACCTGGGCCTGGAGCGGCTGTTTGTTGTCGCCAACAAGGTGCGCGCCACCCAGGACGCCGCCTTCATCCGCGACCGGCTATCATTGCCCCTGATCGGCCATCTGCCGTTGGTCGAGGGCCTGGGGTGGGTGGGTCGCGCCGAGCCGTCCCCGGAGTTTCTCGCCGCCGTGGATAGTATCAAGGCGCGGCTGGAGACCGAACTGGCCGCATCTGACGCCCAGCCGAGGGATTGAGCGGGCCTTGAGGTCGTGGTATTATATCCGTGTGCCTGGGGAGCGAGGCATTGACTGCAACCGAGTTGGTGCGGGTACTGAGGATTGCGTGCAATACAGCGTTATTCTGAGTCCTGAACCGGAGAGTGGTTTCACCATCACCATGCCGGCGTTTCCCGACTACGTAGGCTTCGCTGATACCGAGGACGAGGCCGTTGCCCTCGCGCGCGAAGGCGTAGCGTTTGAGATTGAACGTCTGCGCGAACGCGGCCAGCCGCCTCCGACCGAACCGGCGGCGTCCAAGGTCCTGGTGATCGCCGCGTGAGCGCCGGCGCTTACGCCGGCGCCACGCATACCACCATCGCCGTCACCGGCAAGGGGGGAACCGGCAAGACCACTGTCGCCGCGCTCATGGTGCGGGCGCTGGTGGAGCGCGACCTGACGCCGGTGCTAGCGGTGGACGCCGACCCCAACCTCAACCTCAACGCCGCCCTCGGCATCGAGGTCGCCGCCACCGTCGGCGACGTGCGCGAGGAGGGGCTGCGCAAGATAGACTCCTTGCCCGCGGGCATGAGCAAGACCGAGTTCCTGCGCTACCGCACCGCGGAGGCGCTAGTGGAGAGCAGAGGCTTCGACCTGCTGGCGATGGGGCGGCCGGAGGGTCCCGGCTGCTATTGCTACGCCAATAACGTCCTGCGGGCGTGCGTGGACGAACTGCAGTCGCAATACCGCTTTATCGTGATGGATGCGGAGGCGGGCCTGGAGCATCTCAGCCGCCGCACCACCCGCGACGTGGACCTCCTGGTGCTGCTGAGTGATGCCTCCGTCCGCGGGGTGGAAACGGCGGCGCGGGCCCTGGATCTGATTCGCGACCTGAAGACCTCCGTCGGGCGCCACCTGCTGGCGCTGACGAGAGTGAGTACCGTGCCCCCGGATCTGGAGGCTGCGGTGCGGGCGCGCGGGATGGTGGTGGAGGCAACCATCCCCGAGGATGAGGAACTCCGGCGCCTCGACGCGGCGGGCAAGCCGCTGGTGGAGGTGTCTGCGGACAGCCCGGCGCTGGCGGCAGTCGTCGGGATGCTCCAGCTTGGCGGGATAATCCCGCAGTAACGGCGCCCCACGCCGCCGAAGCCCCCTGATCCCCCCTGAAGCTGCCGTTGTTGGGGATGCGAGCGTGGTAACACTGAGCCAAGAGGTGGCTTGCTTCTAGACTGTGCCATGTGACCGTGGCCACGGGATGCGTTTTTTCGTGGAGTTGAAGGTTTACAGGATTGGACGCCGTATGATATGCTAGGGCTGGTTGTGAAACGTCTCACAAGCATGGTCTCCGTCCTGCGGCGGTCTCCGGTGACCTGGCGATCGGCCGAGGCGGCGGCCGGGCGTGACGAGGAATCCCGTGCCGCCGCGGAGGGCGGGTCGCGGGGGGCTCGGAAGGCGCGCCGGCCCAGGAAGTCTTCCCAGCAAGGTGCACGCTATGGCGAATGTCTTGACCACGTGCCCGTTCTGCGGGTCGGGATGTAACCTGTATCTTCGGGTGGAGGGCGACAGACTCGTCGGGGTCATGCCCAGCCAATCGCATCCCGTGGCCCGGGGCAAGCTGTGTGTGCGAGGATGGCATGCGCACGAGTTCGTTTCCCACCCTGACCGCCTGCGCACACCCCTGGTCAAGCAAGACGGCGAGTTGCGCCCGGCTTCGTGGGAGCGGGCGCTGTCGCTGGTGGCGCAGCGGCTGCCGCGTGGGCAAGAGGTAGGAGTAGTCGGCTCCGCCCGCTGCTCCAACGAGGACAACTTCCTGCTGATGAAGCTCGCGCGCTGCGTCCTGGGCACCGACAACGTGGACTTCTCGAGCCGCCCTCAACGCATCGCCGATCTCGCTGCCCTGCGCGCGGCCTTCGGGGTGGCGGCGGCCACCAATTCCGCCCCCGAGCTGGCCGACGCCGAGGTCATAACCGTCATCGGCGCCGACGCGGTGTCGGAGGTGACGATGATCGCCTCCCTCATCTATGAGGCGGTCGGCCGCGGCGCCAAGCTCATCGTCATCTCGGCTCTGCCCACGCAGATGTCGGCGGTGGCGGAGGTGTGCCTGCAACCCCGGGCCGGCACCGAGCCGACGTTGCTGTGCGGCCTGGTGAAGTCGGTGCGCGACCAGGGGCTGCTGGACTCGTCCGCGCTTGATCACGACTGGGATGGCTACGATCAGTTTGTGACCAGCCTGTCGAGCTTCAGCCTCGAGCAGGTGGAGCAGGCAACCGGCGTATCGCCGGCCCAGCTCGACCTGGCGGCGCGGCTGTGCGGCGGCGCGCGCAAGAGCGTAGTGCTCTACTCCAGCGGCGTCGGTCAGCATCCTGGCGCCGCCACCATGGCTACCGCCCTCACCAATCTCGTCGCGCTGACCAGCCATGTGGGTGAGGCGGCGATGGGGCTGTTCCCCCTGGCGCGGCAGAACAACTTCCAGGGCGCCTTGGATATGGGCCTGGCGCCGGGGCTGTTGACGGGCGGGCAAAGCATGGGCGACGCCGAGGCGCGGGCAGCGTTCGAGCAGGCATGGGGGTGCCGCTTGCCCGCGCCCGCCGGCAAGTCGCTGCCGGACCTGCTCAGCAGCGTGAAGGGCCTCTACGTCATGGGCGCGGACATCGTGCAAGGGGCGGCCGATCCGGCGCAAGCCCGGCAGCGCCTGGCGGCGCTGGACTTCCTGGTGGTGCAAGAGTTGTTCATGACCGAGACCGCGCAGTTGGCTGACGTGGTCTTGCCGGCGGCCGCGTTCGCGGAGAAGGACGGCACGACGACCGCGACCGATCGCCGCGTGCAGCGGGTGCGCCGCGCGGTGGCGCCGCCGGGCGAGGCGCGCCCGGACTGGGAGATCATCTGCGACCTCGCCGCCCGCCTGGGGGCAACGTGGCGTTACCAGTCGCCGGCGGCGGTGATGGCGGAGATCGCGGCGCTGACGCCGGCCTATCGGGGGATCACCTACGAGCGGCTGGAGCAGGGCTGGGGCGCCTACTGGCCGAGCGCCAACGGCAACGGGCAGCACCTGCACTTGAAGGGGTTGGGGTTGCGGCCCCTGGCGTGCCCGCCGGCGGCGCCGGCGCCGGGGGGCGATAGCACATACCCCTTCGTGTTGGCGCTCGATCCCACGGCCGAGCGCTGGGCGACCGATGCCACGACTCGCCACTGCGACATGCTGCGGCGCGAGTACGGCATCGGCGCCGCCGATTTCCCCGCCGGCTATGTGCGCATGCACCCGAATGACGCTCAGGAGCTGCAACTGCGGCAGGGCTTCCGGGTCAAGCTGGTATCGGCGCACGGGGAGGCGCACGCGCAGCTCCGGCTCGACCCCCAGATGCCGGCGCGCACACTGGCGATGCCGTATCATCTGCGCGAGCAGGCGCGAGAGGTGTTTGGCGGCGCGAGCGCGGGCGAGGTGGAGGGGCACCAAGTGTATCCCCCGGTGGCGGTGAGCGTCACCGCCGCCTCGGAGTGAGAGGTGGCACGATGAGCCGAGCGTTGAGGTTGGAGAAGGGCCGCTGGCGGGAGTGGTTGGCGGCGCTGCAAGCGCAGGCAGAGGTGATTGCGCCAGTGCGCCTGCACGGCGACGACGTGGCGTTCGAGCGCATCGCCACGCCCGATGAGGCCACCCTCGATTACGCCAACACGCAGGATGCCCCCAAGCGCTTCCTCTTCCCCCAGGTCGAGCCGATGCTGCGCTACCGGCGCAACGGCGGCTACGAGGTCGCCCCCCTCTACGATCAGGAGAAGCGCGTGCTTTTCGGCATGCGCTGCTGTGATGTGAGCGCGGTGCGGTTCCTCGACCTCACGCTGGCAGCCCAGGACCTGCCTGACACCTACTACGCGACGCGCCGCGCCAACACGGCTCTGGTCGCCCTGGCGTGCCATCAGCCGCGAGGCGAGTGCTTCTGCGTGTGCTCGAACACCGGCCCCTTCCTGCCCGCGGGCGGGGGCCACGACGTGCAGCTCACCGACCTCGGCGGCGACCACTACCTGGCGGAGGTGGACACGCCGCGCGGCGAGGAGCTGGTACAGGCGGCGGCAGAGCTCTTTGCGCCCGCGTCGGACGAGGACCTGGCGCGCCGCTACGCCCTGGAGACGGAGGCCGAGAAGCAGTTCCCGCCGGAGCCGCGGCTTTACTTCGCCGCCTCGAGTCGCAAGGTGTCGCTCGACAGCGTGGACGACGAGCTGTGGCGACAGATGGCGGAGTGGTGCCTGGCTTGCGGCGGCTGCACCCACATCTGCCCCACCTGCTACTGCTTCAACGTGACCGACGCGCAGGTCAACGGGGACGGGGTGCGCAGTCGGCGCTGGGATTCCTGCCAATACGCAGGCCTCACCCGCGAGG
>Ga0307380_10003080_pt1 | contig 23305 bp, 26 predicted proteins | sample UN3MG_FD_202239 | JGI IMG/M metagenome (GOLD analysis project Ga0307380, IMG submission 202239) | Soil microbial communities from Risofladan, Vaasa, Finland - UN-3 | ecosystem: Environmental > Terrestrial > Soil > Coastal area > Acid sulfate soil | place: Finland: Risofladan, Vaasa | collected... | reverse complement strand
GTGGGGCCTACAGAATAGGGGAGGGGAGGACCCCTGTGTACATCGGGCTGGGGTTCTCAAACTTTCCTTGATGTAATTTTAATGTTCCTTAAGTGTTATTTAGAAGTTATTTAAATGTTAACCTTAATCTATAGGGAAAAGATGTCTACCTCTTGGTCTCCAAAATGGGCTAGTACCATTTTTTTTGAGAAAAATTCAATTTTATAGAACTTTTCTCCTCCTTATACATATTATACTTAAATGGGATAATTTCCCTATAACTTAAAGATAAATTCTAATGGAAAAAATTATGTCTCCCAAGTGCATTGAGAATGTACTTGATTCGTTCGACTTTAGTGTCGAGTATCTCACCAATTACAGATCCAGTAATACAGAGGACCGTTTCTCTCTTCAAGACTATAATAAAGTAATAAAAACACTCTTGGATAATTTTTATCCAGGATATGATTATGATATACCTATTAACCATGAATATCAATCAGAAGCTAAAGCTCGTACAAGACTTTCTGAATTAAATGGTACATACAAAAAAAGCGGGGGTACAGTAATTGCAAATAGTCATATGCTTAATAAATGGCATGATAATTGCAAATATATTACTTTTACTTCTCTTTATCCTGCTACTATTGTTAAACTTTTTGAGATGGATAAACTTTACTTTAATATTAAGGAATTTGGAATTCTTTATAAAACATTGTTTAAAACTAAATTATTATTAAAAGAATCTTTTTCTGAAAAAAATTATTTACTTTTAAAAATCTTACTTAACTTTACATTTGGAGCTCTAAATTATAAAGAATCTAAATTTATTACTTGTAATAATCCAGATCTTATACCTTCGTATTCAGCAAGCTCCTTCAAATTTTTAAATGAAAATGAGAAAGACAATATTATTTATATAGATACTGACCAAATCTACTTATATGAAATAACAAATCTCGTAAAACATCAATTAGATTATGTGTTGAAATTGCCTTATGAAGTAGAAGATATACATCGAATGCTTGTATTAGTAAAGAAGAGATATATTACTATAGATAAAGATGGAAATATATTTAGTACTGGTATTAGACTCTTCAAGAGAGATTAAAGGGGACTACTCCTTAGTTCCCAAAATGGACTGGTACCCTTTTTTTAGTAAAAAAACCCATTTTATTTTTTTATATAAAAAAAATTCAGTATATTTACATTATAGTTGTTAATAAAAATATGAAAATATGGGATTTGAAAGGGGAGTAGAGCCTAAGAGATCTATAGGTATTGGTAAATATAGAAACTATCGTAAGAAAATAACAATTAATACAAAAGAAGAATTAGTAGAAACTTTAATACCATTATTACCACTAATTTTAGATACAGAAGAAATACCTAAAGATATTATTAATGGACCTGATACTAAAATTAAACATAAATATTTTATTAAGATTCAAGATTATATTCACCGTTATTTTATAGGCAATACATATTTTGTATATCCGCTATTTAATAAACTTAAAGATATGGGATTTCCCTCTACCTCTTAGTTTCCAAAATGGGCTAGTACCAATTTTTTTGTGAAAGCCCCCAATTAGGATTTTTAATATATAGAATATGAAAGCCCAGTTTGTATACGAGAACATGAGATTTGAAAGAGGAGGAGATCCTAAAGCTGCTATGAATATAGGAATCGTCGGTCAAGTTCAGAATATAATTAATAAAAATTTAGATGAATGGGGAACTTGGATGGATCTTAGTTTAACAATTGGAAATTTTATTTCAGATCACTTTAATGAAAAACATCTAGATGTAAAAATGACATATGGAGATCCCGATGGTATTAGGCTAGAGGATTTAGATCCAAATGACGAGAGAGCAGGAGAATATGTAGATGATACTTTTTATATTAATAAAATTAATATAACTACCCTTCGTAAATTAACTGGAGATGATAATATAAAAGCAGATGAATTTTTTGAATGGCAAAAGAAATTAGAAAATCTATATAATAAATCTAAATCTATTATTTCTGGCAGCGATAATGATTATCTTCAATATCTATTAAAAAATCACTCAAAGGGGAGATTAGATGGAAGAGGAAAATTTAAAATCTTAGGTTATAAACCCTTTAAAGAATTTTCAAAAAGGGACATAAATAACGCGGCGAAAACATATGCTTCCAGTATACTTAGAACCGACCCAGATATGATAATGGTTCATATTAATAGTGGAGATGATGAATGGTTAAAATTAGATCATATAAAATCATCTTATGAAGAATGAAAGCTCAATTTGTATATGAAACATTAGACTTTAAGAGAGGAAGAGATCCTAAATCTACTATGGGTATAGGACTTTACAAAAGAAAAATTAGTCCAAAAAGTCAAGAAGAAGTTATAGAGATTCTTTATAATTTATTACCTCAAATATTAGGTACAAAAGAGATACCCAAAGATATATTTAATAAAAGTAAAGGCTGGGTTTTTGATAGAAACTACTTTAATAAAATTTATCATTATATTGAAGAATATATTATATTTGAAAAATTAGACTGGGTTTTTTCTCTACGAGATAAACTATTAGATAGAGGTTATACAAAACCTGATATAAATGAAAATATGAGATTTGAGAGAGGAGTAGATCCTAAAAGATATTTAGATATAGGAAGAAAAAGATTTTGGAAAAAAGACTTAGACTCAAAAAGTGACGATGAGATTGGAGCAATTCTTTATGACCTATTACCTTTTATATTAGATACAAAAGAAATACCTAAAGATATACTCAACAAACAACCCTTTAAAGGACTTAATGAAAAATATTTCGATTTAGTTTTAAAATATGCAAGTAATTATATTCCTTCCGGCCATTCTTGGCTTTATTCTTTATTAAAAAAATTAGAAGCTGAAGGATTTACTAGAATTTATAAAGAATTTTGAAATGTTTAATAAAATCTATCACATATAGAATATGAAAGCCCAGTTTGTATACGAAAATATAAATTTTGAACGGGGAGGAGATCCTAAAGATGCTATGGATATTGGAGACAGAGATGCTCGAATGATTAATAGATTAGATAGCTTACTTATTTCTTTTGGGTTTAAGAAATTTGATGAGATTACATTTGAAGATGATTTCTATATGAAAGACCTTGCAGAATGGCATAGTCCTGAATATGGCAAAGCGGTTCTTTATAAATATACTGATTCAGGAAGGATAGAAAGAATAGGCCACTATGGAGCAACATTACAAGGACCTTCCTTTACTTATGATTTTACTAAAGATGAAATATTAACTAAAAGATGTTGGGAAAATGCTTTAGCAGAAAGACCATTATATGAAAATATGAGGTTTGAAAGAGGAGGAGATCCTAAGAAATCTATGGGAATTGGAATGGAGATTCAATTAGAAAAATTTTTAAAATCTATAGGAAGGAACCCAACTCTTCGAAAGTCAAATGCCCTTGTTTATGCAACAGAGCATAATAGAGAGGATCTTGTAAAATATTTACTTTCTTTAGGAGTTAGTATTAAAGGTAAAGATTTCAACGGAATAACTGCTTTAGATTTTGCAATTAAGAATAATAATATAAAAATTATAGATCTTTTTTTAAAAAAAGGTTTAAACCAATCGGAACTAGATGAATGTTTATATTTTTCTTTTAATAGCGAAAATGAAGATTTAGTTAAATTATTTTTAGAGCAGGGAGCTAATCCTAATTCGGAATTTGGAAATTTATCAAATGCTGCTATATCAAATCTCCCAAATATAATTAAAATTCTTTTAGATTATGGAGCAGATCCAAATGAGCCTAAAGATCGTCCAGGATCACGTCCTTTATTTCAGTCTATAATTCATGGAAAATTAGGGTCTTTTAAAATTTTATTACCGTTAACAAAAGATCCTTTAGCTAAAGATTTGAATGGTAGAAACCCATTAGAATGGGCTAAAGTAAATATGGAATCCCTAATGAAAAGCTCTTATGATTGGAGAGATTATTCTAAAAAATTCTTTGGATCAACTCCATCAGGATCCACTAAAGAAGATGAAATAAATGATTTCAAGGAAATTATTAGAATATTAGAAGAGCTTTAATGTATTCCGGATCTATGATAATAAATATCTTCAGCGTTATCCTTTATGCTCTGAAGAGATAATGACATAAATTCATCTACACTTTTTATATTTTCAACTGTTTTTTCTGCAGTTTCTGCCATATTTGATGGAAGTATCATAACTGTAGGCATTATTCCAATAATACTATGAATTTCAGCTAACCACTCCTGAATATTTCTACTTGCATTTATAGGATCCTGAGTTTCTTGAATAAAATCTAAAAGTTCTTCTATTCCTATATCCCCAGCTCTAATATTAAAAGCAGTACCTCTTAAAGGGCCATAGAAATGATGTACTAATCCTAATAAAATCCATCCATTATTTTCATTTATTAACTCTTTTAATTGTTCTCTTGCTTTATTTTTAGCGATTGTTTCTTTTTCAGATGGCTTTCCTTTTAAATCTTTTGGAAATAGTTGATCTGCCGATAGAAATTCATTTAAAGATTCTTTTACTAATTTCATCTTATCTTTAATTTTTGTTTATAAATTAATTTTTTATATATTATATATTAAAAATAAATATTTACATGTATGAATTAAAACATTAATAAGATAATAATATATAATAAATAATAGATATCCTATATTTAATTTAAAAAATGAGTAAACGAGATTATTATGAAATTTTGGAAATTCCTAGATCTGCTTCTTCAGAAGAAATTAAAAAAGCATATCGAAAACAAGCTTTAAAATATCATCCAGATAAAAATCCTGATAATCCTGCTGCAGAAGAAAAATTTAAAGAAGCTGCTGAAGCCTATGAGGTCTTAAGTGATAGTGAAAAGAGAACTCAATACGATCATTTTGGGCATGTAAATATGAGGGGGACCGCCCAAGGACCAAATATGACAGTTGAAGATATTTTTGCAAATTTCGGAGATATTTTTGGGGGATTTAAAGGATTTGGGGGATTTAACAATTTGAATTTCAATGGATTCAGAAGAGGAAATAGAAGGCCTTCTAATAACATCAGAAAAGGCTCGGATCTTAGAATTAAGATAACTCTTGATTTAGTAGAGATTACAAAAGGAGTAGAAAAGAAAATAAAAATTGATAGAGATATTAGTTGTAAAAATTGTAATGGATCAGGGGCTAAAAATGAATCAAGTTATTCTACTTGTGAAACCTGCCAAGGAAAAGGACAAATAATTCAAATTTCTAAATCTTTTATGGGGCAAATTCAGAATATCTCTACTTGCCCCACTTGTAAAGGAGAAGGTAAAAATATTACTGAAAAATGTCCTAATTGTAATGGAGAAGGAATTATAAAAAAGGAAGAAATTATTCCAATAAATATTCCTCCGGGTTTAATCGGGGGAATGCAAATAAATGTTCCCAATAAAGGTAATGTACCTAGAAGAGGAGGAATAAGTGGTAATTTACTTATTATTATAGATGAGAAACCTCATCCAAATTTTATTCGTAAGGGAAATGATTTGCTTTATAATCTATATCTCAGTATTCCAGAAATTATATTAGGAACATTTATTAAAATTCCTACAATAGAGGGAAAAGTAAAAATCCAGATTAAGCCAGGTACTCAAGTAGGAGAAATATTGCGACTTAAAGATAAAGGTATTCCTGATATAAATAATAATAGTCAAAGAGGCAGTTTATTAATTAACATTAATATATGGATTCCTAAAAATCTTACTAAAGAAGAGCAAGAACTTATTGAAAAATTAAAAGATTCTTCTAATTTCATATTTCCTTCTAAATAAACTAAGTTAATACTATTTTTAATAAAGATCTTAATTAAGATTTTTAATATATAATACATGAAAGCTATGTTTATATATGAAAATATGGGATTTGAGAGGGGAGGGGAAAATATATATAAGAATTTAAGTATAGGTAAATATAAAAATTATGAAAAGAATATTATATTTAATACAAGAGAGGAATTAATAGATACTTTAATAGAATTAATACCCTTAATTTTAGATACTAAAGAAATACCAAAAGATATTATTAATCAGCCAGGATATTTTATTAATTCTAAATATTTTGACCAAATAGCAAATTATGTTGAAAAATATTTTGATGAAAAGGTTCCTTTAATGGACTTAGAATATAAACTTGAAGAATTAGGATTTGAAAAGCAATCGAAATATAAAAAAGGGTTTTAAAAAATCTACTTCATCATACTTATGAAAATAGTAAAAGAAAATATAATTATGACAATTAGAGAATCATTTCTATCACGAGGCAGACCTCCTCAGGGTTTAATAAAAGCAGGAGATGATCCTACTCAGGATTTCGAATATTCTTTATACAATGATTGGCTAAGAATAAAAGAGAAAAAAAGTCCAAATGAATTTATAATGAAGACAAATTGGGGTCCAGATATTATCATTAAAATCATCGGATATAAGTAGAAGATGAAAGCTAAGTTCGTATATGAAAATATGAGATTTGAAAGAGGGGGAAAACCTTATAAAGCATTAAATATAGGACTATCTGAAAGAATTAAAAATATTCTTAAAAATATTAATGATGAAAATTTTAAAAGATTACAACAATGGAGCATACGTAAATATAATCATTTTGGATATGATCCAAAGAAATATAAAGTAGAAGTTGAAGGAAATATTTTACAAATATGGTTTGTTTTATGGGGAGGAGGAATAGATTATACTAACAATATTATTGAAAATACCGGACTGGATGAATTCTTAGAATCAGACGTAGATGCATATATGGATGTAGTAGCATATAAAATTAAACCAGAATTTTATCAGGTTTTTGAACACATCTTAAATAAATTCATTCCCGGGGGATCAGGAGTTTGGTATACTCCGTTTTTATATGAAAATATGGGATTTGAGCGAGGGCAGGATCCTAAATCTGCTATGGGTATAGGAATTCCTAAAGGAGCGAGGAAAGCTTATTCTGCTATAAATTCAAGAGCTGAATCTCTTGGATTCGAAAGATATCCAGTAAAAGATATTATCTATTCTAGCATAGGAGACGAATGGTCCAAAGATATGTTTGCTTGGAATAAAGGGCCTTATTATTTATATATGTATGATACAGATCCAAAAGAGGAATACGAACTTTATATAAACGATCCCGCTAGATTTTATGTAATAGGATATACTCTAGATGAAGATGGAAAAGACGATAGATATACAAGGGAAGAACCTTGGGAAGATTGGATGGACAAGGACTACAAATATTGGAAAGAAGCATTTCCTAAATTAATTCGAAAATATATATGAAAGCTAAATTTATATATGAGAATATTAACTTCGAGAGAGGAGTAGATCCTAAAAGATCTTTAGATATAGGAAGGAAAAGATTTGACAAATATTATAAACAAAAAGTTAGTCTAGAAAATGAAGAAGAATCTACAAATCTTATTTATAATCTATTACCCCTTATATTAGGCAAAGATGAAATACCCGAGGATATATTTTCTAGAGACCTAAAATTTGTTTTAAATAAGGAATATTTTAGTATAATTAGAAGATATGTTGATGAATATATTTTTCCTCATAGCTTATGGCTTGATTCTCTAAAAGCTAAACTACTTGGCGCAGGTTTTATTAAACCTAAATAAGAATAAAGATTATTCCGTTGGGTATCCTATACTACAAAAATAATCATGATAAAGTTCAAAAGGATTAAAACCTAAAGCATTTACAATTGTATTCTCTAATGTTATATCTTTATGATGATCTTGTAAGAATTCCATTAATCTATCAGAATATGGGTCACTTAAATATTGTCTTTTATTTTTAGTTAATATATCTTTAGGAGGAGAATCAGGATAAGTACCTAATATAGTATTTTGAAATGTAAGTAAATGATTTCTGATTTCTTCAGAGGTCATATTTTCCAATCTTCTATATATTCCTAATTCTAAAAATTTTTTTGGATCTTTACCTCGTTCAAAGTTCATAATATTATTTTAAATAATTTTTAAGGTTCTTTCCAAAATGCAGGTAGCTTAAAAAGCTCTCCAGCATAGATAATTTCTTTACCTTGTAACTCCGATAAATCTTTTTCATCTAACAATATATCTAATTCATGTACAGGGATTGGAAATTGTCCATAGCAAATCCTTTGTAATCTTTCTAAAGCAGCTTTTTTAGATAGAACGATATGTCTCATCTGGAATACAGATGCATCATCAGGTCTAAGTATACTAATATGATCAATATATATAGCATTTCTTTTAACCCCTATTTTCATAGATCTTATTGAGTCCTTATGTCTTTCAAAGTTCATTTCAGATGTAATATACGAAAAATATTCTAAATAAAAAAACTTTTTATACTTTTTTATTAAAATATATAAGATATGAAAGCTATGTTTGTATATGAAAATATGGGGTTTGAAAGAGGACAGGATCCTCGAAAAGCTATGAATGTAGGGATTTCTGCAGTTAAAATGATGGATAGATCTCCAAAATTTAATGATCCAGATTATAAAAGAGCTGAGGAATTTTTAAGATCAACGGGTCTTGTTGAAATAACAACAAGTGATAGACAAAGAAAAAATGGAACTTTGAAATTTACTATAAGAGGTATACCTTACTGGGGAGGTATAGGATATAAATATGCAGAAGGTAAAAAACTTTATTATGGAAAAATAGATTATTTAATTTATAAGACCGGCTATTTAAGAAAACTTACACCAACTAGTGATCGACTTGGTGTTGTAATAAAAGAGCCATATTCTACATATTTAGATTTAGCTAAAAGAGGAATGATATCGATTAATAAGGATCTTATCAAAAAAGAAAAAATAGAAAAAGAAAGAAATCCCAGAGTAGTGATAGAAAATGTTAATTTTGAGAGAGGGAAAGATCTCAGAAAAACTTTTGGCATGAGAGAACATATTAAAAAGAGGATGCAAGTAGATGGATACCAATGGTTTGATGATGAGATGATGCTTGTGTGGGCTTATCAATATGGCCATAAAAATATAATTGATTTTTTAAAAGGGGAAGGAGTTAGTTTTAAAATTAATCCATATACAGGAAGAAAAAATATCTATGATGAAAGCTAAATTTGTATATGAAAATATAGGGTTTGAGAGAAAAGGAGATCCCCTTGAAAGAACAAGAATTGGTAGATCCTCTATGCCTTTAAATTTAAAGGAATTATATAATACTTTAACTATACCTCATTCCATTATAGAATTAAATGATAATTTATTAGATTTTATAATAGATGGCAATTATCTTAATGATGATAAAAGCATTAATTATAATTTTCTCCTTGATAAAAATGGAACTATTGAGGGTAGTATGTTTAGTTATGAAAATAGCCCTGAAGATAATTTAGCTATTGGATTTTTTCCAAGAAAAGTTAAATGGAACGATGATTTAGATAGTATTTTACATGATAAAGAATGGATATGGGATGAACCTGGATATATTATCGAAGAAAATATAAACTTTGAGAGAGGAGAGGTTCCTTATAAATCTTTAAATATCGGAAGAGAAAGAATACAAGATTTTGGAAGTAGTAAAGAAGCAGCAGAATTTTTTATAGAAAATATTGAAGAAATATCAGAAGGAGAATATAATAAAGATACTCCATTTTATTTTGAAAATAATAGTGGAAACATATTTATAAATGGAGATATTGAAGATGTTCTTGATGATTGGCTTACAAAAGTTAGTATTAAAGGGAAGAAAGTTGATAATATAAAAATTGGTGGAATTTATAATTGGGTAAGAGATATTTGGATGAAAACTGGAATTGCTGGCGGTCTTTTAGAATTTAAAAGAATAGGAAATCCATTAGAGGTATTAGATATCGGCGACAAAAATCGTCGAACGTATGAAAAAATGAATATAATTGCTAAAGAGCTAAAATTTCGAGAACTTCCTCCACAAAAAATGGGAAAATCTGTTATAGCTCATTGGGCAGGACCTCAATCTGAATCGGTTATTCTTTTTAATGATAATACTAAATCTTGGGAAGAAAATCCTCAAGTTGTTTCTACACTTCAAAAAGGAGGTTTAAAAATAGATTCAGCAAAAAATTGGTTAAATAAAAAACACTGGTTATTCATTTTTGATATTTCTTAATGGTCTCCCTCTAAGTAGATCACTTATCCCTTACTATTATTAGCCCCTCAAAATATTGAATTTTTAGATTGCCATAAGAATCATAAGCCTCTATCTGTACATTGTAAGTTCCAGCTTCTTCAAAAATATAAGGAACTGATTTATTATGAACTCTAAATAATATATCATCATTTTCGTTATCTGTGACTGTCCAAATATTTTTTTGGTTTAACATATAGTTTGAGGGATCGTAATAGGAGTCTAAAATTACAAGAGTTGAAATATCAATAGTAATAGATTTAGTTCGAGGATAAAATGGCCCGGAAACTAAATATCCATCTGTTGAAGGATCGTACCATTGATCGAGAACGTCTTCCTGGTCAAAAAGAACATTTATATATACAAAAGTATTATCTAAATAATATTGTTGATAGTATGTATTATCTAAGTAAATATGAAAATTATTTGCTATTTCTTGTGCTTTATTAACATCTATATTAAAATCTGCAAATGTGCTAAATGCATGTTTAGCTGTAATTGTATATCTTGATGGATCTGCAATAGCAAAAGTTGGAATATTTCCTTGAAGTTGATGCCAATATCCAGTATCTGGGTTATTAATAGTTGAAACATCAAGTACCCTAAATGAGCTAGCCCAAGATTTTCCTTCTGCTGTATTAATACAAACATCTTTTATAATAATTGATACTAATTGATTTTCTTCAAAAATATAGTTGGAAATATCTATGTCTAATGTTTTATCAATTAAATTATTGCAAGGATCATAAGTAATTCTTTCCGTATCATTTAATAAATAAATTTCTGTAGATGCATCGGTTACAAATTTAGTATGAATCCCATCTATATTTATAATATTATACGCAATTGAAGAATCAATATATCCAGAAGCCTCATCAATAAAATAATATTGGTCTTTATCAAATAAAACCAAATTAACATAATCTCCTATATTAAAACTCTGATAATCCTCGTCTACTGTAAATTCAGAATTGTCCCTATTTGTAACTCTTTCCGTCATATTATAAAATCTAGCTATTGATCCGGGATCAGGAAGATCTATAAAATAAGAAATAGAGGGAACTTTAATATAATAATTATCATCGCCATCTTGTTCTAAAGTTAAGCCCTGTAAAGGATATTGTCTATCAAATATTGGATAGAGGTTATCATATGAAAGAATAGATATATCGTATTCTGTTAAACTTGCACTCGGACAAGATATAAGATCTGCTCTTGGCCCACAAGAAGTATCTAAATAACTCCAGATCGTTGGAAATTTGGTCCAGACATCATATTTTTCTCTTAGATAATTCCTATATAAGTTATTTTGCCCATCCCAACCGAAAATTTCAACATTATAAGCCCCTATATGATTTACATGCATTCTATAAATACTATTATCTATAACTAGAGCTTCTGCTGGGCCAAGATCATAATAAAGAGAGGGATCATACAAATATAGAGGAGCTCTTGGAGAGTTATAGACTACATTTAGCTTAATTTCCTGTTCTAAAAGAGAGGTATCATAATTAAAATTAATATAGTATTCTTCATTTCTAAATATTGAAGGATCATTAAATAAAGCAGCGGGCTCTCTTAGATATTTTTGCATAGAAATATTTCCATCTAATATATCTAAGATATATCTTTTTTCCAGTGTATGAGGGGTTCCTCCTGCTTCTATCCATTTATATTCTTCAATTGTTAATAAAGGAACCTTATAATTATCATCAAATGCATACATTAGCATAGCATTTGTATCTGGTTGTAAAGAAAATTGACTAGAAAAATGGTATAAAACCCCTAATGAGGATTCTAAAGTATATCCATTTTGTAATGGGGATTCAATTTTTGTACTTGTATCAGCCTCTATATAAGTACTTCCATTAACAACAAAATATACTGGATTTAATGATTCATTAAATAAAGTAGAAACATCCACGGAAGAACTATCCACAGCATAAAATATACCAGATCCATCAATGATAGCATAAGAAGCATCATACGTTATTGTTTTTACAGAAGATGCATCCATTCTTATATAAAGATTTGGATAAATTGAATATGCAAGGTTAGTAGTCCAAATGTCATTATCAGAATCTCTTAAATACCCTTTCTCAATTGTTACATCTATTTTTGCAGAAACATCATAAAATAAAGAAGATGAATCCCATATATTATAAAATTTAATATCATTATCATAGATAAATAGCGGATTTGTTACGAATTCAGATCCTACAACACCAGCTTTTTCTTTTGAAACGGATAATCTCCATTGAAGATCATAAAGATAGGGGAATCTAATGGAGGCTCCTACTGAAATGGTTGAAGGGTCCCACCATTCTATTCTAGTACTTGTATCTGCTACTATATAAACAGAGGGATCTACTAAAAAGTAAGTAGGATTTGTAGATGCATCAAATGCTGTGGAAGTATCTAAATCATAAATAGCTCCTTCCCCAGATATAATGGCACATGAAGCCCCAGGTAAATAATAAATTGTTTTAGTCGTACCTAAATCCATATCTATCATTAATGGGATATCTGCTGGATCAAATGCTCCTCGGCAAGGATCCCAATAATATTGAAAAAGATCTTTAACTCTTATACCATTAAATGATTTTAAATTATTTTCTGTAATTTCTGCTAATGTAAGGCCAATTGAGGCTTCTCCCCTAATTAATTCTGAACCGCCAGTATATGATGAGGGATCCATAAGTATAGTTTTAGGAGTTAAAGATTGTGAATAATTAGCTCTGGATCCTTTATCTTGAGTAGCATATATAAAGTTTCTAAATCTCTCAAAATAAACTCCTTCCCCTGTTACATCTATAATTCGAGCATTTACTCCTATAATATTTTTTTCTAACCAATCTTTAAGAGATTTTAATTTTACAAGAATTTCATTAATATTATACTCATAAACTTCTTCTGTAAGAGGAGTTCCCCATTCATCAACTTCTCCGGTCTCTCTAGTAATATAATAAATAAGAGATAATTGATTTAATTTTTTTAAATTTTTTCTCTCTTCTGGGGAGAAATATAAAATAGTTTTAACCCTCTCTGCTGCTTCATATGGAACATATAGAGATAATTTCGTGTTATCTTTAACATTACGAAACCATTCTTTTATTTTAATATCTTCATATCCCAGCCATTTGATCGCATTGATAAGAGCCTTATATGTGCCTATATAAGGCATTATTTGATCATATTCAAGAACAAGATGTTTTCCTTTATAATTAAGTAATTCCCAATCAGGCATAGCTTCATTTATATCGGCTTCTTTAAAAAGATGAGGAATATTTTTAGGATTTGGGAATCCAAAATTTTGAGAAAGGGTATCAAATCTTTCATCTTGCCCGATAGATTGGGAGTTTACAAGAATTTCAGCAATTTGAAAATCTTCTCCCCCAACTCTATGATAAGCTCTTAATTTTCTTTCAAATACTCCTTCCTCTTCAGATTTAAATCCAATATTAATTATTATAGGGGTATTTAAAACATATAAGGATGTATCAAAAATTAATTCATTGGTCCATATTAAATTTTGACTATCTTGATCTACTTCAAATAATTTTATTTCAGGATCTCCATCAGAAAATTTAAATACTAAAGTATTATTCGATGTATCATATGGTCTTATGTATATTCCTGTCGAGGGTTCTTCTAAAATAGAAAGATGTTCTGTTTCTATAAGTTCTACAGAAATAGGATCCATGAAAACAGCTGAAGTATAAATTACAGAAGGATAAATAAATGCTGTAGAGAGATCTATATTTACAGATCCTATTCCTTGAGAAACAGTAGGATCTGGATCAAAAATAGAGACATCAATATAATTTATTGAAACTTCTGATATAGTTAATATTCTATCAAAAGTTCCAAAAGAATAAGTTAACTTAGCTTCTGTATTATCTGGATCATATTTCCAACCGCTATTTGTAACTACAACTTCTGAAATTATAGTACTTGGATCCGTGACAGCATAGGCTTCTGCTCCTGTTGAATTCTGTGCATCTGTAATAAATTCTATATTTAAAAAAGAATCAGCATATGAATTTAATTCTGAGCCAGTTTTATCAAATATTTTCCAGGAGTCAGTTCTCATATTTTTTATTAGTTAATATTAATATCATGAGGGGAATGTGCTATTGAAAACGCTTTCTTAACATACTTGACTTGTTCCACGAGAAAATCTATTAATCCCTCTATTTTAGCATAAAAAGGGATTTGTATAGCATTAGCCCATAACTCAGGAGAAGTCATCTTTTTTATAATTTTCCCTTTATAATCATACCCGAGATTTTTATATTGATCATTAAGATGTTTAGCTTGATCATAATATCCGGGTCTTACCTTATAAAGAAGCCGCTCTCTTGTTATTAATCTCTCTTTTTGTATATTTGTTGCCATAATAGATTTATATCTTTATTTATTTATAGAGAACTTACTATCGTTTTATTAGTAATACTATTCATGTCTGTAGGAGTAATTCCCCTCAATTGAATATTTACATTACTCAATTTATCTTTTACAGTAGAATCATCATAATATATTCCATCAGAACTTTCCCATCCTCCTCTTATAAGAGGATAAATATCTTTAACAGGAACTTTATTTCCAAATGCATCATCAACATATCTTTCTAAAATAATATCCCCATAATCATCAATACCATAATTATCTCTATATATTTCCATATTTGCAATATCTGCATTAAACCATACTGTTACTGAATCCACCCCATCAACATTTTCTATAATTCTTACTAAATCGGATGCTGGTATTCTATCTCTTCTAGTATTTTTTAGAAAATAATCAGAGGTCTTTGAAATAATTTGTTCTCGGATAGTATTAAGTTCATATCCTTCATAAATTATAAGAGAAATATTTAAAACAAAATGAGGATATTTTAAGGTCATAATAGCATTATCTACAGTAAGTACTCTTTGACCCGATTCTTCAATTAAATCCAAAATTGCTCTTTTTTCTGCATCAGTTAAAATGAATGAATTTAAATTACAAGTATAATAATTTTGATTAGCTGCAATTCTTTTATTAACATCTGGAACTAAATAAAGATACACTGTATTATCATCTTGTTTTTGTTCATTTATAACTCCTTGCCAATGATAAACTTGTCGTTGAGCTTTATCTAATTCTACTTTTTTTACTTGAGCTTGTTCTGAATTTGCTCCAATAGTTGCTATAAGAACCCTATAATCTTCATTAATTTCTTCCCAAACTGTTTTTGCTTGATTATATTTATCAAGAGCAAATCTGTCTTCAAATGTTGCAAATCCAGGAAGAGCATCTACAATAGTAAATATATTTAACTTACGTAAAAAATAAATATAATTATTTGAATTTGCTAAAACAAAACTACGAGACATATGTGGAGCAAGAAGTCTTGTTAAATAAATAGGTTCTTCTAATGCCCCAAAAATAATATCTTTTGAAATAGAGGTTTTTAATATTTTATTAAGATCTATTTCTTGGGAATTCAGAGAATATCCTAAAGTTTCAAATTTCCAATTGTCTGCTTTTTGAGTAGATGGGGTTTCAATATTTCCTTCTTCTCCATCTGTTAAAAGATATTCAATAAGAATAGTAGATCCTAAAACTGGAATTTTACCTTGATATCCATTTCCAAAGAAAATATCTATCCCCCCTGTTTGACCCGTTTTAACCATAACTCCTTCTTCTTGATAAATAATATCTAAAATAGAATCTTTATTTCCCCATTTTTTCCCATTAACAAATATATTTACAAAGTAATTATCTATAGAAGCCCCTTTTTTACTTTGGAAATTAAAAGATTGAAGAGGATCTCCTGTTCCTGTTGCTTGTTGATATTCTAATATTCCTTGAACAATATCAACTTCAATATAATTATTAATAGAAGTAAGATCTATTCGAACCTCTTCTCCTGGGAGAATTACTGTATATGTTAAGCCATTAATTGAAGAAACTAATTTTGTATAATTAGGAATAACTACAGTATTTCCATATATATCTATTTTTTCTCCATTATAGGTAAATCGAAGAGTTCCTCTAGCTGCTTGACCTCTTGAGGGATTATGGCCAGTAAGAGATGCAAGTCCTTTAACACTTTGAGGCCTTGATGCAGTATTAATATTAAGTTCTGTAATAGAATCTTCTACATAATAAAGAATCATACGTCCTAAGTTTAAAATAACTTGAAGAAGCTGACCCATAGGTGAAGCCATTGTAAAATATTGACCTACATTATTATAAGAAACTTTTACAAAATTAATACTATCTTGATAAAGTTCTGAGAGTCTAATGCGAGCAGTTTTAATTATACTCATATTCTAAAATTTTATTTTAATTATATTGAAAATTGTATTCTTAGACTTGGGGGATCATCAGATCCCCCTGATCTATAAATTTCTATACCTTGTTTATCTGTTGGAGCACTATTACTTTGATCGTGTGCATAATTTATTAAAGCAATATATAAATAGCCACCAAATGTATCTTCTATTGTTTGTAATTGAGGGCTTCCAACAACTTCTAATTCAACATCATAATCATCAAAAGGAGGATCTGGTGTATCTGTCCAATTATTAAATATATATTCATCAAATGTAAAAGCATCAAAATCTGCAGTAGTCAAGGTATCTCCTTGTGTTCCAATATATCCATAAGCTGTTGTATTCGCACCATAATTAGTAGTTATATCAAATCCAATTCCAGCAGCTTCAATAACAGCTGCAACCGGTATTGCAGATAAATCAAATCTCATAAATCCCCTATATATGTAATACAATCCACCTGTATAATCAGCATAAATAGAAAAAGAGCCAGAAGTATCTACACTATCACCTGTAGCTGCTCCACGACAAGTTGCCCATGTTGCATTACTATAACCAACATCGCCATTACCACCTCCATCAATGGGAAACCACATCGACATACTACCACCATAATTTCTAAAATTATATAAACTAGTCTTTGACCCTTTATATAATGGATCAAATAAACCATCTATAGAATCATCAAAACAACTCTGCAAACTGTTTTGTACTCCAGGCATTATATCTACTACATCTTGCAAACTAAATGCATTAGTATCCGGTACTGGCATTTTCTAATATATTTATTCTTTTTTTAAGATCAGCAATTTCTTTATTTAATCTTTTTTTAAGATCAGCAATTTCTTTATTTAATTCTAATATAGCTGCTGTATTAATTGCACTCATTTTAGAATATGATATTGTTGCATATCCTTCTTTATTCCATTTAACAAGTTCGGGTCTTACTATATTTAATTCTTGAGCAATATATCCTATATGTTCATAGTCATCTCTATTATCTTTCCAAGTGAAAACTTGAGGAGTAATATTTGAAAGAATATCTAAACCATTATCAACAGGCTTTATTATATTTTTATATCTAGTATCAGAGGGTAAATTAAAGTCAGTTGCTGTAATATCCCCTGAACAAGTTCCTCCGGTTAAAGGTAAATAAAGATCCAATGAAGTATCTAAATTTGCAATTGAAGCTTCAATTTGATTAACCTCTGCATAAATGGAAGTATCTTGAATTCTATTATATGCATTTATTCTAATAACTGAAGCATCTATTATAAATATAGAAGTATCTTGAATTCTGTTATATGCATCTATTCTAACAACAGAAGCATCTAATTGATTTATTTTTGCTCTATTATTATTAATAGAAGCGTCTCTAGTTGCTAAACTTCCGTCTACATATACTTTAGTAACATCTCCGCTTCCCATTGATGCATAAACATCATAAAAAGAACTATCTAAATTAACTTTAGTTTCGTAAAGTCCAAATGAACTATCTAAATTAGTTTTAGTTTTATAAAGACCAAATGAACTATCTAAATTAGCTTTAGTTTTATATAATCCAAATGAACTATCTAAATTAAGTATTGTTTCATATAAAGCAAAAGAAGCATCTAAACCTTCAAATATGCCATCAACTCTTAGATTTCCAAAAACAGAAACATCTCCATAAACAGTTAAATCATGATCTGTTCCTGTATCTCCAATAATCATTCCATATCCATCAGCAGTAGTATTTATTTTTAAGTCTGTTTTTCCTGTACTTGCATTAAGTTTTCCTTGAATATCTCCCACATAAGAGTATTGAGTCCAAAGTGCTCCACCAAAAAGATGCCTTACATCTAGAGTATTTCCTGTTGTAGTTATAGCAGAAGCTAGTATAGAACCATCGCCAACTGCAGTAACTATTTCTTGAACATCTCCATAATTACCCTCTGACCAATTTACATCGCCACCACCTGTTTGAATAACATTATCAACATAAGTAACTAAACTTGTATCAACTGCATCAACAGCAGCAGCTATAGAACCATCTACATAATCTTTAGAAACCCCTGTTCCAACTGTACTTACATCAAGGTAAACTCCATTCCATACAAAATCCGATGGATTAAATGAGCTATCTTTAATATAATCTGTTATTGTTCCTGTAACTGTTATCCCAGTAGCAGTAGTTTGTAATTTGGTTAAACCAAAATATGCCAAAGATGCAGTTGATCCATTTATAGTAAGATTCGTTTTGTTATTGGATTCTAAACTTATATTTCCTGCTGAATTATGTTTTATAACAAAATTATCATTCGAATCTCTTCCCTCAGTTAATAATTGAATATTACTAGCTCCATATCCCACTTTAGAAGTCCCATTATCAGCATATATTGTTGATCTTACATTAATACCATCAGTTTGGGTCATTACCTTCGCATCATAACCTGATCCTAACCCAGGGTGATAAATCATAACACTTGAATCTGGGTCTGCAGTAAATATAATTCTATTTGCCCCAGCAACAGCTTGCCCCTCTATACTTATAGAACCTCCTGCTCCTAAATTTTTTATAGTAAAAATAGAATTATCAACAGAAATATAGGCATCATTAAAAATTAAAGAATTATCTAAAGTTAAATTACCAGATAAAGTTCCTCCAGTTAGTGGTAAATAAAGATCCAATGAAGTATCTAAATTTGCAATTGAAGCTTCAATTTGATTAACCTCTGCATAAATGGAAGTATCTTGAATTCTATTATATGCATCTATTCTAACAACAGAAGCATCCAATTGATTTATTTTTGCTCTATTATTATTAATAGAAGCGTCTCTAGTTGCTAAACTTCCATCTACATATACTTTAGTAACATCTCCGCTTCCCATTGCTGCATAGACATCATAAAAAGAACTATCTAAATTAACTTTAGTTTCATAAAGTGCAAATGAAGTATCTAAATTAAGTATTGTTTCATAAAGTGCAAATGAACTATCTAAATTAAGTATTGTCTCATAAAGTGCAAACGAAGCATCTAGTGCTGTAGTTATTGCAGCATCTGTATAAGTGACTAAACTTGTATCAACTGCATCAACTGCAGCAGCTATAGAACCATCAATATAGTCAAAAGTAACACTTATTAAAGCTATACTTGCTTCAAGTTGATTTAATTCTATATAAGCTGATGTATCTTGAATGATATTATAAGCAATAAAATCTGTTGTTTTTACAAAGTAATAACTTGCATCTACAAGTGCTACATTTTCCCAAGTGGAGGTATCTACATAATATTGTATAACATCTCTATCTGTTGTTCCTACTACTGAAGTATCTGATAAATCTTCTAAAGTAGTTGCTCCTGCTCCTCCACCCGTTCCATAAGTCCAAAAAGATCCACCAGCTTCGTAAATAAGAGAGCTACCATCCTGAACCCCTGTTATAGAAACATCGATAAGAGCTCCTAACTCAATATTTGAAATAGAAGAATCTATATTAATTTTAGTTTCATAAAGTGCAAATGAAGAATCTAAATTAAGTATTGTTTCATAAAGTGCAAATGAAGCATCTAGTGCTGTAGTTATTGCAGCATCTGTATAAGTGACTAAACTTGTATCTACAGCATCTACAGCAGCTGAAATAGATCCATCTACATAATCTGCTGTTATACCACCAATTACTATTGATGCATAAACATCATAAAAAGAACTATCTAAATTAAGTTTAGTTTCATATAATCCAAATGAAGCATTTAAATTTACTTTAGTTTCATATGATGCTCCTAAGGAAATATCTAATAAATCTACTTGCGCTCCAATACAATTTATTTTACGTACAATATATTTAGTTTGCGAATATTTATTTAAGTTTATTTGGTTACAGTCTAATGACATATTTACTATTATTTTCCAATTTATACTATTTCACAAGAATACCTAAAATTTTATTATTGTCAATAAAAAAATCGATTATACAATAATCATATGTTTCGGTTTGTCCAAAAGAAACTTTTGGACTTATTTTGTATTGGGAAGCTTCAGAAATATATTGAGTAATCTGAGCTCTTATTTTTTCTTCTAAATCAAATTTATTAATTCGAGTTTCAAATATTAGGTCTTCAAGAGCTACTCCAAAATTTACATCTCCTAAAATTTGTCCTTGACGAGTTCCAAGAATCATCCTAATTTTAGAAATAATGCTTTCTATAGCATCTTCATGAGAATATATTCCATAAACATAATTGGGATCCTCGGGGCTTCTGATATAAATGTCTTGAATCACTTAAGTTTTATTTTATATATCTTCTATAATTAAAAAAGCCTCCTTAAAATAGTCCACAAAAAAAGCCCTTAAAGAGCTTTTTATATTTTTTAAGAGTTTCGTTTAATTAGAATTTTACTGAAGAATAGTTCAAAAGTTCCTGTAAAAGCAAAATACATAATGAAGATATCAACCCACCAAGCATAAATGGGATGATAAAACACAATTGCAAGAGAAATACAAAGAAGCATTAACATTTTTACGAAGTGCCACATATCAGTGACCCATACGAATACAGTAGACATAATTAAATCCCCGAATTTAGAAGTAGGCTTCCATTTATTATCCCAAGAAAGTGCAGGATTTATCCAATCTTGATTTTTCCAAGTAGAGAATATAGATTTTTTGAAGCGATATTTAAGAACGTCCATTGTAGCGTTGAATATTCCAGCTAAAATCATTAATATTATTGAGATATACCACATTTTTTAATGACTTAATTGATTTTGCATTTCATCATTGAATGTCGGGTAATTCCAATCTGCATCATAATATTGTCGAGGATAATATACTATTAATTCTTCATTAGAATAGACAGAATTAAATAATTTTTCTAATCCTGATGAAGAAATTTCTGCAAAATATTTATTACTTTCAGAGTTCCAGATTTCATTATTTAATTCATAATGATTTATAATAGAATTTTTTAATTCTTTATAAATTTCATCTTGTTCTGCTATTTCTGCAGTAGAAGATGCGGATATCTTAAGAGCAGTTTTTAGATCTTCTAAATCTTCATTATCAAATATTTCTTTAATAAGTTTTTCAGTATTATCTAAATATTTTGGATCACCACCAAGTTCAATGAATTTTTCTTTTAACTCTTTAAGAAAAGATAATTTTTCTTCATTAGTTTCTATAAAATTAGATATATCATCCCAATTAAAAATAGCAGGATCATATGAAAAATATCTTTCAGCCTCCTCACCAGAGAGAACAGTTTCTATAAATGCTTCATCTAAATCCCTATTTTCTGCGAAATAAGGGGAGAATTCATTCCAATCATCAAAGTATATAATAAATTTATTGTCTTGTCTTTTTATTATAAATTCCCCGATTACTTTTTGAAATTCAGGACTTAAATTTGAAATAACATTTATTTGTTGATCCATCATCCAATTCCACTCTTCTTCGTCAAATGGATAATTTTTATTTAGAAGAAATTTAACCCATGTTTCTCTTGTTTCTCTATCTAGTCGACTATCCTGGAGAATATAATAAATTATATCCTCATCTGGACTTGTTTCATAATTATCTTTATACCACTTTTTTATTTGCTCTTCTATTCCTATCCCCATAGAAGCTTTTGGATCTAATCCTCTTTGAAATTCTTGTAATGATTCTCTTACTATCATACTATTACATTTCCACCAACTTCACATAATTTTCTTATCTCTTCTTTTGTAAATTTGGCATTATTTCCTTTAATAACATAATCGCCTTCTACTATTTCTGGGGACCCATTTAAATTTTCAATTTTATTATAAGCCGCATAAAAATCTCCCTTAATATTTTTAGGACATCCGAATAAATTTTTTAAATGACCTCCATTACATATAAAATATCCATTACAAATATTAAATTGAATATAATCTGGAATTTCAGAAATTGTATGATTATCAGTAATAATAAAATCCCCTTTGATATCAATAGTATAATCCTGGTTTATTGTATATTGGGAGTTGAATATAAATTGGGAAAGCCATTCTTTCATTTTCTTAATTTTACCAAGATTAAGAACTTCTTTAGGGTCAAGGCCTCTTTCAAATTCAAATAAGTTTTCTTTAACTATTTTCATCTTCTAATTTATCCCTAATAATTTCTATTCCTTCTACATATTTATATTCTCCAGATTGTACATCATTAATAATATACATATGATCAGATAATAATAAATTTATAATAGCTTCTATTTCAGAATTTTCTATAGGGAGTCGAATTATCCAAATACAAAGATTCTTAAATTCATTCGGAGAAAGTTCTTTTCCCTGAATATGATCCCTAATTTTTTCTAAAGGGTATTCTATATCTTTTTTATTAGAAGGGATTTCTACCCATTCAGGATCTTTTAAAATTACTTTTGGATCTATTGATGGATCCTTTCCCTCTTTTTTTCCAAAATATCTATCTATTTCTTTATCAGCCCATACATCTTCTTCTCTATTAATAAATTCTAATAAGGATTCACATACTAGTTTTTTCATAGCTTATTTTTATTTTTAAAAAATATCTTTATATTTTTCAATAAAAATATCTACACCTTCTTTATACTTATCTCTTCCTTCAACTTCTCCTAATTCTTCGTGAACATAAGGATGTATTTCTAGCATCATTTTTAAGCCTCTTGTCGCGAGAGAGGGATGATCAAGACGAACTAAATATTTACAGAAATTAGTAAATTCTTTTACTTTTAAATCCCTTCCTCTTGTTGATGTACATACTAATGAAATAAGAGCATTAGCTTCAGCCTGATTAAATCCAGTACCAGCTTTCTTAGGCATTCTAGCTTTATCCGGATCTTCAAGAA
>Ga0307380_10003077_pt1 | contig 23313 bp, 8 predicted proteins | sample UN3MG_FD_202239 | JGI IMG/M metagenome (GOLD analysis project Ga0307380, IMG submission 202239) | Soil microbial communities from Risofladan, Vaasa, Finland - UN-3 | ecosystem: Environmental > Terrestrial > Soil > Coastal area > Acid sulfate soil | place: Finland: Risofladan, Vaasa | collected... | reverse complement strand
TATCGGTTGGAGATTTCTTCGATCCATACTATAACGAAAGACACTCGTTCCACTCCAGGCCATACTTACAGACAGGTGATTGGGGAGCTGAGGCACCACTGGGAGTAGGACCTATCATAGCTGGTACTATAGGTAGATTAATTAAGCCTACAAAGATGATGCATCGTGAGTTCATGGAAGGCCATGAAGTATCAGGAGATGAAGTATCTGCTATAAGGCCTCCTTCTTATAGAGAGTCTCGTGGTATGATGGCTACTTCTACATTTAATCCTAAGAAATTTTCAGCGTTGTCTGCTAACCAAGGAACTATGGTGTACTCAGGTTCACCATTAGCTTCACAGAATATGGCAGATAGAGCTCTTGATGACTTTGAATCTGCGTTAGGTCTGGTAGGATTCGGTGCTCATTCCATGCGACAAGGACTTGCACCTAGACCTGTAATTGTTCCTACTATAGAGACAGCTGGAAGGATAGCTTCACAGTCTAGGGGGTACTACGATATGAATCTTGGTGGGCTGGGATTATTCTGTATGCCTCAGGATGGAAAAGTGCTTACTCCTAAAGGTCTTAAGAATATTATCGATATAAATATTGGAGACATCGTATATGATAAAGATTATAAAGAGCAGAAAGTTACAAATAAGTTTGAAAGAGTATGTAACACAAGTGAGTATCTTTACACTGTAACTACTGAATTCTCATCCTTTCAATTAACAGGGAATCACCCAGTAGCTATTATACATAATAATACTTGGGTTTGGAAATTAGCTGAAGACATTACAATAAAAGATCAACTTATATTTCCTTGGAATGATACGGTAATTCCTATAAAATCTATAACTGCTGTTAACTGTGAAGGTCTCAAAGTATATGATATAGAAGTTGAACATTCACATTGCTTTATAGGAGATAATGTTCTACTTCATAATAGTGAAGGTATCCGTCGTTTTATCACTAAGCCAGATTGGAAAAGATACGGTATCAATCCAGTACCTAACCTTATGCCGCAGTGGGTCGGGGAAAAACTCACCCGAGGTGACGCATATTCGAAAATTACCAGAGGGGAGCTAAGACTTCCTGGGGCAGCATACAATAAAACTCATCCTGATATAGACCATACCCTTCCAGGAAGATCATCGATGCTTGGAGGAACTGTAGAACATCAAGTGCAGTACTTCACAGGATTGTTACCTCCTGTACTCAAAGAGCAGTATGATATTATGAATACTGGTACTGAGTATCATGAAAATGTACAGAACTGGTTAGCCGCTGAGGGTCTGTTAATTAAAGCGGAATCTCTCGTATATGATATAAAACATGATGTTTCTGGACATGTTGATGCTATAATTAGAGAAGGGCAAGGAGGTAGAGGTCGTCGAGCTTTAGAAATTAAGACTATTAGTGATGAAGGTATCCTAAAACTTAAAGGTCCAAAGTATGAACATGTTAGTCAGATTAACTTTTACCTACATCAATTAGGATTAAAGAAGGGTTCTATCATGTATGTTAATAGAGATAATCCTTCTGACTTTAGACTATATGAAGTTAACTATAATAGAGACAGGTACTCCCAGGATATGGAAAAATTACAGAAGGCTAGGATGATAGCTTCTCAGATGCTAGCTAAGGGTATAGAAGGAGACGGTTATGGATACTCATACTCTTGGTTAGACAGAATGACTATTCTGGGAGATGTGTCCCCTCACTCTCCAGAATTTAAAGAAGCTAAATTTATAGTAGAGAAGCAGATAAAAGCTGGCACTCTTACTCAAAAGCAAATAACAAAGTATCAAAAAGCTATGAAACAACGAAAAGCAGTGGTACGCAAGCATGAGTTATATCCAATGCGTTTTCGAAATCAAGTCATGTCTCCTTCTACAGAAGTTAATATCCAGTCTCTTAATGAGAACATTAAAGCTTCAGCTGAGTATAGTCTACCTGAAAGAATGATCGGTAGTGCTTGGGAAGAGTTCACTAATACTAATACATTCTTAGTTAATAAGTTCTTTGCATTCAAAGATCCATTAGAGCATTATAAGCAATATCAGTTATACGGTAAAGAATTTGTACCATGGACTGACCCGTATGGGTCATTTATTGAACCAGGGACACGTAGAGCCCTCTCACAGGAAGATCCTATACGAGGGGCACTATCATGGGGTCTAGGTCCTGCGTACTTTGTAGGGGGTCGAGCGGCCGCTATATACGGTGGTATAGCTGGAGGGTTATATGGTGCTGCTCACGGAATGGTAAGAAAAGCTACTGGTTCCGTAGATATTCCTGATAATATACAACGAGAGCGTGAGATTAACGATTACTTTGATGAGTTAAAGTACTATAAGAATCAGAGAATGGCACAACTAGCTGGAGGATTGGATTCTAAGAAGTATAGTAATCAGTCTAGAGCTACTCTTACATCTATACTACAGGACGGCGGTAAGTACGCAGACCTATTCAGAGCTGCTCCATATAGAGAGCGTCCATACTTAGAAGCTTGGTTAAATGAGACCGATCCTATGATGCGGGAAGAAATCCTTAGATTTGCACCGCAACAGTTAGGCGAAGGAATAAAGACTTTTTGGCATAAGAATGACTCGGAAGAAGGAACGTCTAATTTTGTTGATAATACTAGTTCTGCAATAGCTGGGCCTAGAAAAGTGAATATGTATACAAATCAAGAGATGGACCCTAATATATATCTTGAAGACGTTAAGTTAAAGACAATACGTAAAGAAGGACAAAACGAACACGACTTTGGATTAGGCTGGCAAGAACAGATGATTAGAGTTCAGAATGATCTAGACCGTATACAAGGCAGCGATATTGATCAGACTCCAGCATATCCTGAAACTACAGACGTGTCTGCGGTTAAGTCCTCTTTATATTCTTTATTTAATAAACTTGGACTTCGTAACAATACAAGAGTATATGTTAATAATCATATAGATGACGATAATAATGTAGAGATAGTTATTAAAAGAGACAGATTAATAGAGATCCAGAATGCTCTTAATAATAGACAAAGGTTTATGTAATGGCTAAAGAAACAGAATATAGGTCTGAGACAAGACCGCCAGATCATAACTGGTTTGCTAGAAGTTCGTTATTTACTATCCAAGCTGCTGGTATAGGATTCGCTGCTTATAAGATGGGTGGACCACATGGTAAGCTATTAGATAAATTTAAGGATCAGCTTACTCAAAAGTCAGCTATTAGTAGCTACGAGAGTTGGATAAGGAAGAAACCTGATCTATTCGATATAGCAGGATTCCAAGGAAAAATTCCTACTGGTCTTCCAGGAGAGAAGTCCATTATTAAATCGTCTAGTATACCCACAATAGATGAGTTATCTGAATGGGGAAGACAGGAGTTTAATATAGGTATACTAACTCCTACTTCTATTATTAATGAAAGTATTAGACTTGAAGCGGATATACAATCTTTCCTTGAAGGTGATATAGATGGGCATTCTATTGATTCACTAAAGAAATTAGATATTTATTCTAAACATACATTCTCTAAGAATACTGGACAACCAGAGGTAGCCAAAGATATAATTGTAACAAAGTTAAAGTTAGAAGTTCTTAAAGAGCACGCAGGCAGTCAAAGTAGGTATATTGAGGGAGCCCCTCTTATAGACATAACAGATCCTATATTTAGTGAAGACCCTTATGCAAATAGACAGAATATAGATGAACTTCATAAGTTCACTATGGAGAACGATAAGATGTATGCTAATAAGTATAAAGATTCTGTTAAAAAAGTTGTACGTGAATTCAAGATGGACACGGTACCTAAGGTACTATCAGATCCTACTATAAAAAGTAAGACAATTGATGGAACCATAATACCTAGCTCTAGATTAACTAGTAAACTATATGGTAGTGTAGAGGATCAGATTCGTAAGATGGGAGGAATAACTGCACTAGTTCCAGATAAGTCTTCTATTCTGTATCAGAACGATACATCAATCCCTATTAGTAGAAACATAGTAGAAAAGAATCTACAAAAAAATATAGATGCAACCGGGCTAAACCTTCAATACTCTCAGTATCTACCTCAGTTAAAGAAGATATCTGGGGAATTAGAGCGGCTAAAGACTATGTATCCTGATGATATATCTGAGACATTCTTAAAAGATATAAAAATTTCAACTTCTGAAGGGCTAAAGAAGAAATATGTAATTATGGGTATCCGTCGAAGGCTAAAGAATGCTAAGGATTACCTTATAGAGTTACCTATTCCAATAGCAGATAATGGATTAGTTCCTAATATAAGTAGTATCGAAGGAGCAGTGCACGCAGAGGTTAAATATGTAACAGGACAAGCACATCGAATCAGCGACGCCCATGCAGTTAACTCTACTCAGAATTACTTTGAACAAGTATACAAGATGATTAATGATGTTAGGTCTCATGGTATTATAGAACAGAGCCCACAGAAGTGGGAGAACGACATGCTCTCTCAGCTACGAGCTACGCAAGGACGAACTACTCCTTTATATGGTGAACAAAGAGACTTTATGCGGTCTCATCAAGTTAGAATGTTCTCTTATGAGCAATTCCTTAATACTACTCCTGCCCGAAGAAGGAGTCGACTTGAGGCACTTAAGACAGGTCTTAGTAGTATAAAGGCTATGAAGCACGCCAAAGAGAAAGGTAAGAAGCAACGTATAGTAGTTATTGACCTTGAGACTGTAAATTTAGATGCCAAGTCTGTTCAGTTTACCCCTACGGATCCTACTACAGGTATCTGGCAATTTGGTATGGTAGAAGCTAACTCTAAGGGACAGATTATGCACGCAGAGAAAGCTACCAGTGATCATATCTTTCGTGAGAATAGAATCCTAGCAGATGAGTTAAAGCAGAAAGGAACACTGAAGACTGTACTAAATTCTAATACTGCAGAGGCACAAAGATTAAGAGGGTTCGCTAATTTTACCAAGAAGATCACCGGACTAAAAGATGACTATGATTCTCTTACTGCTTTCATGAATGATGTAAAGTCTCAGGCAGCTACAAGTAGACAGACAGTGTTCAAGAATAGAACATCCATAAATAACAGTAAAGACTTCGCACGGTATATAAAGAATCGAATGAAAGATGTCATAACCAATGCCTCCAAGGTAGGAGAAGAAGTTGTATTCGTCACAGCTAATGGCCTAGACTTTGATTTAAAGTTACTAGAGACACTTACCGGAGATAGTGGAGGTATTCGATCAATGGCCGCTAATGTAGATGTCCAGAAGTACACTAAGGCTATGACTACTGGTATGTATGATGCCCCATCAGTTAGCTTGAATAATATGATGGACTATTGGATGAATAAGACAGGTAGTAAAGGTAGTAGTCTTGTATCTTTTGACCATGATCCTGGCGAGTACTTAAAGTCATTGTCCCGGGATGGACACATATCTTTAGTGCCGTCTAAAAGGAGAACCTTAACAGAGTACCTCCAAGGCAAGCTTGGAAAGCGACATATAGCTCATGACGCTCTAACTGATAGCGTAGCTACATTAGGCCTTTTCCAAATGATACGTAACTTCCATGATAAAGATGACTTTTTTGTGCTCAGGGATATGGAAGGATTTATTAATCGTATGGAAGGTAATGATTCTCAAGAGAATATAAAAAGATTTTTAGAGTTAGAAGGTATGACATTACCGGATAACCTAGGTGAATTTTCATTCAGCGTCACTTCATCAAGTGGTGCTGCAAAGATGATAGGTACTAACCTGAACTCAGCACATATGTACCCTATCCTATCCTCTAATCCTCCAGGCCGTAACCTATCTCAACAGGGTAGAAGTGTTTGGATAAGGAAGGATACTATTAATACTAAGAATCGTGACTGGATGACAAGAAATAAACTTAATGAACATATGGTACTGAGAGCAGATGATATGCTTCATAGAAGAGCTAACTGGACTCAGAATAGATTAGTTAATAAGATGCAGTTCCATACAGCTTATATGATAGATAAGTGGGGATCCAATCAAGGATTAAATCTTATTACTAAAGATGCATTGGAATTTACTACTGTCAATGCTGAGCTTGTAGCTTTACGTGATATACCAGACAATGCACAAGTTGCTAATGGTATAACGGATATGTATAAGGCTACTCAACAAAGAGCAAAGGAACTTGCTAAAGAGAAGCAGGTTAACTTTGATGTAGATGGCGGACAGATGAGTGCTGACATATGGAATCAGGCTGCTAGGGATGTAAGAGCTAACATAGAAAAATTTGGAGCACTTCCTTCTCTTGATCCTAATAATCCTATAACTATTACTACTAAAGAGGGAGGAGTAACCAGAGCATTCAATAATAAATACCCAGGAAAGATAACAGAGATAGTAGCTAATGCTAGACCTGGGACTAAAGAAGGCCCTATTAGCTTTTACGCAAGAATTATGTTAGAGGCTAGTGGAGAGAACCTTAATACTGCCATAATTAATGATGCCGGAACTAATGCACTTACACATATGCTTAATATTAAGTCAACAGAAATAGCTTATGGTAAGCATGGCCTGAAGCACCCTATACAGCGGTGGTCTAATTTTGACTTTATGTCCAAAGGTATGTGGGGGTCTCTAAGACAATCAATGTTAAAGAAGGGTTGGCAGATAGCTCAGGATATTAAGCATAGGACTAAAGGTAAGGATCTTATATCATATAATAATGCTAACTCCGCACTGGAAAAGTTTGCTGGAATGTTAAAGTCTACTATCGGATACTATGAAAACAAAGATGGAACTACCACATTTGGTCCTAGGGACATGTCTATGAAAGCAGATGAGATACTTAAACAACAATCTAGGATAAGCGTTACAGATATCTTTGATGCTTACAGTGCCGCTGGACATGAGGCTACATTTAATAAGCAACAGATGGAATCTTGGTATGGGTACTTTGGTAATGATATGTGGGAGGGACGTAAGAAGATTCGTAAAGATATGGCTAATATGCTGATAGGATTAAGATCTCAGGCTCGAGGTATAAAGAAGTCAACAGATCAAGTAGCTATGATTAGACAACAGGCAGATCTTATACGGCATATGGATCCTCTTAGTATAACAGAGATGAAATTACGTAAACGTGGATTACTTAAAGGTACAATAGATCAAAAGATGTGGGATAGAGATCCTCTAACTATGTCGAAGCACATAGAGGATACACGAGTTCCTATATATATGCAGATCGCTCCTGACCCTGACGATCCAACAGGTTATGGTCGTCCAGCATACGTTGCTCCTTCAGAGGTTAACTTCTATAATAAACCTTGGGATGTACCAACTTACAAGAAGAAGATTAAACTCCGGAGGGCTTACTATGACCAGTTAATGCTTAAAGGTAATCACTTTAGTAATAGCACTAAAGAGATGCTTGAGAATACTGTTGGATGGAAGAAAGAACCAAAGTTATGGGAAGTATCGAATAGTTACAATAAGCTGAGAGAAGGTATGACTAATATGTTGGTAGCTAAGTCATTTACTTCAGATCACGAACTAACTTATAACCAGATATCTGAGTTAATCTCTAGGAAAGACACCACTGATAGAATTGAGCGTGACCTAAGAGCACTTAATCAGGGAAGTAATCCTGAAGCTCTGGGCAAGGTTAGTAAAGCTATCAAAGAGATAGGAGATAATCTACATGAGTACGGCGAAGAAGAATTAGAAGATGCTGTTACTGAAGGTATAGGATTGATGAATTTAGGTAAGAAAGAGTTCCTAGAACAGATGAAACATAGGCCTAATTGGTTACATGTACATGAAATTAAGAATCAACATTCTATGTTAGCCGATCAAAAGAAAGGGTTATGGTGGCTACCAGCAAAATTTCGTAGACTAGAAGGGGATGAATGGAAAACCTATGGTAAAAACTTTGAATTTAATCTAGACAACTTTATTAATGAGTTAAATTCTTCACATACAAGTAAGGATCCTATAAAGAAAGAAGCATTCCTCAGTTTCTTTAATGCTGTAGAGGAAGGGAATATATACAAAGGTGCTAAGTCTACGGAGAATATGTTATCTGTCCGACAACTAGATAATGGTAAACATGTAGTAAGTATGGCTGGATTTTTATTGCCTGCTAATGTGTATGCAGAGAATATAGCTCATCAAGTTAAAGACGGGTATGGTCCTAAGACGGATCAAATGAGAGCAGTAAGTGATGTACAAGAAGCCTATCATATATATCAAAAAGAGACAATTAAAGGCAGGCAAGCAGAGGGTAAGTGGCATCAGGCGTCTAAACAATATTTAATGCTATTACAGCATACCATGTCTCCAGTTAAAGGTTCTCCAATATTCAATGCTAATAATACAGTGAATCCAACTGGCTTTGAGATGACATACCATACTGTAGATCATGCACTTAATAAATCACACGGTATACTTAGGGAACTCGAATCAGGTACACATAGTGGACAATTAAAAACATTCTTAGGTCAGAATAAAGGATGGACAGTTAAAAGACTTAGATCACATCTTAAGTCTATCACTGATATGAAATTAAATACCATGGTTGCTCTAAAGTCCTCTATATTTAATGGTGATATGATGATGCAGTTCGCTAATGGTAACGCTACGGGACTCATGGAAGAAGTTGCTAAATCTGAAAGACTAAAGAAAGAGGTTAGAAAAATATCATCCGGAAGAGAAACTCTTCCTGGGGCTACATTTTTTAGATATCCTTTAGCACCTGAGGGTTCTATACCAGGACACGAAGGTCCTCTATTAGTTACTCCTGATGAAGTAGGTAAGATGATAGGATTAGACAAGAATAAAATATATGGTTTAGAAGGTATCGGAAATATGTTAAAGGCTGACAATGATAATGATAAAGGCTATGTTATACTTAAAGGATTTTCTACAGTAGAAGAAATGGATATTTTAAGAAAAGAACAGAAAGGAGTATTAGAAAAGTACAAGACTTTACCAGAGATGCAAGGATTCTATGATAGCTTTAATAATTCTCAATACGTATCAAGTACATTTGAGAGGGGCGGTAAAAGGTACGCTAAGATTCCTAGAATAGATTATAATAATACAGGTCAAATAGTGCTTGATGAAATTAAGATGTCTGAGTTATCTATGTATAAGAAAGATGATAAATTTAGACTAGGCGGAATGGTACAAAAGAATATGTCCTACGCTGCTCAATTAGGTAACTCTTCTAAAGCTATGGAACGTCATATCCAGACTAATGCATTAGGTGCTTATTCTAAGACACAGATTGGTCTATGGAATAACACTATCACCCAGAGAATTCATGAGCTATTTATGGGTAATCCCGGACTTGTTAAGAACTCTACTGAAGTATTCTCAATGCTGGGATCGCTTGATCATGGATTAGGTAATCTTATTCAACAGGCAGCTATAGCTCCAGTTAAGCATGGTGATATAAGTATGGCATATCAAATGAGTGATATGTATAAGCTTTGGAATGATCCTGCTAGGGCATCTGCTGAACAATATAAGAATGGAAGAGATTGGTGGATTAAGCAGACTGATGGACAGCCTGCAGCTATAAGAGAGAAGGCCGGTAGTGACTTTGATATAATAATGCAAAGAACATCTACATTGAGTAAGGCTAAACAATATGATCCAAGATTAGCTAAGTTCATTAAGCATGAACACGGTAATATGTTAGGTAAATCCGGATTTACATTCATGGATTGGGCCATGTATAGTATGTTTGATCAAGGTAAAATTAATAATACACTTAGTAATACTATGCAAGCTGCTATGCAATCAATAGAACCAGGTTCCCATGGAGCTCAATTAAATATGCTATCAGATGTTTTACAGGATACTTACAGTAAGTCTACCCTTGAAAGGTTATCTACCAAAAAATTTAGAAGCGTTATCCCAGATATGATGCATCCTATGAAACGAGCAGGAAAGTGGGCTGGTATAGGAGCTCTTGCTTACTTAGGTATGAACTTCTTCAGGCCTAATACTATGTCTAATAGTTATAGTCCTTTGGATGGATTCACTAATCTTGGTACTGACATAGAAGGGGAGAATAATATGTTCCTATCAGACATGGAGTTACCCAGGCACCTTCCTTTAGATATGGTGAATGCGTCTTTCTCCAAAGCCGCTTATATAGAAATGAATGATAACAGGTACGCATATAAAGAAGGACAGTCTAATTATCTTAATAGTGTATTAGAAAATTCTACTATTGGAGGGTACTATCAGAGTAATATGCATCAATTTAAGTCTCGACCAAATACGACCTATTCTAATAGAAAATCACGTATAGGTCCATTTGGATCTTCAGAGCTTGAAAGACGCTCAAATATGGTATAACTATCGCTATACTAATAGTATATATTATGTCAAAATTTGAAGCAAAAATCACAATAGATGTTCCTAGTGGCGTGGATATTAGTTCTGTCATTGAACAAATACGACAGATACTTACCTCAGCTAATGGTAAAGAGACCCGAGTAAACATCATAGAAGTTGATGATCCTGTGTCTATTAACCCTATTCACACGAAAGGTAGATAATGTTAGACATAAGTTATATACAATTATCTAGATATCTACGCATGAAGTTCACCAAAGCCGAAGAGGAAGATCCTTCTATTGCTGTTGTACAGGAAGGAGACCTGAATACTGCTAATGTAAGAACATCTTTAGGTATTCCTCTTATAGATATACCTGCAACACATATAAAAGCTATAGAACTTATATCTGATATATACTCTAAACTTCAAATAAGTGACCTTACATATATAACAGGAAGCACAATAAAGGATACTCAAGTAGGAGATATAGTAATTGTATATAACCATAAGAGTAGAAAAAACTATGTAGTATGTATTGTATCTAATGATAGTTCTGGTGTATCCACTTGGCCTGAAGTTCCTATTGGTGTGCTTAATCATGTATCTTCTGTATACAGAATAAATACCGCTAATATAGACAAAGAAAAACTTAAACAGATTCATAGTGAGATAGGATTAACTATTGAAGAATTTAATAAGAAGGAATCACTTGGTAAAATAATTCCAAATACTATTATAAAGGAAGGACTATTACAGATAGGTGATATTAAATTCTTAGTTACTCCTACCCAAATATCGTTTGTGACCCAGAATGGATATGAATACTTCCCTACTATACGTACTGCCGGAAATCCCAAGATACCTACCTTACAAGAAGTTAAGTCTATTAATATTAATCTCATATTTCCGAATACTGATACCATTAATAATCAACTATTACCTTTATTTGCTATGTATAAACGTTCGCCTTTTGTACCTTTATACAATAAAGATATATGTGAATTCTTTAGAGAAATTCGTGAAAATAACTCACAGTATATACCAGTAGCCTTAGATTCTATATCAGTAGAGTCTGTCAAAGGATTTCCTAATACTTTGCAGGCGTCTATTAATATCCTACCCTTTCAACATAAAGGAGTAGGTGAGACATTCCAAGCACTTGAAAGCTACGAAGATGTAAAAGCACAACAATTCATAGAAGATGATAGATCATTAGATATAATAGAAAAACAGTTAGAGGATAGATTAAGTGGGAATCCACAGAATAGTTTACATGCAATAAAAAATCCTCAAGTTAATCATACCTATAATTTTGAAAAAAGTGAACCATTTAGGGCATACTATCAAGCTATGATAGGTGATAGGAATTATGTAGAGGATGACCTAGGAAACGTGGTTATTAAAACTGATGGTAAAAAAATTCCATTGTCTATATTTCGGCCTACCAGAGAACAGAATAAACTTAGGTATTACTTACCCGATGCCAATAAAGGAATTAAGTTTAATTACACATACATATCTGAAGAATTCAGAGCGTTCTCTAAGAAGTTATCTGAAGAAAGATTCGCTGCTCAGGCCCAGATAGCTGAAAGTACTAAGTATATGATGAAAATACTATTCGATACTGATAGTCCTGAATTCACTAATAAACTACATACTCGATTATATAATAGACAAGACTTCTTTGATAATATACGGCAGAAATTTAGTAATAATGCTAATTCATTTATAGAGCACTTCCTAGGAAGATATGGTATTAATATGTATATAGAGCCAGCTCCAAGGATAACTGGACTCTTAGGTTTTATGATACAGTACGCTGGATTTCAATTTCCTAATGCTTCATTCATAGCTGGAAAGCTTGGTGGGTCTTTAATAGATACTGAGTCTGCTTCTAGTACTAATTCCTTTTTCAATGCTGCTGGAAAATTACTTGGTGGCAATTTTGAATTTACAGGGATAGAAGATATTGATCTAATGCATGGTACAGTAGTACAATATAATAGTGGAGATGAAGGCGAAACTACTGTAAACCTTACGCTTAAAGAAGCTACTAATTTAGTAGCTAAAAAGATTAGCGAGTCACTTAATAAAGCTGTCACTACAGAAGAAGCTAAGATGCAATGGGCGGCATTCTTTGAATTTGTATTAGATATGTTTGCTGGTCCTGAACAATCCCTTGTCGATAAACACTCATTACCATTTAAAACTTCTTTCCTTCCTATCGAAGAAACATCTATTGTTATTGATGGACACCAGGATACAATCGAAGGATGGGGACTTAATTTCTCGAATAAATTTGTACCAATGAATTTGCAAGGGCACAAGTATCCTTACTATCAGCACATAGGATCTGAGGATATTAATCTGTCACTTAGTATAACTTCTCTACAACAAGGTCGACTTGAGGGATTAAAAGAACAATTTTCCTTACTTAATGACAGGTTATATAATTCAGCAAAGATAGTGCTACATCAAGCACCAGAATTAATAAATAGTCTAGATCCTAGACTAATAGCTGATGTACCCGATGGTAATATACTGAAGGTATTCGGATTACAAAAGGTTGTATATAATTCTTCTAATGTATCTTCTATGGCAGGTAATCCAAATGCTTGGGCTATTACCGTTAGTCTTACTCAAGCTAATATAGATGTAAAAGACTATCAATCAGTAACAGAGATCGGTAATAACTCAGACATAGAAGATAGGATAATTAATTATATATCTAGAATGGGGATAGATGAAGATGGACAAGTAGTTATATATAATTACCTTATAGACTATGAAAAAATAAAGACAAAAGCTAGAGAAGATGCCGGTAAGATAATAGCTAACCAAGATATAGAGTACACGCAGTCAATGGAAAGAGCTATAGAAAGGATAGAAGAATCTAAACTTAAGACAGCGATAATTGGAGATCCTAGAATATCTTCTATATTTGGAGGATCAAGTACTCATCCTGTTGAGGGAGCTAACCTTAGAGAACTTAATGTAGTACTAATGGATATATCATTCTATATAGATACTAGTCTCAGACTTATGAATGAGATGAACTATATAAAAGAAACTGATAAGGAAATGTCTCTTGAAAAAACACTAACTCCTTTTAGATATGACCATTACATAGGTCCAATGGGAGCAGTCTATAGAGATGATGATCCATTAAAGGATATACCTGATACTGAACGAAACGCTATTATAAATAATATAAAGTTATTTGAATTAGGATATATTCAAAGAAAGATATCTAGTTCTGAGACTAGAGACTTTAAGGAGTTATTTAAAAATCAGAATACTCGATTAATAATATTAAATCTTATACAAAGACAATCTCAGCTAAAAAGAACTCAAGCAGATTTGTATATAAACATGTTTAAAAAACATAAAAGCATGTTTGAGAGATGGATAGGCAGTTCATTATCTGTTGACAATATGTTAACTATACTATCTGCTGCTGTAATAGGAGGAGTAGGAATAGGTATAGAATTTATACCATCGGGTATAACTCAAGCATTAGGAGCCATTCTTATTACAATGGCTAATGGTATGCTATTAACTACTGGAGTAGTAATTAGTGCAAATACTATATTTGGAGGTAAACTTGATAAGGAGATCGCTAAGAGATTTGATCAAGTTGCTGCTTCAGCAAATGCTATAATTAATGGAATGAAGTATTCGTTTGTTGGACAAATGGCACAACAAATTATACGAGATCCAGTTATAAGAAAGAAACTATTCGGAGATATATATGAAGAATCTATATCTAAATCTCTAATGAGTAGTCACTCTAACTGTTATAAAGATTTTGATATACCTCCAGTGTTCACTACAAATAATAACCAGTATGGTTCTACTGATATAAGATTCTCTCCAGACTTTTATTTATATAATAAAGATATATCTAAGATTGAGAAATTATCCTACTCAGAGAGTACTATAAAAAGAATGATTACTATAGGCAGGATAGCTTCTCTATTAAGTTTACAAGAGAATCACAGAACTCTCAAGGATCTTGAAAAAGAACAAGATATTTTATTTAATAGAACTCCTGATAATGAGAAAGAGAATATTCTCAAGGAATTTAGACTATTATCAAATGCAGGTCAAGGGAATAGTAAAGAATATGTAGGAGACCCTTCTCATGAAGATTTTATTAAGGATAGGGTTATAGAGATAGAGAAAGTATATACTCATATGGTATTAGGGAACAAGACAAGGCTAAAAGAACTTAGTCCTGATGTTCTTAAGATAAATTTAATTCAATCAGCTAGAGCAAAGAGAATTGTTGAATTAAAGAATATGCAGGTAGCAATAGATGTAGCACTAGGCGGATCCAAAGATGTAGAGACTAATAGTACTGCATCAGTATCTATTACTTTACCAAGTTTTGGTCAAGGTAATAAAGACAAGTTCACAAATGGAACTATATATGATGCTTCCTTTGATTCTCTGAAGAGGATAAAAGAAAGCATAGATATGTTTTTTGGTAATCATTTTCATACTACTGAAGCTATAGAAAAAGAGGTAAGTGCTCATAGAAAAGTTTCTCTTCCTAATGACAAATTTCATAAACAATATCTATCTCAACCTAATATAAGAAGATTTGAAGAAGTATCACAAACACTACTTAATCAAATCATAATCCTTTCCCACGCTATTCAAGATTACTTTGAAGGGGCCACAGAGTTCCAAGATCTGGATACTATACCAGAATTAGCTATGCTTAGTTGGTGGAATTGGAGAAACACAGAAGATCAATTACATCAGATAGGTCTACAAAAAGATTTTATAGATGAAGACAATTCCAAAACCAGAGGATTTAATTCTAAGATGTATCCTACATTTAAGATATTTTTTGTTGAGGAAGATAGTAGACTACTTAGAAGCTTTGATGATTATTACTCCTATGATGCTATACAATCTATAGATATCGTATCAAATAAGTATAGTGCTGGAAAAGTCGCTACTATAACACTCTCTAATAGTATGGGTAATCTAACTAATAAGTTTAGTCTTATGAGAGAAAAAAGTAGTCTTTGGGAAAAATTAATAGATACATCCGATGATATATTCCTTGGAAATCTAGATATAAAACCTGGGACTAAGATAATTATAAAAGTTGGGTATGCCGCTAATGACAGATTCCTAAAAACCCACTTTGTTGGAAGAATAATAGAAATGACTCCGGGGCCTACCGTTAGGATGGTATGTCAAAGTTATGGAGCTCAACTTAACCATGAGATAGTTAAGATGCACTTTGGCATACTATCAACCAGTAAAGAACATGGTGATATAGCTACTGCTATTATGGATGCGGTGCCATCTTTAGAAGGATTAGGTAAACCTGCTCTACTAGGATTAAATGCTTCTAAATTCTCAGGTAAGAATATAAAAGGAATAGATAAACATCTATTTGAAAAATTCCTTTTATCCAATGTAACATCCAGAGTAAATGCTGGAATGTTTGCTCAAGATAATCCTAGAGATGATAATATATACCTTCCTTATAACATGATTGCAGATATAACACATAGACCTACATTTGACTGGATTGTATACAATCAAACAGTTTGGCAAGCTCTTAATGAGATATCATTGTATCATAGAAATACATACCCTATAGTTAAAATGTATAATAGTGATTTCTTATCCAGTATGCAGGACATTAGAGAAACTATTGTTATGGGTAACAAATCTGGATACTATAGGTATACTGATTCATTCAGTTTATCTACTATGGACATAAAAGGAATTCAGGAAACGGTTGATAACTGGAATGCTCCAGGAGGAATAAGAGAAGCACTTGTTAAAGTAGTAACTGGATCAAATATAACACGTAATCCACTTACTGGATCTTATAGTCTAAACGGATTAATTCCGTATATGAAAGAAGTAACGGAGTACCATAAATATTACTATCCACAAGACAAGGATCTAAAGAAGATCATGGTATTCTTTAGTAATAAAAGGAACGCAACAGTTATATTATACAAGCTATTAGAAAGCATGGAATATGCAGTTCCTATGAGTATTGGTAATCTATCTTTAGAGTATATACAAAATAAATTTAAAGGTCTACCTGGCACAGTTACTAAATATGAAAAATTGATAAAGCACTTGATGTCTATAGCTTCAATGGGTGAAATAACTGATAGAGCCGCGGAAGACTATGTGGTGAGTGTTAAAGAAGCATCTAGGGGTCCTGATACTGTATATAGTTGGGATCAAAAGAGTATAAAACCTATAGTTAAATTACTCTATACATTTAAATCCTTACTAGATGAAACTATATCCTCTTCTAATAGTAGTCTGTACAATCTTAAGACAGAAGATTTTCTGCACGTAGAACCATTTGAAACTGATAACACCAAGGATAAATTTGCCAATGATCCCCGATATCATAAGATACAGAATCACCACTTAATAACAGATCAAAGCGATATATTATCAAACAATATTGTGTTATCTCAAGACTTTAATAATGCTATAAGCATCTATTACCTATGGGAACCAAAATTCTATGATGGACTATCCGGTATAAGTAAGAAAGATATATCAAATCTACAATCTTTTACTATAAAAGCATTCGGAGATATTCGAGATAAAGATATAAGACTTTTAGAGACATACCAGAAAAATGTAGATACTAACTGGTGGGATATAAGAGATAAGTCCCAAAGTATGCTTAACTCGTATCTAAAAAAATACGATCCTCAACTTAAATATAATGAGCCTACATGGAAAGAATTACCAGCATTTGTGGTGGTAGGTGTAAGCATGCTCCAAAGAGAGATAGAAAAGATGTATCGTGGAACTATACAAATAGTTGGTAATCCTTCTATAGAACCCATGGATATCCTACATATAGAAGATTACTTGAATGATATGCACGGTACTGTAGAAGTAGAGGAAGTCGTACATTCATTCAGTCCAAGTGAAGGATTTATTACTACTATAACTCCATCTATGATTGCATACGACAGAGACCCTAGAGCTATGTATGATGTGTCTGTAGTAAGAAATATAATTAACACAGCTGATCTAAAGAGATCTCAAGAAAGAGTATTAGCACTTCTTAAAGGGGCTGGTAGTATTATAGGATTTGGATTAAGTTATAATAAGTTCAGTAAAGGTAACTTCCTTGGAAAATCTGGAAAAGCTTCTATAGGAAGTAAGATATTTGGAGGAGCAGGTATGGCTTTCAGTGCATTTGAATTTCTCTCATCTGTTTGGGGAGGCACAATTGCAGCTGAAAAGAAGTATACAAAATTTGTATACGATTCTATGTGTAATGTATTCGGAAGAGATTGTATAAACTTTTCTACATTACTGTACCATGGATCCCCTTATATGTGTGGGTTCGATGGAATAGATTACACTAGTATAAATACTATGATTAATCATCAGATTAAAGGATTACCTCCTATAACAAGATTAGCAGCCGCTAATGATCCTCAAAGACTATGGATATCTAAGCATGGAGATTTAGGTAATCTGACTAATAAGGAGAAAATGGCTAATATATTCTTACCTGGTGGTAACTTCTTAACAGATTTCTTATTAGATCTTGGATTCGAGGACAATTTATAATGATTATACCTGAACAGAATAAAGGCCAGATGAAGTACTTTATAGTTGAGCTATCTGAAACTAATACGTTCAATAATGATCAAAACCTTGTAAGAATTAAGTATAACAGTTCTGGTATAGAGAAGTATTATGATTTTTATCTACTTAGTAAGTTAGAAAATCCTAATTATAAGGATCACTATGGCTTATTAGTAACCACTGAAGATGTATTAGAAGGGCTGTCTCATGCTATTACTAAAGATATGCCTCGGTATGAGTTACCTCCCGGGTATAAAGATGAGAATAGTTTAGTTACTGAACTTCCTTTAGGATTTGTTTGGTTAATAGGTAAGCGTGTTAAGTCTAATACTACTAATTACAATGATGGAACTGCGGGTATATTTAACAAAGACGCAAAAGCTCCTGTTGATCCTCAGAATGTTAAGTATTCTATTTCTCCTCCATTAGCCAGAGACTATACTACTACTAGAACACATAAAGAATCAGACTTTAATAATGACAATATAGGCATATTTATTACAGATAACAGCGTTATACTTAAGTCGCACTCATCTTCTATAGTACTAGGACCAGAAGGTATAGCTCTACTCGGTGATAAATTCGAAAGTAAAACTAAAGGAGGAAGAGGTATGATGATGGATAATCCTTTCTCTGGATGGTTCCCTTCCACTATAATGACAATACCGTTGGGTATAGAGTATATCCCCAACTTTAATTATATACTATCAATTGGTACTGCGTGCAGAATACTTACTAAAGGTATGAAATCTATAAATAGAACAGTTACCAATGTGAAGAAATTTGTAGGTAAATAATTATGTCAGAACCTTTTGCTCCTATGGTAGATATATTATTATCATATGAGGGTGATATAGAGTTTAGTAATGGTGATATTAAACTCTGTCGTGGTATAGATTGTCTTAAACGGGACATATTTAAGATACTGTATACTGAACCCGGCGATTGGAAACTATACCCTCAAGAGGGTGGTAGTCCCAATGTATTTACTGGGGAACCTAATACAAGAGAAAACGCAAAGCTCCTTGAGAGTTACATAGTAGATCGAATATCTCCCCACATTATACCTGCTTCTGCAATAGTTAAAGTTGTACCCATTAGTAGAGAATCTGTTAAAGTATATATAGATATAAATATTGCTGGAATGGACATACTTAGTATACCATTTACATTAGATTACATTAATGGTATAGCATACCCTCAAATAGATGAGGAAGTAGATACTATAGATTCATCTCGTAATCATAGATATAATACTATTGATGGAGTTAAGCATCCAAATCCTATATGGGATAGAATGAGGAAACAGTAATGCCTAAAAGAAGAAACTTTATAGATATAGAGACCGACGCAAGGATCCGATTAGAGAACAATACTCCTATCACTAACTTCTCTCCAGTGAGTACTGTTAATAATCTTAATCATATCTTCTCTACTGAAGCTGAGAAAGTATACGATGAAGTAGAGTATGTATACTCTATTTATGATCCTACTAGGAACTTTGGTCGAGAGTTGGATAATATAGGATTTATGTTTGGTACAAGTAGAAAAAGTTCTGTTACAGCTATAGATGGATCCTATACAAATTTCTACTTCTACTTAGATCCAAGGACTAATGTATCTATTGGTGATCTTATAGATAGATTATATCCTATTGCCACGCACTATAATATAAGAAAGAAGTTATTCGATGATGGGTATACAGATAGTACTGATACACCAACAAAGATGCTAATTCCAGCTGGAACTGTCATATCTAATGTTGACTCTACAATTATATACAGCACAGTAAATAATGTGTATATACAGAATGAAAATAATCAGGCGTATACACCTGTTGTTGCATCTATCGAAGGCAGTGCACAAAATATCCAATCAAATGTACTAGTTAAGCATAATCTTAACCAAATATCTACACTAAAAGACCTGTCTAAGTATATACTTTGTTCTAACAGGTATCCTATCACTAATGGTAATGATGGACAAAGTGATGATGAGTATAGGTATAATCTTACTCTTGGCCGAATTAATTATGGGTCCAATGAAGTAGCTATCCGACAAACAGCATTAAGTATACCTGGAGTTAGAGATGTAAAGTTTGAGAGAGCTAGATTTGGTAATGGTACTTACAATCTTATAATTGAAGGAATTAGCCCTATAGTATCTGAAGGCCTCTTAGCTATTATAAGGGAGCGACTATCTACTCTTTCTCCTTCTAGCGAGACAGTGTTTGTACATAGACCTGAGTACCTAGGAATAGAATTAAAGCTTGACATTATAACATCCCTTACCTCTGACTTGAATAGTCTCAAAGAGTCAGTTAGAACAGACCTCATAGAGCATATAAATAACATACCTATTGGTGGAACACTTATATGGAATAAGTTAGTGGATATTATAATGGAACGTCAAGGAGTTGAAGACTTCATACTTAATTACTTTAAGATGGGTGAGTATGATGTATTTAATAAGATAAATAAAAAGCAGGTAGTGCTAAGACCAGTTAATCAAAGAGCTTATTATAATGAAGACTTTTACACGGATTCTGGGCTCGTTAGCATATGTTGTGTACAAGCTTAAAGAAAGTTAATAATGAACCCTAAAAAACCTTATTTTTCTAAATATACTAATAGAATGATTCATTCTGTTATGCCTGATAAATTCAAGTTAGTGAATGAAGACTCCAACGGATACAAATTTGTGAATTTACTTCACGGGGTAGAGATTGACATCCTATACGATTACTTAGATGAAGCTAAGCATTCTAATAACTTAGCTTTATTTGATTATAGCACAGACCATGATATATACGAAGTAATAATAAGAGACAACATAATTAATAATGAGGTTAATGGAGATGGACACACTGTAAAGATAACAAATGGATACGAATTCTATAAAGGAGATCCTACTAGGATAGAGTATGCAGGAAATTTAACAATATCCGGTATCTCATACGGTATAGTAGGTCTCGAATATCTAAGAACTGCTCCTCAAGGATCTGGAATTATTATATTAAATTTAGATGTAGACGCATCTACTGCTTTTGAGAATAATACATATCAAACATACAAAGTTACTTCTGATACTCTAGGAAATTTTGATTCTGCTAATCCATCAGGACTAAATCTACCAGTTAGATTTCAGTCTTATAGTGAAGTAGGCATAGACGAGATACTAATTCCTGAAGATTATACCACACTTAGTAACGAGTATCCTTGGACAAGAATGATTAAAGCTCCTAGAGAAGGAGATACAAACGTTGGTAATGAAGTTTACTATATCGATCACTACACCCCAAATAATGGATATTATTGGGATAGTACAGATAATTGCTATAAGGCTATTGGATACGATAGCGACTTTTACTACAATATAAATAGTCAAAAGATATACTATAGAACTGCATTTAATAACCCTTATGGCACTGGAGTATACGACACCACGTATATACCGTTAGCACACACACCTATAAGTGGAACACTTCAAGTATACGATATAGATATTCTAACTATTAATAATGCTCCTACACTTGTTCCTTGTAGCGGATTGCAGTCTTATTACCACAGTGGTGTATATGAAGGTAAAGTTTCTGCCACCTATATAGGATATGAATCTGGTGTACCTCATGAGTATATGCCGTATGAGCAAACTGGTTGGGTTCCTGCTGAAGATTACAAAGTTACTACATGGGACTATTGTAGAGAATCTGGAGAGCTCAATGATAAGTTTGATTGGGTAGAATATCCCACTAACAGACTAACTAATAAGATAAAGATAGTTAATCCTATAAGTCGGTACTTAGTTACCTATAATTATACTACACATAAACGCAATAAGTATATAAGTACAACTAGTGCAACTAAGCACATTAAGAACGATAATAACAATTATCTATTCACAACGCTTGGTAATGAAGATAATGAAGTGATAGTAGAAGCAGAACTATCTAAGGGTACTAGATCTGATAAAAAAGCTATAACTTTTAAAGGTAGAGAAATAAGACCCGGGTCAGTTATTAACAGGTTAGAGATAGAAGAGGATGTAAGTTTACTTAATAAAGAATTTAAGGATTCTAATAATACTCTACATTTAGAAAAGAATACAGCTGGATATACTCAGACCTTACTACCTAATAAGATAGATCATAGAGTGTACTACATAAATAGTAACTTTGATGATAATAGTAATGACTTTAGTCTAGTTAATGAGTATAGTGAAGCATACCTTTGTAATTATGATCATTACTTTGGTACACGAATGGTATATACTTCAGGTAATTTATACTATAATTATAGTGGATTCATAGACTTAGAAACTTCTTCCGCAGATAGTAATAGGTATGTAAAAGCTGAATTTAAATACAACAATATCCCCTCTTCGAATATTGTTATAGCCAAAGCCACTAATGAAAGTGGATTATTCTGGGAACTTTATATAGACACCGATGGATATATAAAGCTCAACGATCAAGATACGTCTCTTAAGACTCATGATAAGGTGCCTACTAATTCATTACCTAAGAGTGTAATTTTAGAACGTAACATGTTATACAATAGTGATGAACAAGATCTCGAATACAATATATTCTATAAAGGAGAAAACATGCCTTACAGACAAATGGATTACTTTAGAGGATATGTGTCTAATGAGATACCAAGCGGGGACTACACAAGAGCGTTTATTAACTCAAATGTAGACGTTAAACTTATCCAAGTATACGAGGAACCAAGGGAGTTCACCAGTGTATAATTACTTTGTAAATGAAAACGCTACAGGAGACGCTAATGGTGTAGACTGGTACAACGGATTTACTGATATATCCGGAGCCCTAAACATCATAGATACTATACCTGAAGACTCTGGAGTAAATATATTCTTGGCTGCGGGTAATTACTACGCAGACATTAATAGATCTCAAGCTAATTTTTATATGGGCGGGGGATACATAGTTCCAAGCACTGTAACTTCTGGTAATATGTACACGAACTATCCAAGATTTATTACTAGAATAGTTAGTAACGAAAATCATCTCAATAGTGGTAATTTCTTTTTTGATGGTATAGAATATATGTCATATGACTCAGGATATTTGTTCTATAGTGTCACTAATCTGACATTTGATAACTGTGAAATTTTTGCAACTAATGGCATCAAATCTTTAACTACTAGTGGAGTACTTTACGCTGATGAATTAAGAGCGATAGGAAATGGATCTGGTGCTTTTTTTAATGGTGGATATATAGGTAATATAAGTAATTCAGTATTTTCAAAGTATGACGATTGCCTTGGATTTTATTTTATTAATGATGAGATAAATACATCTGTAATACACCACTGTAATAGGGGATTGGTTCATATGTTCGAAGCGGGAGAACCACACTAATGGGAGCAA
>Ga0307380_10003075_pt1 | contig 23323 bp, 17 predicted proteins | sample UN3MG_FD_202239 | JGI IMG/M metagenome (GOLD analysis project Ga0307380, IMG submission 202239) | Soil microbial communities from Risofladan, Vaasa, Finland - UN-3 | ecosystem: Environmental > Terrestrial > Soil > Coastal area > Acid sulfate soil | place: Finland: Risofladan, Vaasa | collected... | reverse complement strand
TTTTAAGGCACAGAGAGCCGGGGAAGAGGATGTGGTAGCTCGGTTAGAGCCTGACGTCCTTGCCGAGGCCCTGGCACTCGCCAGAGAGGTGGACCCTCGGTATCGCCTGGCTATCGTCATAACCGGTGGCACGATTCTCGGCACGTACAGAGGGCAAACTGAAATCGATTTTTATTGCTCCCGCTTGAATGCGATCAGAGAGAAGCTGCAGGTCTGGATTCCCTCTACTTTCCAGATTGACCCCCAAGATGATGAGGGATGGAGAAGACTCCATGACACCGGCGTTGGGAGCGTACAGCCGAACATAGAAGTCTGGGATGAGAACCTGTTTGCCTGGATATGTCCCGGTAAGGACAAGCTGGTTGGACGCGATCAATGGATCAAGAGAACCATCCGAGGCGTAGACTTCTGGGGGCGAGGACTGATTCAGCCCAATTTCGTGATCGGGGTTGAAATGGCACAACCTCATGGATTCAAAGATGTCAGCTCCGCGGTCAAATCGACTGCCGGTGGCTGGGACTTCCTGATGAGCCACGGAGTGCTTCCCCGGTATAACCAATGGACCATTGAGAGTGGGTCAGCCTTTGCCGACCAGCAAAGACCACCGTTGGAATACTTCATAGAAGTGCAAAAGGCATATACCGAGCTCAGGTGGAAGCACAAATTCGACCCTCCTTTTCCATCTACCTTTAGCCGCAGTGCCTATCTCCTCTGTTGCCTATATGACTTCGAGTACTACCACGGCACGGGCATCTTATCCAAGAAGAAGCAAGAGGAGATGCTAGCTGTGGACAGGAAATCAGTGAGCGAGGATTATAACGAAAGCGAATAATCGTTTAAGCCGAGGCAGAAAGCGATGCGCTTCACGGTTTGATAACGATTTCGCAACTGCTTCCATAGGGAAAGAATGCCTGAAAAAGAAAACAGTAGGGTTCTGGAAAAGGAACGCGCGTGGACATGGCGTGAGGATGACCTAAATGTCGTTCGCAGTATTGCGCGAACAGGTCCGGGGTGCCATGAAGGCTGTGGAGTGCTCTTGTATGTCAAAGACGGGAAGCTCGTAAAGGTTGAGGGTGACCCGGAGTTTCCGCCCAGTCAAGGTCGCCTATGCCCCAGATGCTTGGCGCTCACACAGGTGGTTTACCATCCTGACCGTCTCAGGTATCCCATGAAGAGGGTAGGTAAAAGGGGAGAGGGAAAATGGGAGCGGATAACCTGGGAGGAGGCCTACCAGACCATAGTTGAGAAATTTGAAGCTATCAAAAGTACGCTAGGACCGGAATCTGTGATTTTCTGCCAAGGTACGGGCAGAGACATCGGCCCCTACATTTCAAGGCTCGCTTATTCGTTTGGGAGCCCCAATAGGGTGACCTTCGGTCCCTTACATGGACACGCCTGTTTCGCACCCAAAGTTACGGCTCTAGCCGCAACCACCGGGGACTTCGAAGTTTCAGACTGCTCGCAATTCGTATCGGACCGTTACGAAAACGCCAATTGGAAGACACCTCAATGCATAATCCTGTGGGGCAACAACCCGCTGACCTCTAATCCGGACGGCTTTCTCGGCCACTGGATTATCGAGTGTATGAAACGTGGATCTGAGATCATTGTCGTAGATCCGAGAAGAACCTGGTTGGCCACACGGGCAAAGATATGGATGCAGATCAGACCTGGAACCGATGCAGCGCTAGCCCTGGGCATGCTGAATGTGATTATCAGTGAAAAGCTTTATGACGATGCGTTTGTGGGGGAATGGACCTATGGATTTGAAGAATTAAAGAGACGTGTTCAAGACTATCCACCGGAAAAGGTTGCGGAAATTATCTGGATACCGAAGCAGAAAATCATAAAAGCCGGTAGAATGTACGCAACAGCCAAGCCGGCGGCCATACAATGGGGTGTCTCAATTGATCAGAGTAAGGAATGTGTTCCAACTATCCACGCGATTATGTCTTTATGGGCAATTACTGGCAATCTGGACGTGCCGGGAGGTAACGTAATCAAGAGCCACAATTTCGATCTTGAAACTGAAATAAATAAGGAGTTGCAGGCAATAATCAAAGACCGGAAAAAGAAAAAGATTGGTATAGGCAAATACCCGTTACTTGACGATTGGTATACCCCAGCGGTGGGATCAGAGGTAATAGAGCAGATGTTATCTGATTCGCCATACCCAATCAAAGCAGCGTGGATACAAACGACCAACACCTTCGCCTGTGGCGCTGCCGATCCAAAGCGGGTTTATGAGGCCTTCAGAAAACTGGACTTTGTTGTTGTTGTCGATCTGTTCATGACCCCAACTGCCATGGCCTTTGCCGATATCGTGCTTCCGGCTGCCACCTATGCCGAAAGAGACGGAATCGCGTTGACAGGGGGAAATACGATCTTCGTCGGTACGATAAACAAGGCGATAGAGCCTGTTGGAGAGTGTAAGTCAGACATGGAAATCAACCTTGAGCTGGGCAGAAGGCTTAATCCATCGGCATGGCCCTGGAATGACGTGCAGGGGATGTTCAGCGGCATGCTTGGGCCGACGGGGATGAGCTTTGAAGAACTCAGGGAAATAGGGTTTGCCTATGATACCTTTGAGTACAGAAAATACGAGAAGGGACTCCTGCGGCCTGACAAGAAACCAGGTTTTGACACACCGACGGGAAAAGTCGAGCTATACTCTACCGTTTTCGAAGAATGTGGCCTAGATCCCCTCCCGTATTTTGAGGAGCCTCCGGAGAGCCCCGTTAGCACGCCAGAAATAGCAAATGAATTCCCGCTTGTTCTCACCACCGGTGGCAAGTCATGGGGATTCTTCCACTCAGAGCATCGTCAAATTCCCCTGCTCCGCCAAATGAATCCGGATCCGATAACGGAGATTCATCCGGAAACGGCCGAAAAGCTGGGAATTGAGGATGGAGACTGGATATACATAGAGAATAAGCACGGGAGATGCCAGCAACGGGCCAAGGTTACGGCGGGGATCCATCCAAGAGTTGTTCATGCTCAACATGGATGGTGGTTCCCGGAAAAACCTGGACCCGATCCGAGTCTGTTTGGGGCATGGGAATCAAATATCAATCTACTGCTTCCCTCTGGATGGGTGGGCAGATCGGGTTTCGGGTATCCCTTTAAAGCTCAAATGTGCAGAGTTTATAAGAAGGAGAAATCCTGAATGCCAAAGTACGGTCTGCTCATAGACTACGAGTTTTGCATTGGGTGTCACGCCTGCGAGGTTGCCTGTAAACAGGAACACAGCCGTCCTAGCGGGGAATGGGGTATACGGGTAATGGAAGTCGAGCCTGAGATATCGGGCGGCAAATTGTATTACTTTCCATTTCCAACGGATAACTGCAACCTGTGCGGGAAACGCATTTCCAGCGGCTTACAACCCGCTTGTGTTAAGCATTGTCAGGCGGGGGTCATGAGATTCGGGAAGATAGAAAAACTAATTGATCACCTTCGGGAAAAGCCAAGAACCGTACTCTGGGTACCTCACTGAATGAAGGAAACATTGTTCTTTATATATTTGCTTAATCAACCCAAAGGAGGCAAAGAAATGCAGAAGAGTAAAGTTGCTCACATTGAAGGGCTGTTTCTCATAATAGACCACGGAAATGTGAAGGGTTTAAGACACTGGACCGATGAATTTGAAAGAAGAGGAATGCCTGCCGTAATTCAGACAAATGACTATATGGTAACCGAGCAAAACGGCATGATAAAGGACCTCTGTATTAAAGGATTTGAGATTTGCGGTTCCTACAATGAACAGCCCTTTTGGGATAAACCGTATAGCTTTCAACACGAAGTGATGGGCCGCATAAAAGACAAGGTTGAAGCATGCACAGGTAAACCTATGCGGATATTCGGCTCCAAGTACTCTGCCTACGATGAAGTTACGCTGAGAGCCGCCGATGCACTTGGGGTTGGGTATGTGTTTGCGCGAGGGGCAGCTGGGGCTAGGGCCGTTGTGTTCAAACCGGAAGAGTATAACGTTACACTCGTATTGGTTAGCAATGTGCCTTCAAAGCAGCTGGGTACCGGCTCGTTTTGTGACCAATCCTTATGGAGTAGGGGTGTAGCTCCAGATGGCTTTAAAGAGATCCTATTTAAGGTGAAGGAAGACCGGATAGTACTGGTAGCACAAACGCACCTGAGCGGGATCAAATTACATTGGTGGAACGCTTACCAGGACTTCTTGGATGCGAATATTGTTACTTGGAAATCACTGGATGAATTCGCCAGCAATCCTCTCGTGCTGCCAAATGCACAAATCCCGATGAATACCGAGGTCCAATATCAAACACCTCAGCCAAAGATACCCCTTGAAGAGGAACCAGACTATCCATTCGATGAGAAGTAAAGCCCTTTGGAAAATTAGTGCTGTCGAGAAGGCAATACGAAATTGGATGCTGACGTGCGCAATGAAAAAGGACAAAAAACAGAAATCATTCGATGAAAAGCGAGGGGGAAAACCCAAACTCGGCCAAGCCATGCCCCTCAGATTTACCCAAAGAGGGGAATTTCCGTGAAACAGGATTTTGCATTGCTTGAACACGGACAGTTTAGCCGCTTTCCTGAGCATCGCTTGAAACGCGTGGACACGCCCACGACACATATTACCGAAAATGTGCAGAGGATAGATAGCCGAGAAAACGCTTTTAGCAAGGCGGAGCGCGGGGATTATGGGGCTGCAGCCCAGAGGGAGCAAAATCGCCCTAAGAAAGAGCCCTTGATAGCTTCCCAATTGGATATCATAACCCATCTTGCCTGTATTCGGGATAATGAAATGGCTTTTCACAAAGCACCGATTTCGGAGGATCCATATGTGGTAAGCCGTCACATCAAAGGCCTTGGTTACTATCTAGGGGCTGACATCGTGGGGATCTGCCGGGTCCCTGAATACGCCGTTTACAGTTTTGACCACATGGGGGATCCTATCGATATCGATTACCCATTTGCTCTGGTGATTGTAATGGGTAAAGACTACCGGACGGTAAACGCGTCCACCGGTTGCGATTGGATTGTTGACTCCATAAGCTTTCAGGCTTATCAACGTGCTGCTCTCGCAGCTCATACCATCGCTCGGTACATCGGGAGGCTGGGGTATAGGGCTTCCCCTCAACACGTGAGGCGATATCGAGTTCTCGTACCGCCGCTTCTCCTCTGGGCAGGTATCGGAGAAGTCAGTCGAACAGGAATTATTCTTAATCCCTTTCTGGGGCTTAATTACAAGGCCGCTGTTGTCCTTACCGATCTGCCGTTACTGCCCGACAAGCCCATTGATTTCGGGCTTCAAGATTTTTGCAAGCACTGTGGGATATGCGCCGAAATGTGCCCAGCTAAGGCAATCCCAACGGCAGACAAGGTTATGTATAACGGATATGAAACATGGAAGCTCGATGAGCAGCGCTGCGGCACCTTTTTTCTGACAAACAAGAAGGGGGCTGGATGCGGCAGATGTGTAAAGGTTTGTCCTTTTACAAGGCCGACTACTTGGCCGCACAATATGGTTCGGTGGTTAGTGAGTCGATTCTGTGTGGCCAGGAGGCTCGCTATAAAGGCCGATCATATCATTGGTCGCGGGGATGCAAATGAAAGGGAGCGGTGGTGGTTTGACTTGGAGGAGGTTGATGGTGTTCTCAGCATACCTCAGTGAGTTTAATGGTTTATTCCTCATATTTCTACAGCAACATTGAAGGCATCATGGATTGCCGCCATGAGATTGCGTGGACTTGAGCAATCCCCGACCACGTAGACTTCAGGTGCCAATCCTCGAAATGCCTTCACGGTTTCACACCGAGCCGTGAAGCCCGTGGACAACACGACGGTATCAGCGGGTATTTCAAATCGATTCCACTGCCTATCGATGACCAGGGCGCCCTTGTCGGTTATTTCTTCCAGTTTCACCTCAGTTTTGAATTCAACGCCGTGCTCACGAAGCAATTGTAATAACACCGGTCTGCTGACAGAGGCGACATCTTTGGCAATTTCCAATTCACTAATCATATCAATGACCGTAACTTTCTTGCCTTGCTGAGCCAGGTGCAGGGCAGTTTCGCATCCGGTCAGTCCGGCGCCAGCCAACACTACCGTCTCACCTATTCTTGCCTTGTTTAAATCCGCATCCCCCGCCCATGCAACATTAGGCTTATTGGTGCCCGGAATATCCGGAATGATAGGTTCCGCACCAACTGCCACTATGAGCACATCCGGTTTTGCAGCTTTAATGGACTCGGCAGTAGCCTCAGTCGATAATTTTACTTGCACGGGCGCCTGCCGGGTCTTCATTATCATCCAATCCAGATACTTCTTCATATCGGCTTTGAATGCAGGCCCTGCCGCAAAGCGCAGGGCTCCACCCAGTTCTTTTTCCTTTTCATACAGAGCTACCTGATGCCCTCGTGAAGAGGCCACTACGGCAGCTTCCATACCTGCCGGCCCCCCTCCTGCTATAAGGACGGTCTTCTTCCTTTCTGCCATACGTATGGATCCATATTCCACTTCCCTGCCGACTACTGGATTTACCGTACACCGAATTGGCAAGGAAACGGGAGGAGCTACTCTTTCGTGGCACATATTACAGCGAATGCAAGGTCTGATGTCATCAAGCTCTCCGCGGATAGTCTTATTTATGATTTCAGGGTCTGACATATATGCACGTCCTATGGCGACTATGTCAGCCTTTCCTTCCGCAATAATTCTATCAGCCGTTGCCAGGTCCATAATCGAACCGACGCATGTCACCGGGGTTCTCAACGCTTTCTTTATCTTTTCCGCCCTTTGCACATTAAAAGCATGGGAGGAGTATGTTGGCCGGATTATACGAGTAGTGCATCTGGGGTCGCCTACTACGCCTACTGATGCATGAATGAGATCGACCTTGTCTTCTATCATTTTAAGGAACTCGATGGTTTCCTCCTCGTGCATTCCCTCGGGAACAATTTCATCCACACTTACGCGATACTCTAAGGCCAGCCTGTTACCCACTCGCCTCCTGATGGCGGTCAAGAGCTCGACGACAAATTTTGCCCTGTTTTCAAGGCTTCCACCGTAGGCATCTGTCCTCTTGTTCGAATAAGGCGATACAAACTGTCCCAAGAGCCATCCGTGGCCGCCGTGAAGCATTACCATATCGAACCCAGCCTCGACACATCGATAACAGGCACTGGCAAAATTATCGATAACCTGGTCTATTAAATCCTGGTTCATCTCTGTAATCTGGATTTTCCGTCTACCTTCCACCATAGCTGCTATCTCTTCCATTTTCGGCGGTATTGGCGAAGGGGCGATAGGATTTTTACCATTCAGAATCCGTGGCGACGCCAACCTGCCAGCGTGGTTGAGCTCGATGGATATCTTGGCCCCATAGGTATGGATAGCCTCTGCCATCGTACTCAGTCCAGCTATCACCCTGTCATCACCAAGGTTTAACTGTCCAAAATGCCCCCGTGCGTACTCGAAGTCTACAGGGGTGTCACCAATGGTAATAATTGCGGCCCCTCCTCTGGCAAGTGACCGGTAGAACTCTATCATTTCTCTGGTCATGAAACCATCGGGTGTAGCCGAACATGGCAATATTGGAGGTGTCTCAATCCTGTTTTTGATCTCTATATTGCCAATCTTGAAAGGCGAAAACACATAATTATACTGTGCCACTGCTGGAATCTCCTTAATTTCGGTAACATGTTAATTTGAGTCGAGAAGTCACTTTTTGTGCGTCGGGGTAAAGGCAATTTGCGATTGTATGTCAATAACAAATCATAAAGTAGATGAAAGAAGTATACTCTTCCTCTGAACTTGCGTCCTAATCTTGAGAATTAGGGGGGATAGGCCCACCAGAGGCGGGCAAGCCTCTGTACAATTGCCTGCGTGTTACACATAGGCAGGTTCCCGGTTTACACAAAGCAACTTAAACGCGAATATGCTTGTATTCATATAGCGGTTTTTTGCGAAATTTCTTTCAATTTTTTTATAAAAACCTGCTCCAAGTTACTGTCTTTTAAGCGATTAATATGGACAGATATTCCACAGGCTCCTTCAGCTATTCCATCCCTCATAATCGGAACTGCAAACGTCTTGACGCCCAAGGCCATTTCCTGATTATTGACGGCGTAGCCTCTCTGTCTCGTCAATTCAATTTCTCGCATAAATCTATCCTTATCAACGATTGTATAGGGTGTGTGCCGAATAAAATCTATACTAGCAATTACTTGTCGTGCCTCATCCAAATCAATGAACGCAAGTATGGCTTTGCCCAAGCCAGTGCAATAGGAAGGCAGTCGTGAGCCAACTGCTAAATTCAAATCAAAAACGTCACTAGACCGAGATCTCTCCACAAAAACAATTTCTGTACCACTCAGTATGGCGCATTCTGTGGTTACATCTAGCTCTTGGTTAAGCTCAATGAGATATGGAACCAATCTCGATCTGATGTCGAGGTTTCTGATGAAAGGGAACCCCAAAGAGAGGATTTTTGGCGTCAGCATATAGGTTTTTGTAAGAGGATCTTGCACTACGTACCCCAACTCTCTCAGCGTGAATAGGTATCTATTAGCAGTTGAATGATTTATCTTATTTAAAGCAGCCAACTCAGACAGTGTAAGCCCTTTGGCAGAAGATGAGAGTGAATGGAGTACAGCCAATCCTCTTTTTAGTGAATTAATGAAATACCGCAGTTTCTGTGGCTCTTTCATTGTGTTTGCACCCAACAGATTTTTTCGGGAATCCACCCGTGAGCCGGTTGATGGCCGTGATGTCCCTTATGTGACAATACCGCGTTTATTTGGCAATCTATTTTTTGTCTGCTGCAGCTTACCGCATGGAGACAATGCAAAAACCGGTAAGGTATTTTCCAATACCCTTGCGAGGTGAAATGGTCTGTCCTGTTTGCCTGTTTATGTTTTTTTCGAAATCTCAGACCTCAGGATCGTAGTCTGCCAGATTTCACAGGAACGACGATATCTCGTAGTACGATTATAAAATAACATTTGATGTTGCCTGTCATTGCGAGGAGTCCTTCGGCTTTGCTCAGGATAAACTCCGCGACGAAGTAATCTCAATGGAATTCTATTGTGTTAGAGATTGCTTCGCTTCGCCCCGCCTGCCGTCGGGCGGGCAGGTCGCAATGACTTCTTATAGTGCGAGCATATTTAGGAATCATGCTGCTAGTCACTGCTATGTTGTTCACAATGCAAATTATATCTTCACAATGGGAAAACTACATGAGCTACCCTTGTCTTGTCAAGAGGAACTAAATTGGTGGTATCGAAATATGCCAATTTCATCCGATGAGATGTTGAGATTGATCGGGCTGCTGTCAAGCCACGTTTCATACCTCCTTTCTGAAGATAAGACCTGAATCACAGCAGGCTAAAACCTCACCTGTTTTGGATAAACCAACGTGGCGGAAGACAGTGACAGGCCTGCCGTCCTAATGTATGCCGTAATTCAAATACTCTTAAACTTAAGTCTTCAAAGAACAGTCCACTTTTAATTCGTAACCGACAAAAAACTATTTTTTCCTTGACATGGCAAGGCGTGTCAGCGTAGTTTAGCAAGTGCGAACAAATTTTTCGCAATGCGAAAACTGCTCCAATCCTTGAGCTTAGAGCTTTACTGAAAAACCGAGCGGAGCTTTACTCCCAAACGTGTGGTCTTCCTTGCATTCATGCAAAATCTTCGAGCGATTTCGTGAGGCCTCATGTCTAAGACGCTCTCTCCTTGCTTCATTGGGGACGAATTGTTCCTCTGTTACAGAAACCTATCCTCGTTCCAAAGAACGGTCACCCCACCATTTCTCTATCGGCCTGAGGAAAGCATCTTGAAGAACCTACTCCCGGCAATATCCTTCACAACACCCCAGACTCGTGCTACCGAATATCGGGGAGGAAGGAGTAGTAGACATAGAATCATTTCTCGACACCTTGAAGAAGGCGAATTTCATGCCTTTCATCTCCAACCAGAGGCTGGAGCATGAAGGGACATGTTCCGTAATCACACCATAACAACCTGAGGCTTTACCTTGAGCCAAGGGATAACCAAACAAAGGAGTCCAAAAATGACCACCAAGATTGTTGATCTAACCCACCCGTTAGGACGGAATACACCAATGTGGCCTCACCCGGGGGAAATGCCGGATGTGGAGATCAGACGGGTCGCATTCCCCGGTCGTGACAAGGGAAGGTATACCACGGTTCTCACCTTAAAGATGCACCACGGCACCCATATGGATGCCGAGATTCACGTGACACCGGGAGGATGGTCAATCGACCAGCTGCCCCTCACCAGATGCTATGGGACCGGTGTGGTCGTGGATATGAGCTACAAGAAGAAATGGGAAGAGATCACCCCCGAAGACCTGGAGAAGGCCAAGCCCAAGATCGAACCGGGAGACTGGGTGGTCATCAACACCGGGTGGCACCACAAATGGAAGGTGTCGAACTATGAGTACTGGAATCACTATCCCGGGCTCTACCGAAAAGGGGCTGAGTGGCTCGTGAAGAAAAAGGTGAAGGGTGTTGCCCAGACCGCCGGCGCCACCGACCTTGCCTTGGGACACTATCCCCTCTCCAAGGTCATGCCGTGGCTGGATGAGGAGTACCGGAAAGAGACGGGACGGGACCCGGATATAGAATACCCGGAAAACGAACCGGCCCACCGGATTCTCTACGGTGCCGGAATCCCCGGTATCGAGAATGCAGGGGGCGACGTTGATGAGGTGACCGGAATGCGCTGTACCATTGCCGCGTTCCCCCTCCGCTATGAGGAGGGTGATGCCTCTTTGGTTCGGTTAGTCGCTATTGTGGAGTAGGGCTGAGGAAAGGACGCTTCCATGTATGGTTGGATGGGGAAGATAGTGCACGTAAACCTGAGTAACCTGGAAGTAGGTCATTTCCCGACACAGCGGTATACAGACCTGTACCTCGGGGGACGTGGCATTGCGTCGAGGATTTACTGGGAGACAGTGGCACCTGAAATGGGCGCATTTGATCCGGAGAATCGGCTGATCTTCATGACGGGTCCGATGGTGGCTACCGGAGTACAAGGTGCTTCGAGGCTCTCGGTTGTGGGCAAATCTCCTATGGCTCTCCCGGAAGGGTACTGTTATGGCAGTATCGGTGGGTTTATTGGACCTGAGTTAAAGAGGGCTGGGTTCGACGGTGTTGTAATCGAAGGACGTGCACCAAAACCCATGTACCTCTGGATCCACGACAATAAGGCCAAGCTTCGGGATGCATCTTTCCTGTGGGGACAAGGTGTCTATCGAACCAGAGAACTTCTCGAACAGGCTCATGGCAACACAATAAGGTTTCTTACCACTGGCGTGTCAGGGGAAAGACGGGTCAGAACAGCAGTACTTGTTGCCTCCCATGACTCGACCGCTACCGCAGGTTTCGGCGCGGTGATGGGTTCCAAAAATCTCAAGGCCCTCGTGGTGAAGGGGACTGGGAGGCCATCGGTGGCCGACCCAGACAGGCTCAAGGAGCTGAACCGATACACCATCCATATCAGCAAGCGTTTCAGGCTGTCCACACCACCCAGTCTAATAGGCCGCCAGATGGTAGTCGAGTGCGTGGGAAAGGGTGGTTGTTACCAATGTGGACTGGAGTGCATCAGGGGTAGATACCGCACACCAAGCGGCAGAGAGGGGTATCGAAAGTGCCAGTCCATGGAGGTGTACATGCCCTGGCAGTTCTCCAAGGATGATGAGCCGGTAGATACATTCTTCGATGCGCCGACCCTGTGCAATGACTACTCCCTGTGCACGATGGAAATCCGCAGTATTGTCAACTGGCTCTATGCATGCTATCAATCGGGATGCCTTACCGAGGAAGAAACCGGTCTGCCCTTGTCTCAGATTGGAACCAGAGAATTTCTAGAAAAACTGCTTCACGTGATTGCGTACCGGGAGGGGTTTGGCGATATCCTGGCTGAGGGGCTCGCAAGGGCCGGCGGGAAGCTCTCAGATGAGGCTCGGGCCATGTTCACTCGTGATGTTGTGCCCATTGGCATGGGCGATTGGCTACCGCCGAGAGCATATATCACCCACGCGCTGCTCTACGCTCTGGAGCCGAGGATGCACATGCCTATCCTCCACGAGGTGGCACATTTATGCGCACGCTGGCGAGCTCACCTGGTCCAACCTGACCTGTCTCCTGTCACATCAGAGGTATTTCGTAAGGTAGCCAAGGGATTCTGGGGCAGCGAGGAAGCAGCGGACCTCGCAAGCTATGAGGGCAAGGCGTTGGCTGCGAAAAAAATACAGGATCGTACGTATCTCAAGGACAGCCTTGGCCTATGCAGCTTTGCTTGGCCGATCACTGATTCATTCAACACGCCCGACCACGTGGGAGACCCTTCTTTGGAGGCGGAACTATTCTCCGCAGTTACCGGCATTTCAGGTGAGAAACTCAACCAGTATGCTGAGCGCATCGTCAATCTTCAAAGGGCTATCTTGATACGAGAAGGCCGGAGAGTTCCCGAATTCGACTCCATACCAGAGTACAACTTCCAAGAGCCTCTGGGAACTGATATCCTTGGTCGGGAACTGATCATCCCGGGTCCAGGTGATGAGGCAGTCAGTACAGTGGGAAACGTACTCGATTGGGATAGATTTAAGGATATGTTGAAGGAGTATTACCAGCTTCGGGGATGGGACCAGGAGACGGGCGTACCCCGTGCTGAGACATTGGCTGCTCTTGGGCTAGATGATGTGGCAAGCGGCTTCCCGGTCAGGGAAAACGAGCTGGTAGTGCAGAATGAGAAACAAGAACCTGTTTAGTCAGGAGCAATCATGTGAAGATAAGGCAAAATGGTAGACTCCTGCCGGTAAAAGCTTTTGTGGGGTGGAAAAAGTTTCAATGCATTCCTTATTTTGCTTGCTCATATAAATCTCCCCACGATATAAGTTTCTTTATACATGGATTGCGTTTCAAAGGAGGGGCGGGAGGTTGGAGTATTCGTTGATCTAAGATATATAAACGTCTAAACAAAGGAGTCCAAAAATGACCACCAAGATTGTTGATCTAACCCACCCGTTAGGACGGAATACACCAATGTGGCCTCACCCGGGGGAAATGCCGGATGTGGAGATCAGACGGGTCGCATTCCCCGGTCGTGACAAGGGAAGGTATACCACGGTTCTCACCTTAAAGATGCACCACGGCACCCATATGGATGCCGAGATTCACGTGACACCGGGAGGATGGTCAATCGACCAGCTGCCCCTCACCAGATGCTATGGGACCGGTGTGGTCGTGGATATGAGCTACAAGAAGAAATGGGAAGAGATCACCCCCGAAGACCTGGAGAAGGCCAAGCCCAAGATCGAACCGGGAGACTGGGTGGTCATCAACACCGGGTGGCACCACAAATGGAAGGTGTCGAACTATGAGTACTGGAATCACTATCCCGGGCTCTACCGAAAAGGGGCTGAGTGGCTCGTGAAGAAAAAGGTGAAGGGTGTTGCCCAGACCGCCGGCGCCACCGACCTTGCCTTGGGACACTATCCCCTCTCCAAGGTCATGCCGTGGCTGGATGAGGAGTACCGGAAAGAGACGGGACGGGACCCGGATATAGAATACCCGGAAAACGAACCGGCCCACCGGATTCTCTACGGTGCCGGAATCCCCGGTATCGAGAATGCAGGGGGCGACGTTGATGAGGTGACCGGAATGCGCTGTACCATTGCCGCGTTCCCCCTCCGCTATGAGGAGGGTGATGCCTCTTTGGTTCGGTTAGTCGCTATTGTGGAGGAGTAAGCATGAAATTACCTGAAGATAAGGTCATGATTACGGTCGCCACAACCGGTGGGGTTGCAGGCACCAGGGATCGGAATCCCAATGTTCCGGAACAGCCTGATGAGATTGCGAAAGCGGTCTATGATTGTTGGAATGAGGGTGCATGCCAGCTCCACATCCATGCCCGAGACAAGAACGGAATACCCACCGGAGACCCGGCGGTTTACAGTGAAATACACACCAAGATACGGGCCCTCGGTTGCGATATCATTATTCAGGACACAACCGGCACCGGCCCCCAGGTCTCAGAGAAGGATAAGATACGATGCCTTGAGGCGGATCCGAAACCCGAGATGGCTTCCCTGGATATGGGAACCATGGTCCGCAGCTTCGGCCCCTATGCAGGCACAGGAGACTTACGATGGGCTAAACACTTCGAAGAATGGGCCCAAAAGATGAGAGAGGCGGGGGTGAAACCCTCCATGGAGGTGTTCAACCTCTCTCACCTGCGCGAGGTAAAGAACCTCATCGCCAAGGGCCTGGTAGACAAGCCCTACTTCGTGGAATTCGCACTCGGTCATGCGTATCATGGAGGTGTGGAAGCAACGCCTCGACATCTGTGGATGTTTCTCGAGGATCTTCCTGAACCGCAGGACACGATCTGGAGCATCCTCGCCATCGGAAAGGAGGAACTCCCTCTCACCACCATGGGCATGATCCTTGGGGGAGCGATCCGTGTCGGGTTCGAGGATAACCTCATGTACCGTAAGGGAGAACCGGCCGAGAGCAATGCACAGGTAGTGGCTCGATCGGTGAGGATTGCCCGGGAGTTGGGCAAGGAGCCCATGAAACCCAATGAGGCCCGGAAACTGCTCGGCCTCAAGCCGCTATGAAGCTGAAACTATAGTGCCCACCAAAGGGCTGAAAAGAGGAGGAAGAAGGTATGGAGGATATATTTCGATTGGACGGCAAGATTGCTGTCGTAGTCGGAGGGGCAGGCAGCATCGGTGGATCAATGGCGTCCGGACTGGCTCAATACGGTGCCCGGCTCGCCATCGCCAGCCGCAACCTGGAGCGGCTCCAGGAGGTGGCCAAAAAGATTCAGGCCGATACGGGCTCGGAGGTTGCCACGTTCCAGGTCGACGTGAATGATGAGCAGAGCGTACTTCAGTTAGCCGAGCACGTGGTCTCTCAGTTCGGCACTGTCGACATATTAGTCAATGCCCATGGCTCGGGTTTTCCCAAGGAGCCTGCCGATAAATTCCCCTTGGACGGCTGGAACTATCTCTTTGATCTCAATGTCAGGGGCGTCATGTTCTGCTGCAGGGAGTTCGGCAAGACCATGATCAACAACAAGAAGGGCAAGATCATCAACCTCTCATCGGTGCGGGGTGCACGGGCTACCCTGTGGGGCGGGAACCTGGGCTACTGTGCCACCAAGGGAGCGGTGGACATGATGACCAGGGCACTCGCCTCTGAGTGGGCCCAGTACAACATCACGGTCAACGCAATTGCCCCGTCTCTGGTGGCAACTCCTGAGATACTGGCGAAACGGACGCCGGAGCAGATTCAGCGGTACGTAGGAAATGTCCCGCTCAAACGGGTAGCCGATCCCACGGAGGCGGCGGGGCTCTGCGTGTTTCTCGCCTCCCCGGCTTCGGATTTTATCACCGGTCAGATCATCTACCTCGATGGCGGACTGACGGCGATTGCCTAGATCTCGTAATATGAAAGAAAGGAGGCTCTGGAAATGAAACTCATTAAAACAGGAGAAGGTGAGCATGTCGAGGTCAAGCGCCACTTCGATCAGTGGGGTCTTCACAAGGTAGGTGCGAAGGACGGAGCCCAGCGGCTCAGCGCAAGCATCTCCCACTTCCTCCCTCAAGGAGGGGCCGAGATGTACGCCTCCCCCACCGAGCGCATCTATTATGGTATCTCCGGCTCCATCATGGTGCGGGGAAAGCAGGGCGACGAATACCTCGTTGAGCCCGGTGATGTGCTCTATATCCCACCGGGCGAAGAGCGCAGCATTGAGGCCGTGGGGACCGAACCGGGCTCGATGCTTGTGATCATCGTCAAGCTGGACTAACGCTCAGCAAGAGGATACCGCTATGGAGCAGGAGAACAGAAAGGTCCTCGTTGTCGGTGCCGGGGTCATGGGTCACGGCATCGCCCAGACGTTTGCCCAGGGAGGGTTTCGGGTTTCCGTGGTCGACACCACGCAGGAAGTCCTGGACCGTGGCTTAAACTTGATGAAATCGAGCCTCAATACCATGGCAGAAGAGGGCTTCCTGGAGGAGCCCCTTGATACCATCGTCGAGCGCGTGAGCTGGACCACCTCCCTCAAAGAGGGGGCAGAGGATGTTGCTATCGCCATAGAGGCGGTGTTTGAGGACGTGGAGGTAAAAAAAGAGATATTTACCCAGCTGGACACCTACTGCCCTCCCAGGGCCCTGCTGGCGAGCAATACCTCTTTTTTGAATATCTTCGATTTCGTGGAGACCTCCCGCCCTGACAAGGTGCTGCTCACGCACTGGTATGCCCCTCCACAGTTGATCCCCCTGGTGGATGTGACCGGGGGGCCTCAAACGGCTCAGGCGAGCCTTGATTCCGTGGTTCAGATCTTAAGAAAGATCGGCAAACGGCCTGTTGTCATGAACAAGTTTATCGCCGGCTATGCGGTCAACCGTATCCAGCATGCGCTGAACCGCGAGGTGAACTTCCTCCTGGACAACGACTATATCACGCCCGAGCACCTCGATGAGGCAGTGATAGTCGGCCTTGCCTTTCGCATGATGGTGGTGGGGGTGGTGGCCCGGTATGATTTTGGGGGCATAAGCATGAGGACTCGCCACCCCCCCGGATTTAAGGAGGTTCCGCCGGACTACGAATACAAGAAACTCCAGGAGCTGGTGGATAAGGGACACCTTGGCGTCAAAACAGGCCGGGGGTTCTTCGACTACAAGGGAAAGAGCGAACAAGAGCTTTATCGCGAGCGGGATATTCGGTTGCTCGAGATGGCACGAACCCTGAGGAGGCTCGAGGCACGAGGACCATTTGCGGGGGATTGATCCTCGAGTGCGGAGCCAAGAGGATCACCGCTCAAAGGTTTTTTGGAGACCCACGTTAGTCCTGGATGGTGCAAAACGCAAAGTGCCTTTATTGCAGGAAAGGGGGTGAGGACGAAAAGCACCAAAGCAAGATGACTCAGGTATTCAGCCCAAATTGGAACAAAAAAAACAAGTTAAAAAAAGGAGAATAACCATGAAAAAGAAAGGATTGACGAGGTTGTTTACGAGTATTTGCGCGATTGCAGTGGCGGCGACTCTGATCGTTCTGATGCCAATTGGCGCAAAACAAGCGTCAGCCAAACCCATAGCACTGAACGTCTATTATCACGGAGGCGTTCAAGGCGGGCAGGCTGACATGTACCGGGACTGGATAAAAAAAGTTGAGAAGGCTACGGAAGGAAGAGTAAAGCTGACCTTTTACCCTGGCGCAGTGCTGGGTCCGCCAATGGAGGCCTATGAGATGATTAAACAAGGCGCTGTGCACATGGGCTGTGTTATTCCAGGTTTCTTCCCTGGCCGATTTCCGCTCACCAATGTGATTCAACTTCCCTTCTTGGGTATTCCCAGTGCCGAAATCGGCAGCCGCATGTTTTGGGAGCTTTACGAAAAATTCCCGGAATTTAAGGAGGATTACCCTGGCGTAAAGGTTATTGCACTCTACAGCGATGCTCCAACGCCGATAGGTACCAAAAAGCCGGTGCGCAAGATGGAAGACCTTAGAGGCTTGAAGATAAGGGCCCTCTCCGGTGCCCCAACGGAAATGCTGAAAGAGCTGGGGGCCTCTCCTTTGCTCTTGCCACCACATGACATATATACTGCCATGGAGAGGGGAGTGATAGATGGATGGATGATTAGTTGGGAGGGTTGTACAGGCATGAAATATGAGGAAGTGACGGACTATTTTACTTCAGCGAGATCATATCAACCAGCACTCGTTTTTTTGATGAACCTTGATGCGTGGAATAAACTGCCATCTGACATCCAAAAAATATTTGATGAGCACGCTGGAGCAGCGGGCGCGGAGCACTTCGGGAAAGGCTTTGACTATTGGAACAACGAGGGCAAGCAAAAGGTAGCAGGAATGAAAGGCAAGGAAATCATCGAACTTTCGGAAGCGGAGGTAGTAAGGTGGAAGAAGACTGTTCGACCTGTCTGGGATAGATGGCTTGCCGATATGAAAGCCAAGGGCTTACCCGGGCAAGCTGTTCTTGATGAAGCGGAGCGGCTCTTAAAGAAGTACACCGAATAGCAATAAGAGATGAGGGCAAAGCAATGAAGAAATCGGCTAGAGCCCATGCGTTAAGGAAGGCAATCATTACCCTAAGTCGGTGGGTTTACACCGTATGTGGCGCGGGTTGTTTGCTTCTGATGATAGTGCTCATAACTGCGGATGTTGTAGCGCGGTACCTGTTTAATCATCCCATAATGAGCAGCTATGAACTCGTGATGTTCTTGATGGGAATTGCGGTGTTTACGACGCTCAGCTATACTGCGACAGAGAAAGGACATGTCAGGATAGAGCTTCTGGCATCGAGATTATCAGAAAGGATGCGGAAGATTCTAGACATTATTATGTCAATTCTCAGTGCGGGTCTATTTGCCCTCATCTCTCAACAAACAATCATACGGGCAAAGGCGTTACAGGCCGAAGGCCTCACTTCTTCAATACTACATATACCTGTGTACCCCTTCTACTTGTTCGCGGCTTTTGGTTTCGCCCTGCTCTGTTTGGTAGTGCTGGTGAATATGGGGGCGTCTCTTATGCCGACGGATGAGGAATTGGCGGAGGAATAAATGGATCTCACGATTATCGCTGTTGTCGCTCTGCTAGTCCTGTTTTTCTTGTTGTTTTTGGGTATGCCCATAGGTTTTGGCATGCTGCTCATAGCCTTTTGCGGCACTGTCTATGTAGTGGGCACAAGCGGCGGGCTCAGCATCATAAGGACATTCCCGTACCAGTATGCTGCTTCTTATAATCTGGTAGTCATCCCTCTTTTCGTCCTTATGGCGGAGGTTGCTTACCATGCTGGGTTGAGCTGGGATCTCTATTTTGGCGCAAACAAAATACTGGGAGGCACGCGAGGAAGTCTGGCAATGGCTACCGTATGTGGATGTGCCGGATTTGCAGCTGTTTCCGGCTCAAGTTTTGCCACAGCGGCCACTATGGGATCAGTAGCCTTGCCGGAGATGAAAAAGTTTCATTACGACAAGAGGTTGGCCACGGGATGTGTGGCCGCTGGAGGAAGCATCGGTATCTTGATACCGCCCAGTGTCATCCTCGTTCTTTATGCGATAATGACTGAACAGTCAATAGGGAAGCTTTTCATGGCTGGATTTTTTCCTGGCCTACTCGAGGCTTCTCTCTATATTGCCACCATCTACATTATTGTCAGACTCCGTCCTGGCTGGGCCCCTCCTTCGGAAAAGGTGCCTTGGAGGGAGAAATTGTATGGATTGAAAGCAGCGTGGATCCCGATTGTTTTATTTACGTTGGTGATTGGCGGCATCTATGTAGGGATCTTTACGCCGACCGAAGCAGCTGCTATTGGGGCATTGGGAAGTTTTATCGTCTTATTCGGCAGGGGGAGGGCTAACCGACAGAGCGTTCGCGAGAGTCTACTGAGTGCAGGGCGAACCACCGGCATGATCTTCATGATCTTAATAGGCGCGATGGCGTTAAATTTCTTCCTCGGAATAACGAGAATGCCAATGGCGCTGGCTGATTTTGTTGGTGGTCTCCAAGTCCCGCCAATTTTTGTTATTGTGACGATCTTGTTCATTTACCTCTTGCTCGGCTGTATCATGGATCCCATGGCGATGATTTTGTTAACAGTTCCGATTTTCTTCCCGCTGATAATGAAACTGCGCTTCGACCCTATATGGTTTGGGATATTGGTAGTGAGAGCGGTTGAGATAGGGCTGATTACCCCTCCTATTGGGATGAATGTCTTTGTCATAAAAGGGGTAGCTCGTGATGTTTCACTATATGATGTATTCATAGGGATACTACCTTTCTTGGGGGCTGACATAGTCTGCGTCACCCTGCTGATCGTTTTTCCCCAAATTTCGCTGTTTTTGCCTAATACCATGTACTGATGAAATAAAGGACAACCCTGATAACGAGATAGTAGCCTACGCATTCAGACCGGTAACCCCTTAAGATAAGGGTGATTCAATGAGACAACTGAGGGACGTTGCGATAGCGGGCGTTGGAATAACGCGATTTGATAGCTATGATGGAGAAAAGGGTCGCGCGTTTCGGGAAGGGTATGAATTGGGAACCGAGGCGATTCTCCATGCGCTGCAAGATGCCGATATGGAGTGGAAGCATATTCAGGCAGCATTCTGTGGCACCGTTTACCAAAACACAGGATCAGGCCACCAGGCCATTGACCGGATAGGGATGACGGGCATACCCATCGTCAATGTAGAGAATGCATGCTCCAGTACCGCCTCAGCCTTCAGGTTGGCCTACCAGTCGGTAGTTACGGAACTCTATGACGTGGTGCTCGCATTCGGGTATGAGAAGATGCCTCGGGGTTTCATACGGAGCACTGCGTGGCCCCCATGGCAGCGATACATGGGGTTTAATGTCCAGCCTGCAAACTACGCCAAGGGAGCTGTGAGGTATATGGAGGAGGCCGGCGCTACAGAGGAGGATTTTGCCCGGGTAACGGTGAAGAACCGAAGAAATGGCGCCCTAAACCCAAATGCCCGCTTTCAGACAGAGGTCACCCTCGAAGAGGTGCTTACGTCTCGCCTGATTGCTACACCCATGCGCTTGCTGCACTGCTGTCCGTTGGCCGATGGAGGAGCAGCGCTTATCCTTTGCAGCAAAGACAAGCTGAAGTCGAAAGGCAAGGTGGTCACGGTAGCTGCCTCGATTCTAAATAGCGGAGTTTACGGTTCCGATACGGGCGGGACCGGTACCACATATGGTGGTGGGAGCGTGAGGATTCATAACGACCTGGTCGAGCTTTCAGCCACACAGGCATGGGAGATGTCGGGCTATGGCCCCGAGGATATGGAGGTGGTCCAAGCATACGATACCATGGCCCCTGGCGAGCTATGGGATATTGAGAAGTTAGGCTTCTGCAAAAAGGGAGAAGCTCCCACGTTACTCCGAGAGGGGGCCCTGGACATAGACGGCAGGCTTCCGGTAAACACAGATGGAGGGCTCATGGCCAGGGGACATCCGCTCGGAGCCACGGCAGGGGCACAGATCATAGAGATATACAGACAGCTGCGAGGCGAAGCAGGCTCAAGACAGGTTCCTGGAGATCCGAAGACCGGCCTGGCCCATGCCATGGGTGCCGGCCCGAATAGCGCCGTGACCATACTGGAACGATAGGTTGAGGTTAGCGCTATTTGAAACAATTTCAGCTGTGTGGGAGATTCTTCTTGTTCGCGATGATACTTATTGCAGTTACTAATCACATCTGTGGTTACTTAGTCCCCAGCAGTCCGGACCGAAGCATCCATCTTCCCAAAATTTCCCACCCCAAAGCTCTCTCTTTATCTCAGGGTGGTCATTAGAAATTACTCTTGACCTGATGCTCTTCAACATCCCTGGTACCTTGAATGTAGAGTAAAGAGGTGGACAGAACGGAAAGATATGGACATGGTCTTCTACGATCTCAAGGGTTTCTATCTAACTATCGTGATTCAGGGGTCCCTCCCAAAAAAATCTCGTTGACTTGTTGCCAAATGTATGCCTGCTGAGCTCTCATTCCCTATTGTTGAGGTGCGTAGCAGACGTTATTTCGTATCATGGACCGCATGTGAGATTTTTTTCAGTTCCGTAAGATGGGCATACCATATGTAACTCTGCCTTCGGCAGGAGGGCTTTTCATCACCGCTTACAAGACGAAGTATTCAGGTTCTGATTTTGCTTAGAGTTCACCGTGAGAACTGGGCCAAACCGAAACCTAGCAATAAGGGAGGAGGTTGACAAATGAGCGGAAGGGATTTGTGTGGGATTGAGGAAGAGCTTGTAAAGTATGTTTTGAGCGCTCAATACGAGGATTTGCCTACCGAAGTAATCGATGCTGCTAAGCGTATGATATTGACCATTGCAGGCACCACTATTGCCGGAGCAATGCTTGAAGGGTGTGAGGCGCTCGTAGAGCAAATCAAAGGGTGGGGCGGAAGAGAGGAAGCAAGCATTCTGCTTCACGGTGGTAAGGTGCCGGCTCATAATGCCGCCCTCGTGAATAGCTACATGGCTCGGGCATTGGATTTTGACGATGGTATTCGACCGGGAATGCATGTGGGTGCATCTGCCGTACCCGCTGCTCTCGCAGCCTCAGAATTGGCCGGTGGTTGCACTGGAAAAGAGTTCCTCACCGCACTTGTGGTGGGAGCAGAGGTAGCTGACAGGATAAACCTCGTCTCAGATTATGATGGTTTTGATCCTACGGGGATCTGCAGCATATTCGCCGCAACTGCAGTCGCCAGCAGGATACTCAAATTAGACCGGGAAAAAACATGGAATGCCCTGGCTATCGCCTTTAACAAGTCAGGGGGAAGCTTTCAGAGCAATATCGAGGGTGCTCTGTCAGTGAGATTAATACAGGGATTTGTTGCCCAAGGGGGAATACTCTCCGCTCAGCTGGCACAAAAGGGATTTACGGGGCCTAAGGAATTCCTAACAGGTATCTACGGCTATTTTCATCTGTATGCCAAGGACAAATATGATCCTTCTGCGGTAACCGGGGAGCTTGGAAAGAGATTTGAATTCACAAAAACCATGTTCAAGAAATATCCAAGTTGTGGGGGCACTATCTCCAGTACTGAAGCCATTTTGGATCTGGCCAGGGAACACGATATCACACCGGATGATATTGCCCGAATTAACGTGAAAGTTACGCCCTATGCCCATAAGTTAGTGGGAGGCCCTTTTCGCGTGGGAGATAATCCAAGGGTAAATGCCCAGTTTAGCATCCGCTACTGTGTGGCGAACGCCCTCCTTAGGAAAAGCTCTAGGTTGGAACATTTCGAGGAACCTTTGATCAGGGATCCAGCGATTATGGACATCGTCCAAAAGGTCCACACCGAAGCGGACCCTGCCCTGGATAAGCGAGATGAGACGGCCGTGGAGATGGAGGTGCTGACCAAAAGCGGGGATACATACAGTAAGAGGATAGATTTTGCTGCAGGGTTTGCCGAACGGCCCTTAACCTCAGAGGAAATCATGGAGCGCTTTCAAAGTTGTATCAGTTTTTCGGGAGCGATCTTACCGTTGGATAGTATTGACAAGTTGCTTTCGACGGTCAACGAACTCGAGAAGCTGAAAGATGTTCGTGATTTGATTTCGGTGCTTTTGATTGGGGATTCGTAGAGCATGGGGATCCTATACTCCAGGAGATAAAAAAATGACCATGACCGATCTCTATACACAGTTTCCCGATGTTCACCCTAATATTGTCTTGAAGACCGACGTCTTACGACAAGGCTTGAAGATCTCTGAGAGCGCTCAGCGAGAATTCAACGGAAGGGATGACATCCTGTGGAGGGGAT
>Ga0307380_10003074_pt1 | contig 23324 bp, 16 predicted proteins | sample UN3MG_FD_202239 | JGI IMG/M metagenome (GOLD analysis project Ga0307380, IMG submission 202239) | Soil microbial communities from Risofladan, Vaasa, Finland - UN-3 | ecosystem: Environmental > Terrestrial > Soil > Coastal area > Acid sulfate soil | place: Finland: Risofladan, Vaasa | collected... | reverse complement strand
GATGCCAAAGCCATACCTCATCATCTCTTGAGCCAAACGCTGCTTCATAAGGGTCACAGACATATACGATATAGAATAAATGGCTGCAATTTGTTTATTGTTGTAGCCTTTATAGAGTAACTGAAAAAGGTCTAACAATGTACAACCATCCCGTTCTATATTATTAATTCTGTTCCGTAGATCTTCTATATCGGGGGACTCTCCCATAATGGCTTTCAAATCATCGAGGAAGTTATAGGAAGCATCCTTTTTTTTACATTTTCTCTTCCTGAGAGAAAATCTTTTGTTATCTTTTGATTTTGAGAACTGCCTTTCAAAGTCTCTCAACTCAGTCCCTATACCATCAATACTATCAGAATCCTCATTATGCTCCATTATATTTCTGGCTTCTTCAGCAATAGGATGATTTCTGATAATTGATTCAACCTCATCGGCCAATTCAGCGGAAGGGTCACAGTCAGATAGTTGAAACCTGACTAGCCTATTCTCAGGAGCTTTCAAACAACTGATAACATGATTACGGATGATTCGGTAAACAAATGTAGACAATTTGCTTATAAACTGTTCACCGTGGAAATGAGGGTCATAAGATTCTATAATTCCATAGATCTTCATTTTTACATAAACGTCCTGTACGATATCACAGACACTACCTGGATACTGTAAAGATTGGCAAATCTGAGTGGTCAGGCGTTTCATATCAGGGTCATTTTTGGACACAAAATCGGCTAGATTATTGGTTTGGACCATTATCGACACTCCTAACTTTTTGAAATTCACTTATTTTTGATAGTGACTGTCTATAATAGCTTAAAAATTTTTGGCACACTATCAGGAATTGTGGGATTTCATAATTCCTTCAGTATAAACTATTTACAGAAAGTCACCAATATCTTTTTGATGCTTAAAATTAAAATAATCTTTTTGTAATAATCCGTCAAGACTTTTTTTCTTGACAGATGATTTAAACATCTCCTTTAAATACCGTGATATCTTGCCAAAGCTGTAAAAGCATCCACAGGAACCTCAATTTCACTCACTAAAAAGGAATTTCCATCAGGATCTTTCAATTTCAAAATTTTTTTCTGACTGATATAAGTATCTTTTTTCTCATCTGTTAAAAATTGTAAGATATTATTCAACCACCGCACATTACTTTTTCGACGATTCCGTATTGTATAGACCAAATCAGGGCTGTCATTGTCCAATTCAACCGTTTTAAAATCCGTTGATTCTTGCTGTTTTTCCTCTTCCACGGACTTATTTTTTTCCACAGTAGATTCCTCTTCAGCGGATTTTGGCTCCTCTGCATTTTGTGGTGCCTCTCTCTTCTTCTCACTATCTGTAGTGTTTTCAAATTCTTTTTTAGAATTTTCGGAGTTTCCTTTACAATTCTCTTTTGCCGCGGAATAACGGTTAAATTTACTACCCTCTGATTCAAATAAGGGCTCTAATAACCTTTCTTTTAATTCAGGAAAATCCTTAAAAAAATCTTTACTTACTTTCCATGAATTTCCATATTTTACATCTACATCCAAAGATATTTCCCATCCAAGTGTTCCTTTAATAATATCATCGAGTCTCATAATTTTTGAAATCTCAGGAACAAAAAAATCCAGTTTCTCGGTCGTAATCTCAAATACGAGCTCATCATGCATCGTTATAAGAACTTTAAGATCATCTTGAAAACCATTCCTATGAATCCAGCCGTGTAACCTTGCCATAACTATTTTCATAATATCTGCTGAAGCACCCTGAACCTGTGTATTAATAACACACCGATCACCATGAGCTATTAAAGCTTTATCCTTACTATCATAAAATCTATTCAAAGGCCGTGTCCTACCAAAAATAGTTCTTACAATTTTTGACTTCTGAGAGCGCTTAATCTCACCATTCATCCAAGACTTCAATTTCGGGACACCCGCAAAAAAAGTCTTCAAAATTCTACGAGCCTCCTGAAAAGGTATTTTTGCCTGTTGTGAGAGACTTCGCGGACCTCCCATATAGAGACTAAGGAAATTTACAGTTTTTCCAATCTTTCTCTCATCTTTAGTTACAGTAGTCAAATCAGTTTTATTACTGATAATACCACCCGTCGCCGTATGGAAATCAATCCCATTATTCAAGGCATTTATCCACGTTGTCTCTTTAGAAAGATTGGTTGCTACTCTCATTTCCTCATTCGCGTAATCTATAGCCACTATCGTTTTTCCCTCCCGAGCAATAATGGACTTTCTCATATCAAGCCATTTACTATGATCAGGTGGTATCTTCGGAATGGATTGAATATTCACTCCTGAAAAACCGTCCTCTTCTATACCCTGACCACCAGGAGATGAAAAACGACCGGTATCCGTTCCTGACTGATGAAAAGATAATTTAACAAAACCCTCTTCATCATGATTTCTCAATAGATTATTTATATAGGTATTAAGAACTTTCTCCAATTCCCTAAACTCTACTATTTTCTTAACAACCGGATAAACATCAGCAATGTCATTGAGTGTCGCCGAATCAGTCTTATACTGACCACTATCTGTCTTACCAGGAGCCTCAAACCCCAGTTTCTCAAACAATATTTTTCCCAATTGCAGAGGACTGGCCAGGTTGAATTCCTCTTTAGCTAATTTAAAAACTTCCCGTTTTATTTCCTCAATACGTTTTTCTGTTCTCTTCTGCAGGTCTTTAAGATACTCTACATCTATCCTGACCAAGTTAGACTCCATCTCCATCACTACAAAAACAACTCTCTTTTCTATATTATATATGAAGTTCTGAGCCCTTACTATTTCCTCATTCATGAAAAAATGATACAAATCCAGAGTACACACCGGGTCCGATGCCCCATAGATATACCCAATCTTAGGACTAACAAAATCAAACCGTTTAGTATTCTTAACAACTTCCTCAAACGTGAGCATACGTTGATTCAGAAGCCTATGTGACAAGTTCTTTAATTTCACATCCTTCTGACCAAGATCATAACATCGGGCAAGTAGCATAGTATCTTCGAAACCTTTAAAATCATCTATTTCTACACCATAATTCTTTAAAAAGGTCATATCAAATTTAGCATTATGAAAAACAATTATACAGTTAGCACAGAGACGTTGAATCTCATCAAGAACATTTCCCTCAGAAAGATTACATTCCGGATCCTCTTTATGATTTATCGGAATATACAAACCATAGTTTGGATTATAGGAGAGACCTATACCAACAATTCTCTCAATAGGCTCTTTTCTACCTTTCACCATTTTGACACGAGTATTGAGTCCGGTGGTCTCCAGATCAAGAGCACACATACACTTATCAATAGCCATGTCTATAAATTCTTTTACTTCTTTTAAACTCTCTGCATATTTAAATTTACGCTCCTTCATCCAGGGCATATCTTCAGTAAGTTTCTGTACATTATCTCTCAAAAATTCTGAGAAACCCATATTCACGATTTTCTTCGCCATTACATATTCTCCACAAAAGTGTATATTTTCGATTCTAATTTTTCTGCATTTGCTATCACATCAATATTCTTTGACGTTTTAAATATCAAACCATCATATACAGCACAAAGAATATTATATTTCTCAAAAGGTATTTTATATTTCAACTTCTCTATATTTGCATTAATATTGGACAATATTGGTCTAATCTTAGGAACATCAGCCTTCTTTATATAATCCTGGTATGGTATATCAGGTCCCTCAGGTATATGTGATATATCCAAATGATATTTCATTATAATATGACTGAGAGCACCTCCATAACTTATCCCCAACTTCTCCATGATAAACCCAATCACATCAAAGCGCTTATGACACACCCAACAATAAGCTGACTGACTCTCCCTATAATACCGAGCTGAAGGTTTATTGTCTTTCCCATGAAAAGGACAACGAAACTGTACCTCATGAGCCTTATTAGGATTAAACACAAAATTCACATTATACTCCTGCATGATTTCACCAAGATCAATCTTTTCCAAAATCAAATCTTTTAATTTATTCGGATCTTTCATATATCAATGTCTGCCGATAACTCTTTTACACCTGGGTTAACATTTACAATAGCCATACCATCTTCTGAAGGAACACTTGATATAAAAGACCTTATTCGCCTTGAAGGAAAATCAATCGTCGCCTCAAAAGGGGAAAAAACCGCACCTCTTCTATGTTTTAGACAGGACAACTTCATTAAGCCACTCTTTTTCATATCATCTGTCATGAAAATAGCAATAATTTGATCTGAAGCACGTTCCGCCTCATTAGCATTTGATAAAGCTGTCAGTTTATATACACCATCGTGTTTTACTGCATCCTTCCAGCCCTCACGGTTAACCTGAAAAGGAGTGATAATTCTTAGGCCTTTACCCTCTTTAAAAGTCATAGCCAGATTTTTCAAGCTTTTAATTATATTGTTCAGATCAGTATTAAAATCGCCATATCGTTTATCCTTATCCTGTACCATCAGACCCACATAATCCACTATAAGAAAGTCCAGGCTCTTTCCCTGACCTTCCAATGTAGATGCATAATCATACACATCCATCTCAAGAGTTGAAGGTGTAGGAGTCTGTGTAGGCTGGTGTAAATAGATGGAACCGAATCCATCCTTCTGATGAAAATCTTCTGCAGCAAATTCAAAAAATTCTTGCTCTATAGAGCTTAATTCACCATACATCACATTTTCATAAGAGACTTTCCCAACCAATTTTTTATAATTTTCATTTTTATACCAATCAACATTACTGGTATGAAGCACATAGAACATATCTCTCATCTCTGCATGAGTCATCTCCATAGAAATAAACATCCCATTAAGCCCCTGCATCAAAGCATTGTAAGCCAAGTTTACCACAAAAGTCGTTTTACCCTGACCCACATAAGCAGCAACAATAAAAAGGTCTCCTATTTTTATGCCTTTAAAAACTTCATCAATTTTCTCAATATGGGTAAACATACCCATAATACTGTCAGGATCCCTCTTTCTCTTCCGATAAGCCTCTACCACTTCCACACTATCTACTTTACTTCTAATATCACTCTCAGTTTTTATTTTTACTTGATTTAATCGGAGTTCCCGGGAATTACTGCCAAAATATTGTATAGCATCATTTATACCCTTAAGTTTAGTCTTCTTTCTTCCTACTTTTATTTCCATTCCAGAACTAGCTATTGTCCATGTCTCCTGAGTGATCTTACCAAGTTTACTAACATTTTGCTCTTGATATTTCTCATCCAAAATTGCCCGATAACTAGAACCTATAAGAGGAGTCTCACGCACTATATCTCTTATAACCGCAAGAACTTCCTCATTACCTTCTCGCTCTGCTTTATCATTAATGTATTCAATAAGAGGTATTTCCCTGTATGCCCTATAATGGTCCTCTATCCAATGGTAGAGTTCAATATAGGGTTTATACTGAATATCTCCAGGAACACCCCCTCCAACTTTACTATGAACAAAATTTTTATAATTTGTCTGCAACTCTTCCAGGGGTATGGTTGATACACCATCTTTTCTGAAATCAATTATGGATCTAAATACTCTTTTCATTTTTTCGGTTTACTTTCCTTAATAGTGGTTCTTTTAAAATCAGCAGCCATACCTTGTGATTTTGTATCTCTCTTCCCTGGTTTCATTCCCGTTGGTTTTAACACCACCCTATCAAAATCATTCCAGACAAATTCTTCCAGATCCTTTGAATACTCATAAGTACATTGACCTAGCATAGCACTTAGATCCCCTTTCCCCCCTAGGCCTCCTGCTCGAGTAAAAGGGCAATAAAGCCATAGAGGTTTAGTACTTAAGACACGATTGTAAATTATCTGGGACACACAGGTGTTAAGCTGATTATTTTTCTCTCTCGTACCTAACATCACTACCAGAAGATCAAATTTATCCGTACCTGAAAGATGCTCACAAGTATCATCATCCTGTTTAACATAAAACTTCTGTAATAAATCAATTGAAGTACAGCAATATATTGAGGGATTGGGTACCGCAAATCTGTATTTCATTATAAGACTCTTTAAATGAAGACAGAAGTCATTATACTCCGTATTATATATAAATAGGAAAGAACTCTCTTTCGAATTCTCCGGATCAAACTTCAATTGCTGATCTATCTCTTTAAGAGGTAAATACTGATCACCAAGAAAACCTAACATAGGATTATTAGGAGATTCAGATACAGATTTTGATTTTGTACATAAGCACCATTCAATACAATCTATGGGTATCTTGTATAGCTTATGTGTTACAATATGAACCCTCTTACCTTCTCCATTACAAATAGGACAAACGTCACTCATTTTCACACCTTTGTTTAACGCTGACCTGTAATATTACTCCACAGAATATCACTAATATCCTTCCCTTTATTACACAATGTGGTATTTATATCCAGAGCTCTTACACCATTCAGATCAACTTTTTTCACATCTATGAATTTATTAGTAAGTATGTATTTAATTCCGAATTTCCTTAATTCTTTGTGTACATCTTTAAGAGATTCCCTCTCAGCATCAGGTATGGAAATAAAAAACATATCTTCTTCAGTTGATTTTAATTTCACCACCCGAGCCACAACACCTTTAACAGTTTCGATATCAAGATTTGACTTTTCAGACTTTGGTCCTTTAGGTTTTTTACCTAGCATCACGTCATAACGACTCATGCAACCTCTTTTGCATCTTCAAGTAATTCCTGATAAAGCATATCAACAACACGGTCATCGGTTTGAACAAAATCCAAAGCTCCTTCAGCTGTGTCACCTATAATCTGATCACTAAGATCCTTCTTATCGGTAACCTTACTGATTACACGAACATCAATTGTACCTCTATTAATTAAATGGATAAGAAGGATATGTTCCCGTATACTTCCTATACGCTGTGCCCTCCCAATAGTCTGAACTAAATCACCATAAGACCAAGGAGTATCATAAAAAAGTACCACACTTGCAGCCTGTAAATTTAGGGAAGCCGATCCCGCCGTCGTTATAAAAATGATTTTACAGTTAGGATCTTCCTGAAACCTAAGCCGGGCACTCTTCCTTTGCTGATCATCTTCATCCCCGGTAATTTTCACATAATTAAAACCACAACGCTCACATCTTATTTCAAGGAAATGAAGACCTTTCTTAAACCGGGTAAAGACAATGACCTTTTCATCAAGGAGTTCATCTTTCATCAATCGAATAAATTCTTCCTCCTTACTCGATGTCCCCGGTTCATTCAATAGGCCGGGACCATTACTAACCATTTGACAATACGTGAGAGCAGCCAGCTTACCTCTCTTCTTTCCTTCAGGTGATAGATACTTCTCATACTTCTCTTTCAATTCACTATGCCGCTTCTCTATCTTCTCACCCATGGCGCCGTTACGTATCTCATCACAAATTTCAAAATATTCATTCCTCAACCGATCCTCATAAAGTATCCCTGAGAGGGCCTCCCGGTAAAGTTCCTTCTGTTGTATATCCATCTCTAAAACAATTTTCTTAGATATTAACTTAGGCAATTCCGTAGCCACTTCAGCTTTACGTCTGATAAGGAAATAAGGATCGAGAACTTTTTTAAATTGATCTAGATTTTTATAACCTATAGTTTTAGGTATTTTTCTATTTTTACCATTGATCCTAAGCTCTATAAGTTTTTGCTTACAATAAGCAGTCCTGAAATGCGTTATCCTGCCAAACAATCCCGGCACTATAACGTCAAAAATGCCCCAGACTTCTTCCAGACCATTCTTTATTATAGTCGCTGAGAATCCATAAGCTCTTTCAGCGCCTTCAGCCACGGCTTTACAAGCTATATGAGTCTGTGTTTTATAGTTTTTAAAAGCAACACATTCATCCGCGATCATCATATAATGAGGTTCAAGAATTTGACGAATCATCTCATACTCCTTAACAACTGGAGCATAATTCATAATAAGCACATTCTCAGAGAAATCCTCATACTGTTGCTTACGAGCAGCGAAACCTTCCAGTTTTCCGTATTTCAGAGTAATAACCCGTGTCGATATACCCTGGGTAAATTTCTCAAACTCCTCCTGCCATTGAAAGGTTGCGGACTTCGGACATATAACAATCAATTTTAAATCAGGATTCCTCTCTAATAGGAATGTATAGGCTGCTATGCCTTCAAGTGTATTATGGTTTATAAACCCATTTCCGGTAAAGTTATGAGTCTCTGGAACATGGAAATCATAAAATTTCGATTGTTTTGGATTGATATCTTTTACTGAGTCAAAAAAGATATTTTTATCATAGACATCTTTTAAAAGATTGTAATTAGAAACTATGGAGGTTAAATTATGTTCATTAAGAACAGCAATAAACTCTTTCAAACCTTCATATGTTAATCGTCTTCTTTTATAAATATAAGCTTCAATTTTTTTCTTATAATTATAACCTACAAGGCCTTTCCACCCAGAGCCCTTAATCGAAAAATTCTTCTGATCAGGAAGTTCTCTCAGATGTCTTATTACATCCAACATAGCGTGGCTTATTAAAGAAGAGCCATTAGGAATAATATCATTATTAGTATTTCGTTTAATAATTAAAGTTTTCAGACTCTCTTGTTTTCTCTCTGAGACAAAGCCTATTTCTTTATTAAAAAGATCAATGTCTTTACCACATAGATAAAGAATCCAGTAAGGTTTCCTGCCTTTTTGAGTCTTAACTAATTTCTTTTTCCTTCTACATATTATTCCAAATGATAATAATAATATTTGTAATTGCTTTATAAGCTCTTCTGATTTAGAAGAACATGACACTATTTTATTAGAGACTTCAACACTACCATCACCTTCGAAATAACCTCTTAAAAAAGACGCTATAACAGACTTTCTCGATTTAAGTACAGAATGAGGAATCACTTGACCCCCCGACTTACCTTCTGTATTGACACCAAGATAATTAAATAATTCTTTAATTTGTAAGCTATTTATAATGACATTTAAATCATATGTCTTATTATTTCCAGTCTCTTCATAACCAAAAATATTTTTTAACAGTAATCTTATTCTATTTCTTATCTCATCATAATGTTGAGTTATATGAAGAGTCCATTTTTCAGGACAATTTCCTTCAGACACGTAATACCCCAAGAATTCTGCCAAATCCTCGTCAAGATAATCAGGAATGGTGTATTTATAGGACTGAACACTTTCATGATTAAAATCTATACAGTAATCTGTATCTGAAAATAAGCCTTTTCGATTTATACAAACATAATCACCTTTCTTTAACTCATCCAGTCTCTTATAGACTGCATTTGAATCTCCAGGACATAAGACAGGATGATGAGACAGCCCCGATAATTCATACCCATTATGGGTAGTAATATTTAGCCCCATCCTCTCACCACTATAATAAAGTAAGGAAGGTTCTGACATCCCCTCTAATGACAATACTTCAGTATTATCTAAAGGAATAAAAGTATCAGGTTCCATTTCTGATGTGACAAAATCTTTAATTTGATTTAAACCTTTGCCAGTCATTATATAGGTGTCTTCTGAGACACATTTGCCTAATCCCGTTTCATCTCCGAGTATCATCCTATTCAATAACATCAAATGAAGCGATCCCACTACCTGATAATATCGAAGTTTCGTCGTTTCTTTCAGAAATTTATTATTTTTAAAATCAGCCGTCTTTGATTTTCTAATTTCCAATAATTTGGGATAGGCAGACGGCACACCTACAAATTGTCTCGCCATAAGTATACTCCTGGTCTATACTATAGTACGTGATTTTAAGAGAATATTAAAGAAGATTTTTAAAGATAATTAATTTATTCTATGAACATTGATTGTAGGGGGGTAATCAGCTTCTATGGGCTCCTTAAATGTCTTTCTTCTTCATTATTTTATCTTTTACTTTAAAAAAGATCTTATCCTCAGCAGTAGCTTTTCTAATCTTTTCAGTGTACCCTGAACCATGGGTATTATACCACTCTTCTAAATATCCTTCACTATTTATGTAAGAGTCATTTGGAATGTTATAGACTCTTTTTAGCGTCTCCAAAGTGATTTCAACCATTTTATCACGACTAATATGTACAGTTTGTGAAAAATCCACTGAAATTTTCATCATTTCATTTCCTTTTCTGAGAATTAATTAAAGAGAATCATAGCCTTATGATATATTACTCAGTTTTAAAAGAATATTAAAGGAGATTTTTAAAGACAATTAATTTTTTCTATGAACATTCACTACAGAGGGGTAATCAACTTCAATGGGCTCCATTAGAGATTTCTTTCTTTCCTTCTTAATCGGGACAGGATGCTCTTGAATCTGCCTCATTATAGAGAAATCTTCCTTGATGGGTACAGTCTTTTTAAAAGGTCTACCGGTATCTTTCCGCTGCCACTTCCTCATTATATTGTAGCCATCGGTATAATACTGCTTATTCTGATTTTTCTTCTTTTTGGTACGGGTCTTTTCAACGACCTGCTTCATTATATCAAAACCGCCACCCATCGCCTGTGCTCTCATAAACATAGCTTTTACAACCGGATCATCCAAGTCTTCTGAAGATAAAGTAATCCTAAAGCAGTTTGTTGACATTAACTTTTCAAACAACTTTTTTCTCTCATTGGCAGTCCGAATGGCTGAAGCGTAAAACTCTCTCATTATTTTTCTTCTTTCTTCGGATACTTCATACCAATAGCGTCTCCAAAAGGATTTTGCAATTCCTTACTCTTCGGATTCAATACAACATAAAAATCATTATCAAACAGACGTTTAAAATCTTGCGATGAATATGAAGAACCCTTATCACTGTGGTCCGTATTAATATAAATTGTCTGAGTATCCTCCGGAGGATGAAGTTCCGGACCCTTCAATAATTTTGGAACTGACCTCTTTATATCTCCCGGAGAAACTTTCTTAGAGGGTCTGTCCTTAAATTTTGATGACCAATTCGAATCTGATTCAAATACCTTATCAGGCAGCTTAGCATTTCCATTAGGATTAAGCGGGACACTATAAACATAATAATCCTCACCCTTAGTAAAAAGTACCTGATAAGCTATCCATTGAAAATTGGCCTCACCGGGTTTCTCTTTCTCTATTGTAAGTGTCTCAGAACCTGGCCGCTTAGGATTTGGAGCAGAAAAGAAAATTTTTATCTCCTCTATCTCATAATCTTCCTGACCTATAAATACCCGGGCATAACGCCGGATAAATTCTGATAATGTCTCCATTACATAGTCCTTCTAGCAGTTAAGGGACGGCCAGGCATCTCAAAGATATCTACCGAGTCCAGTGTACTATTCTCATTAAAAATCCGAGAAGTGCTATCACTTCCTGTCTCACTACCCACAACCATTAAAAAAAGTCGGCCTTCATTTTCCCTGTTAAAGGTATATGCCTGATAAGTCTTCTGATACTCTCCGGAGGAATCTAACTTTTCAAATTTTATCCCGAGATTATGCAGACCCATCGGCGCCATCTCATCAATCATCTTAACCGTATACCGACCGCGGTCACCAGGACTTACTCCTATCGTAGCATCATTAGGAATGAGATCAATAAAATCCTGCACCCTTGATATAACCCTTGTGTTCAATACCGGATATGCATCTGTAACAGCTGTTGAGATATCTTCATTCTTCGCGGCACCATCATTATCACTATCATAAGCCGGAAGCCTGTCTATGATATTCGCCAGGTTAAAGAAAGGGACATCCTCACCTGTAATCGTGTAAGTTTCACCGGTAAGAGGATTAGAAGTGAAATCAGGTCTTCCCGTTATAATCAAGGAAGTATCATTATAAACACTGGAGATTACGAATTTTTTATCGGGCTGAGAATTAGCATTGATAACAAAGCCACCCTCTATATTCGTTCCCGTAAGCCATGCAGTACCAATTCCTTCTACAGCAGTGCTATCAGCAAATACAGCATTTCCTACTGAATAAGTAAAGTTCCTTATCATACCAGAACCGGCAGTCGTAGTAAGAGCTGGACCTTCTCCCTCTATAACACCCACCACTGTTGAATCAAGCTGACCTTGATAAGGTATTCTCTCATAAAAAAATGTGTAACCCTCTGAAGCTGTGATTGCACTCTTCATTAATAAAGGCACCTCAATAGAGGAACCTGCCGATGGTACATATGCTCCAAAGTTTATTGTGACCATGGACTTAGTAGTATCAGTCGGGAGTCCTGCATTACTCGTAATAAGGGTCTTCTGTGTTCCATCAACATAGGCTAAACCGAGACCATTATTTAAATAGCTACTACCTATGGCAATAACTTGCTGATTAGTGGTATCAAGAGTAAAAACTGTATCAGAATTATTACCAGTAGTTGTCAATTCCTTCATCTCAAAAGTATCTGTTATTGCTCTGGCCTGCCTGTTTGTCTCAAAAAACTTATTTCTGAGATAAAGTTGACATTCCAGATTAGTGGTCACTCCTACTGCTGGTGATCCCATACTCACAGAATAGATTGAAGCAGTCCGGGTTATATCGGATGTGTCCCTATAAATAGATCCGTCCCATATACTTAGAATACCAAGAACCTCATAACCATCAATATATCTGGGGATTGGAATACTTGTTGTACCATTACCCAATATATTATAGGTCATCTGATGCCCGAAATCAAAGGGCTCTGTGGTGTTACCACCATTATTTGAAAGCATATTGAAATGGGTACCATCCGCAGCAATTACAGGAGCTGCCTGTCGTACTCGAATGTTAGCTTCCTGAGAAGCAATAGAAGATGTAGAATCTTCTCTACGGAACTCTAAAAACTGCTCAGGTAGATGAGTCATACCATGTGGACCATTAATAAACTGAATAGTGTAATCAACAATAAATGGAGTAGTCGAACCCAATAAAGTAAAACCTGCATCTAATCTGATTATTATTGTATTAGTACCCGTTCCAGTAACTGTATAATTAGTCTCTACACCACTGGCTGAATAAATCTCATCTATACTAGTTAAAACTGAACCGACAGGGTATCCTGTGGTATAAATCTGAACTTCATCATTAATTGCCCATACTCCAGGTAAACCCACTGTCTTATTAGAAATTGTTTTTTGAACCAATGTGTCTGACTGACTTAATAAAGCATTCGAAAAAACTCTTCTGATACCATCACCTGTGGTTATAAAAGTTGATCCAGCTTTATCAATGGGACTTACTGCATCAGCCTGAGTTATAACTGTACCAAAATGATCCTCACCGATAGTTACCTTTTCTAATTTACCACGAAGATCACCATGACAAAGTTTCTGAAAAGATGTCTCACAAAGCTCTTTCATATTGTTATCTGATCCTATCCGATGACGCATATCATAAATGTCATTAGATACAATCCAGTCATTATACTGATTATCAGGCCTGTCAGAAGCCACTCCAGCCAAGTAATTGACAAGACTTTTACCAGCACCGTTTGAACGTGAATCAGGATCGTAATTATCAGTATTCCTACGATGTACTGCAAACATAGGAATGGCATATGTGTATCCATCAACAGTCTCCAGAATCTCTGAAGCCGCAGAATCACCAGCTCCAGCTCTCCATAATCCTATGTCTCCAGGCACAGGAGAGAAATAGGCACTACTGCAGGTACTTATTGGAGTTAATAAAGGTCCCTGTACAAAAACATAGTTCGGATCGAAACCTGAAGGATAATTTTCCAAATCAGACTGAGCTACTCTAATACGATATTGAAGCTGTATTCTCAATGAAGTCTCAATACCAATAGTACAGTCAATACAATCATTGGTAGGATTAGTTCCACCATAAAGTATGTTTCCATATTTATAGACCACATCCTCAGGTTGAATAAGCTTACGCCATACTTCAAGGAAAACAAAATCAAGACGATGCCCTATCGTAGGAGGCGCCGGCAATGTAATGATATTATTCTGATCAGAAGCATTACTACTACCCTGTACAACGACTTTCCATCCATTTACCCATGCAATCAATTTCCCTGTCAATATGCCTTTATCATAAGCAATGAGTTTTAAAGTATTGGCATTGAAGCTTGACGAGGTGAGTATGTCTCCGACTCTGCATGAGCTTTCATCGATCTCATTTTTCAGATTACCTACAATAGCCCACCCACTTGGAGAGACTTGTTGTGCTACCCCCTGTGCATGACGGGATTCCAGATTACCACCAAGATTAAACTCTGATGAAAGAGGAGGTTTCCTGTTTTGATAAGTTACAGACTCATAACTCTTATCTTGAGGGTCTATAACTCGGGTCTGATTTGTGCCTAAATTATCGGACATTTTATTCTCCTGTTAACTTAATTTTCCATACAAGCAAAGTCTCAATGGTTTTCGATTCTAAGGATGCACATTTAACCATGTTATCTATCAAACTCTCATACTCAAAAAGAAAGTCATGAAAAGTAGAGCTGTTAAAAAACCATGTTGCAGGGTATCCTACATGAGACTTAAAAGACGCATCAATTTTATATAGGGGTAATAACGCCTGCGCCAATACCGATTTAAAAGATTTTAATTGAGAAAAATTCTCCGTAATATTTCCAATAATATTCCTGGTATGGGGCGTAGAAATATCCTGATCAATAGTTGTCCGTAAATTACAGGCATATTTATCAGAATGTTCTAAACACCCCTCAATAAATTCAAAATCATCCTCTAAACTTTTAATTTCCACTTTCACATCATTCAGGACAGCCATAACTTCCTTACTTCCCCATATACCTTTATTAATATCTGTCCTTAAAAGCACCTCTGAAGTATCCCGTAAATTAGTCAAATTCTCCCCGAACTTTTTAAGATTAAAGCAATAATAATTCAAATTAGTTATCATTGCTTCTCTATCAGTAAATGAGGCCGCTTTATCTATCTTTGTATTATCCTGTATTTCATCAGGCTTCATTTTCAATACGAACATTTCCACGGGTCGTAAATTCTCTGAGATTGACTTCAACATGCCATCTAGCATCTCAGTATAGTTCTTATTCGTTGATCTCCATTTGACTGTATTCAATTGAGCAGTCTTACTTATATTTTTAATGACATATGATAATACTGGTACAACTCTCTCAAAGAGTCCTTTCTTAGAACGAGCCATCATGATAGCTTTATTATTTAGTAAAATATGAAGGTGTCTCCCTATCTTCGACACCTGTATGCTATCAGACCCTATATGTATTTGTCCCAACACATTCCCAGGGCCTTTACAAACTCCAAGATTAATCATATTTATGCTGTAATCCTGAAGATAATTGTCATGGTCATTGAGCTCTGTTTGTTAAGGACAGGAAAAGTTCTAAAGTTAATCATGGTTCCGCTATCTGCCAAATCTGAGGCGTCTCCCCCAAAAAGTCCCATCTCTACCCAAGGACCTACTGCTTCTGTCTCAGCGAAAGTTGCTGTAAAGTCGAGTACGTTGGTAGGAACCGTCGTAGGGTCTCCTGTATCAGGATCCACAAAAGTAACATCCTCAGTTGAGAATGCTTTACGAGCAATCTCATTATTGAGCTGCGTCTGATAATTTTGAGGCTGAGGAGGATTTTGTAAATCCCATCCAGAAGCACCGGTACCAACAGCCAGATAAGTAATACCCCCGTCAGGCTCACTATTATCCTTTAACAAACGAGCAATCAAAACTGATGCAGAATTAACAATGATGTTTTTAGAATGGTATACCTCTTTTTCCTCACCAGTCCTTATATCTCTTGCTATAACCCACACTTCCCCAGACTTAAGAGTTAATCCTTCTTCCCTGTATTTTAATGTGAAAGCACTCCTTACACATTCGCCTGTTCTACGTAGAATTTCACGAAATCTCATTTTTTCTCCTTGAAGACGCTATAACAAAGCACCATGTATTAAAAGAATATTAATTACACCGGTAACATTTCAACAACTTCCATCGTCCTGAAAGTCCGAGTAGGTAATAACTCTTTAAAAGTCTTTTTACGAAATCTTACAACTTTATCATTCAAAAAGCCATACTCAGCCTGATAATTTAAAGGATTATTTGCATGAGCGGGGTTCTGTATTCGTATTAATGCATTAGGGAAGTTGTCCGGATGACCTAACTCATCCTCCGATATATAATGAGACTCAAATACAGGACCAGAGAAAACATGTTCCTCAACATTCAATGTATCCTTATTGAAGTACACAATCTTAATACCATCACTGTAATCATCCAAAAAAGTATAATACTCATTAAACCGTGCCGTCATTTCAAACTGAGGCCCATCAGGGCATATCCCACCAAATACATACCCATCATCATGTATCCGAGACCAATCCTCATTAAGAACCAATAACGTTGCATAACTCCTGATCCGATACGTGAATACCACAGGGACATCTACATAAGGATTTATTACATAAGAAAACCTGATCTTATCTCCAACCTGAAGTAATCCATGAATAGGTGTCCCATACCAAGAGACATACCGACCATCTAAAAAAAAGTCCTCATCCTGATATTGAGCAATACCCGCAATAGGTGTGAAGGTTATTTTCGGAGCAGTTGGCCAACCCGGTAATAATGTCCGATTCGCCGCTGCATCCTGTGCCGATATAGTGTGTTCTATCTCTATTACCTCTATCGAAGGGTAATTATCTATCTGTACTAACCCCGTAACAGGATCCAATGCGGTTACCGTCCAGGGGATACCATTTACCGTTGCCGTTATATCAGCTACAGAAGCCAAACCACCCGTAGCATTTATTACCGGTAAAGTCGGGAAATCCACATATTGATTACCATATAAAAACTCAAAAAATGAAGGCAAATTAAATTCTGTTGGAGGCTCTGCATTAAAAGGAGTATATGCTGTATAAGTAAAAACCGCTGTACCACTGGGCTCAATCTCTCTCAAAATGAAATTATCTCTGAGATTCTTTCCAGGTATACGAAGATTGGGTACCCCCACATAATCTCCAGGGATATTCACTTCCTCATTATTCACCTGTACTGAATCAAATAATATCCAAGGAGGACACTCAGAAAGACCTTCATAGACATCCTCACCCAAGAAAATCTCAAATCTTATACTGTCCGAATCACATATAGAACTCAGAGAGACGGATTCACCCTCCCGGAACTCCTTCAATAATAAATCAGAATAGAGCAACAACTCATGATTAGTCCGAATATCCTGAAGCTTCCTACTTTCAATTAATTTTGGATGATATGAGAAGGTCTGCTGAAATGTTGGTGTCCCCTCATGTAATTTAAGTACTGGCTCCAGACCATTCTCCAAATACTGATCACTTAACTCATACTGCTCAGTATCATAAAGAAACTCAGGACTGAAGAAAATATTGAAATGATTAAGGGTCTCTTCCTGATTAATTATTGATGCCCGTTTTGCCGGCTTCTGGAAATCATTAAGTGTTAAAGTGTCCGGAGAGTTCAATACAGAACTATGATGCAATAAATATGCTCTATACCGATAGCCTATTTCCATGATATCTACCTGAGGCCATGGACTTGAAGTGAAATCCATACCTGTTGTAGCATCCATGACAAAACCAACGTTAGATGACCCTATCCAGGTATCAAATGTCCGAGCTATATCATCAAACAATAACGGGTATTCATATTTTTTACCCCAGTAATAGTTAAACTCAAAAGTACTATCTATCTGAGGGAGTCTACCCAATTCAGAACTATTCCAGAAGTCCGTAGACGGATCTAAAATCACATGACCTAGTAAACTATACACTTCTACTACAGCATCAGTAATTGAAGTTCCATCCACTGATAGGCTTATATCACTCACCGTCGCCAAGTTACCGGTACCGTCCCCCTGAGTCAGAGGACTATTGGGCATTTGCCAATAAGTGATCCCATAAACCAGGCTCGATGTAGTATCATAATTTGTCCCATCCTGCAGATAGGAATATGAAAAGACCATCTCATCACCGGTTACCGGGAATGTATTTGCAGTATCATCCCAATAAGAAGTGGTATCAAAAATATCTACTCTACCAGAACTGGCATCCACTGAATATATGGGGCTAGGAAGAGCTGTCCCATCCAATGTCAAAGAGATATCCAATGGTGTAGCAGGATTAGAAGAACCATCAGTTAAAGGAGTCTGAGCCATGAAATAAATGAAGTCACTACCCAGAAAGACATCATCGTAAATCTCATCTCTCGGATAAGGAATAGATAAATTCGGATTACTCTTATGTTCACTGAGAACTTTTGAATAGGACCGGGTATGCTCACTGCCGGCATTACAATTACTCCTGAGATCCTCATACATAGGATAAAGGAGATCCTGCACCCACCGATCACAAACAGTAGTCGGCGTAGTTTTTATCTGAAGAGGAAATCTTCCATTGGCATCCATGACCTTTTTCACGAATTCCTGGAATCTCGGAAGTCTGTAAACATCTTTATAGAATTGTGACTCCCATGACTCTAACCCTGGAGGATACCAAAACTGGAACGATCCCGGTACTTCCTGATAAGTTATTCTTACATATTGATCAATTCTAAGTTCATCAAAACCTACCCGGCGCCCTGACGAACTGAACACTCTCGTGCCATTGATACCTGGTTCCACTATGACCTGTGTAGAATCACTCAGATAGAAAATTAGGTCTTCATGGTGTATGGAATCAATCTGACCGGTTGCTGTCTCAGAAGATTCCAGAATGAATATTTGCTTAGCTAATATCGTGGGCTCTTGAAATAAATCATAATCATACACAGGAATACAACCACCGCCTGTGTCACCAAAAAAGATATCATAGATCTTATTGACGATGATGGTTTCCGCCCAAATCAATCGGGTATCATAAAGGACATGAGCCGGCCGGGTTAAATTAATAAAGAAGTCAAGATCTCTCTTTAAAGTGTTAATATTATAACCATTAAGAAGCATGTCTTCTATTATGGCATCCACGACCATCATGTGTGTACTGCTAACATCCAGAGACGAATATGGTTCCCTGGCCTGGAGATAAAGTTCTTTTATCTGAATCGTATGACCGGTAAATTTACTGGCCAGTGCTTCCATGACCGAGACTTTACTACCGGCCAGATAAGCATTTTTGATACTGATGAGAAAGTCTCTGTAGGTCTCGTTGTTATAATTTACAGGAGTGATTTTGTCTGCCAGAAATAAACGTTCACCGAGGACCTGATGGAGAAATTCTGTCCTGGTCAGGGTATACTGTTTATCATTATTCAGATTATCAATATCGCCCTTTAACCGGGCAAATTCCCTTGCTGTGACCCTATTAAACTGAGCAAGATCGGTACTATAATCACGAGGATAATTACTGGGAAGAAGTCCCTGGAGCTGGGAAAGATAGTCGATAGAACGGTCATATAAACCTTTACGATAACCTTTATTATCCTGGAATCGGCGACGCCCTAATTCTTCTTCACTCGGTAAATAGATTTCTGCCATAATATAGTGCTTATATATTTATAGATAATTAATCCTTTTTTCTTTATTTAATTCATACTTTTATATATAATTATGTAAGAGTGTAAGAGTGTTCATCTCCCATATTACTGGGATTGCCTCGTGGAGAGAAATCATAACGAGAAACAAAATGTACTATTCCCACGTCAGTGGGGATCCTTAATAGAGCTTCTTTTTATAAGAGGCTTTATTTTTTTTTCATTTTTTATTTTTATACTTTAAAATCCCCAAAAAGTTCGTATAATTAAGTAAGGGAAATAATAGCTGTCTTCATTGTGAGGAACAGCAACAGAGTGACAAAAACATTGTCACTATTATCAAAAGGAGAAATCCTATGAAACATTTACTCAAAACAATCTTAGTAATTCTGATAATGGCTATGGCATCATCAGCAGAAACTACAGTTAAAGGAAATATGTCCGGTGTAAGTATCCGACCGACTTATAGTAGTAGTTCATTCACAATTTCTTATTCCGGTTGGTATACCAATGATTCCCCTTTCAGTGGCTCTGTACAGAGTAGTATACAAGAACCTTTTCCATATCTTATTACAGTTATACCGCCTCCTCCATTAGGTTGTAAGAATGTTACAATCACACCTTCAAAATTAGGTTACCGGTTTGAACCAGTTAACAGGACTTACCAGTACTTACATGATACAACTGGTCAGGATTTTCTTGCCATTGATACAATGCCTCCTGCTATAACTCTTGTTTCACCCACTTTCACAACCTGGGTTATAAATGAAAAAGATTCATTAAGATTTTTTGTAAGTGATAATTGTGCATGGGTATCAAAATATCGCTTTTTTTATTCAATTGATAGCGGTACTACTTATGCCTTAATTGATACAGTCTTGGCTACAACAGACAATGAGAAAAGAGCCCTTATAACAGATAATCCAGCAAATCCTAACAGCACTTCCATAAAAAGAATAGAATTCAGACCTACAAAATTAAGTTATGGATATAAGTTCAAATTCGAAGCTATAGATCCTGACGGAAACACAGGTGTAGGATACACTAATATCATTGCAGTAATTGATACTACTAAACCTACAGTATCCCTTACATCTCCTAACGGCTCCGAGGAATGGGATGTGACTTCAACCCATAATATCACCTGGATAGCAAACGATAATGTCACCGTAGGATCCCGAGCTATCTATTATTCTAATGATAATGGTAGTAACTGGAGCAGCCTTGACAGTGCCGCAGGGAATACGGGTTCATGGCCATGGCTTATCTCTGTCCCTCCTTCAAACCAATATAAAGTAAGAGTGAGAGTGTATGACCAATCCGGGAACATGCAAGAAGATATTTCTGATGCTGTATTTGAAATCACAGATACAGTTACAATAGACACCATTAAACCTACTATCGTAGTGATTGCCCCAGCTGCTAATGAAGACATAGCTCAAGGTACCACTTACAACATTACATGGGCAGCTAATGACAATCGAGGAATAGTGTCCAGAAAAATTGAATACTCATGGGCAGGATATCCGTATCAACTCCTAAGTGAATCGACCGGGAATACCGGTACATGGCCGTGGAATATTGCTGATGGAAATATTAATATAGACAGATGTAAAATCAAAATAACCGTCACGGACTCAGCCGGGAATACTAATTTTCATGAGTCAGGAGAATTTGAGATAAAAGACCTGACACCTCCTACAGTTACCCTTAAATACCCCATAACTGGACAAACTTATGTAACTACCTGTTATGTAGGATTTGATGCATGGGACACAATGGGAGTTGCATCCCGGTCATTGTGGTTAAGTCTTGATGACGGTAAAAGTTATACATTTATTGATAGCATGCAAGCTTCTAATCTAGAATTCAACTATAAATCATGGAATGTTCATACAATTGCCAGTAATGATTGCCGGGTGAAACTCCGGGTCTATGACACTCGGGGTAATTGTAATGAGACTATCTCAGGTAAGTTTGTAATCAGGGACGGTATAGCTCCTACAATAACTATCAGTCAACCCGATGGAGGTAATGTAATTGCAGGATCAAAGCGTATTGTTATATGGCATGCTCAAGATTTTGTAGGCATTGATTACATTATTCTTGAACTGAGCACAGACAGTGGAGTATCATACAGCAGAATAGATAGTGTAAATCCCGATACCAGTCAGTACCTGTGGAGTGTGCCTAATACTGAACATGCCCATTGTTTCATAAAGGCCACTGCTGTCGATCCCAGTGGGAATAGAACTTCGGCAAACTCTGCTAAATTCTCCATTGATATATTGACACCAATTAGCCAGAAGTCCATAGCACCGAAGAATTTCTCAATCTCTATTATGAAGGATCACTTTCAGATAGGTATGGAGAAACCGGATAATGTACAGATAAGTATCTTTGACCTTAAAGGTCGGCTTATTCATGAAAAGACCAAATTCTTATCAACAGGTTATCATAAGATTAATAGAAATCAAACTGCTCAGGGTATTTATATTCTCAGAGTAGTAAGGCCAGGAAAAGCATTGGTCAAGAAAATCTCAAGCACTAACTAAAGGAGAAAAATATGGAAAAATGGCTATCAATAGTACGCACACGAATACTATCAATGATTATTATAACGTTTTTCACAGCAGCATGTGTAATAATTATCACATTAGCTATCACAAAGAATAAAAAAGTTGATCTTACAGATCCTATCGCACAACGTATATATGCAACAAGTAAACTTAGTAACAATAATTTAGCAGAAAGGGCACTTGAGAAAATTTTTGAATTAGAGAAGAAAAAAGAAGATAACAAATAATTACCTTAGCTCTTTGACATAATTGACCAAAAACATTTGGTACATAAATCTCTAACTTATAAGCTATTGAAGATAAATGAATTATAATTTAGAGTATGTTCCCCGGGTACGGGGATGATCCGTTTACGTCAATACTGCAAGAAATTACCGGTACGTATGTTCCCCGGGTACGGGGATGATCCGATCACACTGTTCCTTTTGAGAAAGGTTCATGTGTATGTTCCCCGGGTACGGGGATGATCCGGGACTTGTTGCACAGGCAACATCCCAGGAAGCGTATGTTCCCCGGGTATGGGGATGATCCGGGTTTGACGTGCCAGTGTGCGGGTGCGCTATTGTATGTTCCCCGGGTATGGGGATGATCCGCCGGTGGGTTTTTACGCCCGATGAGCTTGTTAGTATGTTCCCCGGGTATGGGGATGATCCGCAGCTATACTCATTTAATGAAAAACTTCCTAAGTATGTTCCCCGGGTACGGGGATGATCCGTTTCTTCATTATTATATAGGGCTTTTACACTCGTATGTTCCCCGGGTACGGGGATGATCCGCAGCAGTAGGCATTCGTCTTCACATGCCAGAAGTATGTTCCCCGGGTACGGGGATGATCCGGAATGTGCATCATTCATAAAAACTCCCTTAGTGTATGTTCCCCGGGTACGGGGATGATCCGCACAATTAATATGCGACTTGATCAGCTGGGCGGTATGTTCCCCGGGTACGGGGATGATCCGGAGGTACACTTCTAAAATTTGGCGGCCAACCAGTATGTTCCCCGGGTACGGGGATGATCCGAGATAAGATTAAACTAAAATCCAATTAACCCTGTATGTTCCCCGGATACGGGGATAAACCGAATTATTGTGTGCTGATTTTGACACTGAGGTATTTTTCCCCAGGTATGGGGATGATCCGACCGCCGCTGATAGTGCCTTGTTTCAACGTGCCTATTTTCCCCGTCTGCGGGGATGTTCCGATCATAAAAAACTTGGCAGAAGTTATATTTCCCCTATATGAGGATTGACCCCTATTCATATAATATAGTAATATTTTCCCTCTACGGGGGATTGAAAGCCCAGGCAACTTCTGGGCTTTCTCTATTTAAAGTTGATTATA